>FUWD012900872.1_pt1 | contig 18266 bp, 21 predicted proteins | sample 1063281 | NCBI WGS metagenome assembly FUWD01 (sample SAMEA79048168, study PRJEB19326) | metagenome | biome: marine | reverse complement strand
TATAAAAAAAATTTAAAATAGGAGATGGCGAGCAAGATCCTAGTGATTATTGGAAATTTTCCTATGATATTTTAGATAAAAATGAGTTTAATAAATCTATTAAAAAAGTTCGGGACTCAGATTTAGTTTATTCGCAAAAAATGTTTAAGGATAAACTGTTAGGTTATTTTTGGTTTTTAGTTATTATTATATTTTTTTAGTTTTATATTTATTTGCAGGTATAGTGCAATTCGGTATGATCCAATAAGTATTTAAATTATTATATAAAAACTATAAGATTGAGTTATGGAACTTCATAAAAAAAAATGCGTACCTTGTCGAGGAGATATCCCTCCATTTACAAAAGATCAAATTGATGAATATTTAAAGTTTTTAACAGGTTGGAAAGTTTTAATTAATGAAAAAAAGCATTTTATTTATCAAGGGCTTTTAAATTTAAAAATTTTGAGGAAAGTTTAGGGTTTATTAATAAATTATCGCTAATTGCTGAAGAAGAAGGTCATCATCCAGATTTAAAATTTGGCTGGGGTTATGCTGAAGTTAATATGCACACCCATGCAATTAATGGTCTTTCTTTAAGTGATTTTATCTTAGCTTCTAAGATTGATATGATTAGTGTCTAAAATTTCTAATCCCAGTAAACACCATTGCTATTCCAGCTTTTTCAGCCGCTGCAATTACTTCATCGTCCTTAATTGATCCGCCAGGCTGAATAATACATTTAACTCCGATCTTAATGAGTTCATTTAGTCCATCTGCAAATGGGAAAAAAGCATCAGATGCTGCAACACTTCCTATAATTCCTCCTTTAAAAATTTGGGAGGCATTTTCACAGGCAATTTTACTTGAAGCTAATCTATTAGTTTGCCCAGCGCCAATCCCAAGGGTTTGATTATTTTTTGCAATAACAATGGCATTAGATTTTACAAATTTACAAACTTTGAATGCAAATATTAAATCATCTAATTCTTTCTCATTTGGCTTATTTTTAGTTACAAATTTTAAATCTTTCTTATTAATTTTTATTTGATCTTTATCTTGAATTAAAAAATTATCGTCTAAAAAATTATAAGATAAATTATCTTCGTCATTAATATTTTCTAAAGAAATTAATCTTAAGTTTTTTTCTTTTCAAAAACCTCTAAGCTTTTTTTATTGAAGCTTTTTGCAATAATGACTTCGTAGAATGTTTTGGTAATCTCATTAGCTAGCTTTTCATCAACTTCTTCGTTAAAGCAGACAATCCCACCAAAAGCACTAATAGGATCGCTCTGAAGGGCTAATTCATAGGATTTAAGGGCATTTGCTGCTATTGCACAGCCGCATGGATTGTTGTGTTTTACAATAACGCAAGAACTGCTTTTTTCGCCTAACTCTTTAGAGATAGATATGGCTGAATACATATCTAAATAATTATTATAGCTGAGTTCTTTGCCTTGGATTTGTTTTATATTTGATAAGAAACCATTCTTATAATTAATCTTGTAAACAGAGGCTTGCTGATGAGGGTTTTCTCCATATCTTAATTTATCCTTAAGTTGCCCTGATATTGTAATTTTTTTTGGAAATTTATTATCTCTTAAATTATTCATCCAGTTAGATATTACCGAGTCATAATAGGCAGTTTCAAGAAACGCATCGGTTGCAAGTTTTTTTCTAAACTCTAAAGACGTAGATCCTTTATTATTATTTAATTCATTAATTAAATCAGAGTATTGATCAATGCTTGATATAACCGTGGTAAATTTAAAGTTTTTAGCAGAAGATCTAACCATTGCAGGCCCACCAATGTCGATATTTTCAATCATGGTTTCAAAGTCTGCTTTTTCAAGTAGTTTTTTTCAAAAGGATAAAGATTAACAATAAGTAAATTAATAAAATCTATATTTTCTTTTTTATTTGCTCTTGATGTTTTTTATCATCTCCTTTTGCAAGAAGACCTCCGTGAATTTTTGGATGAAGTGTTTTGAGTCTACCATCTAATATTTCAGGAAACTTTGTATATTCTGAAATTTCAGTACACTGAAATCCAAGGTCTTTAATAAATTTATAGCTGCCGCCAGTACTGATTATTTCAACTTTATTTTCCTTTAAGTATTCAAGAACTTCTTTTAGATTTGTTTTATCAGAAACAGAGATTAAGGCTTTTTTAATTTTAATCAGTTGCATGGAGGAGTATTGGGTATACGATTTTTATTTGGCTTTTTCTAGATGCCAAATAATGTTTGTATTTTCATTCTCAATATTGCCTTCAAGCAGGATAAATGAGGACTCCTTAATATTATTTGGATTTCCAAAATAGAGATTTTTTTCAATCTTAGTTGGAATTTGTGGACTTCTAAAGATCCAACCTTCGCCATTATTTGAGCTGAGGAGAATATCATTGCCCATGGTTTTGGTGATACGAATATCGGGGTGGATATGAAATCGTACACTGTAAGTTAAATTTTTATTTTCAAGATTTTTACATCTTAAATTGTCAATTCCTTCAACATGACTTTTGCTTTTAAACAAAGTGATTTGTCGTTCATGTAATAGTTTAAACCTTTTTTCATAACCATTATGACCAATGGTACATTGAATAAATTCCTTATCATTTTTAAATTCTTTCTTAAAAATATCATGTTTCTCAATAAGAGAATTTCCAAAATATTTTCTAATCATTTTATTTTTTTGAAAAATGCAGGATGAAGTATCATTAATGGTAACGGTTGAATGAGCTGCCGTTGATGAACTCAAGTAAGATAATTCTTCGCCTAGATTTTTAGCTGATCCAGAATTACAAATAAATTTTTCACCATTTGATGAAAGCTCAAAGGATAGCGGACCTGCTTGATAATTTCTTGAATGCAACATGGAAGAGGGATTATTTGCATCCATAAATATTTCAATTTTTTCGATTTTATTTTTGCATAGCCACAAAAATATTTTCCATATTTTCAAATTCATAACCTCGAGATTCTAAATATTCATAAAATCTTTCAGTGTTAATTTGATTGGCGCCATTAAAAAGAGGAAGATCGCCATTTGAAAATCTTAAAAATTTAAATGAGATCCCAAGGGAATTAATATAAATATTAATAAAAGCAGGGGTTTGTTTCCTTGACAATATTAACCATTCTTTAATAAGAACTAAAAAATATAAAGTCCAAAACAAATCTTCAGGATTTTTAGTTTTAACAAATCCATCTTTATTTATAAAATCAGAAAGTTCATCTTCTAAATTCTTAAGTCCAAACTGAGTATATTCCTCATATTGTTCAAAGGAATTTCCAACCAAAATTAAGGCAGCTAGTGATTTAATTTTGTCAATTCCAGTATTAATTAAATTTATATTTTTAAATAGATGCTTTGCTTGTTTGACAATATTATTAATAACTTTGCTTCTAAATATAAGATCACTATTTTTGAAAATAATATCATAACTTGAGATCCAATTTATTAGTCGGTTGGTGATAACATCAAAGGTCCAATATTTTTCATTATAATTTGAAAAATTATTGATCCATTGATCAACAATAAGACAGCCTAATTCTTTTTCTGTTTTAATATTCAGCGCTGGCAGCCAACCAAAATCATGAAGTTTTTTTGTTTTATCATTTTCTAAATTAGTAATTTTCCAAAGATTAGTTGTAAATTTTCTAACACTGTTGAGAATAATTGGATCGTTATTAACAAGATCTTGAATTAGAAATATATTAGAAGACTCATAAATTCGGTGAGGTTGAACGCCTCCTAAGGAAATATTGTAGTTAGAACTTTTAAATTTTCTCTCTCTTAATCCATCTTGAAAACTTTTTTTTAAGGATAAAAGATAAAGATTAAATGTATTAAAATTCGACACTTAAGCGCAATTTCTTAATTTTTGAATGTTATCTTTTAAGGAACCTGAGAAAATTGTAGTTCCAGAGACTAAGATATTAGCACCTGCTTTTACTGCAAGCGCGGCTGTTTCAAAGTTAATTCCACCATCAATTTCAATGTCAATTTTAAGTTTTTTATCATTAATCATTTTTCTAAGTTCAGTAACTTTTGGCAAAACTTCACCCATAAAACTTTGTCCGGCAAATCCTGGGTTTACGCTCATAATTAAAATAAGATCAATATCATTAATCACATCCATTAAGGCACTAATGGGTGTTTTAGGATTTAAGGACACGCCTGCTTTTTTTCCAAAAGATTTTACAGTTTGCACAGCTCTTTTTAAATTATCCGTCGCTTCAGGATGAAGGGTAATAATATCAGAGCCTGCATCAGCAAAAGCTTTAATATATTTTTCAACAGGAGAGATCATCAAATGAACATCGAAGGGAAGTTTCGTACACTTTCTAATTTGCTTAATAATTGGAGGACCCATGGTAATATTAGGCACAAAGTGGCCATCCATCACATCAATGTGAATTAAATCAGCTCCTGCTTTTTCTAAACTTTTAATTTCATCTCCTAAGATACTAAAATCAGCAGATAAAATAGAGGGTGATATTTTTATATTTTGTGCCACAGCACACAATTAAATGAATTTTAGAAATTTAAAACTGCTTTTTAAACAAGTTCGTTAAAAAGTAAGTAAATTCACTTTCTAATGGAAAGGAAAGCATACCCATCACTGAATAGCCAAGTACCCAAGGCATAAAGTAAAATCTAAACATGTAAAAAAACCAAGCCACATACAAAGGTATAAAAATTGGAATAAGAAAACTTGGGGTAATTATCTTAAATAAACGAAGAACAGGGTCCGTAAGTTTCACGAATATTCGCATGAAAAAAAATTAGAGTCTTCTCTTTGAAATAGGGACATGGCGGATCTGCCAATTAATGTCCACATGATGGTTCCTAAAATATAATCAAAATAATAAATCCAAGGTGACATTGATTTTTGAAGATGTCATGGGGCGAATAAATCGCCCCATGAGATAAAGATTTTTAACTATGACTGTCTAATGATTGTTTTACCGCTAGGAATCCTAAGGTCATCAATCATTTGCTGAACAGCAGCACCCTCAGGTTTTGTAAGTAAACTTACAACCACCATAGCAATCAAGCTCACGCTAGCACCGATAATTCCAAATCTTAAATTATCAATTCCTAACCATGGAGTTTGATTCATGAATGTAGGTCCTACGTATATTAGGTACCAAGTACCAGATATAAGTCCGCCTAACATTCCAGCTATTGCGCCTGAACGAGTTGCTCTCTTCCACCATATTCCTAAAACTAGTGGCCAGAATAATCCGGACATAGCAAAGTCGAACGCCCAAGCAACCGCTCCCAAGATTCCCGTAAGTCTCATGGCAGCGATATAAGCAGCGGCAGCACCGATAACAACTAACAGTACTCGCGCAACTGTTAATCTTGCTACAACGCTCGCTTTTGGATCGATCATTTTATAGTAGATGTCGTGTGAGATAGCATTTGCAATTGCAAGAAGTAGTCCGTCTGCAGTTGACATAGCAGCAGCTAGTCCACCCGCAGCAACTAATCCAGAAATTACGTATGGTAAACCAGCAACTTCAGGAGTCGCTAATACCACCACGTCATCTCTCATGAACCATTCGTTCAATTGAAGGATGCCATCTTTATTAAAGTCAGCAATAAATACTTGTTTTACCGAAGACCAGTTTTTAACCCACTCTATTGCCTGCACATCAGCAATTTTTTTGCCGATAATTGCAGTAGGAAGAGTTGGATCAAGTAACTGAATTTTTGATAAAGTTGCAAGCATCGGAGCTGAGAAGTAAAGCAAGAAGATGAAAAACAACGACCAACCCACTGATCTTCTAGCTGAAGTCACAGATGGAGTAGTGAAGTATCTCATTAAGATGTGTGGTAACGAAGCCGTTCCAACCATCATACAAATTGCAAGCGAAATATACTTCCATGCTGCCATTGCACCCGCAGGAACTGCAGAGTGAGCAACTGACATAGAAAGTAATCCCGCAGGAACCCCTGCTGCTTTTAAAGCTTCAGGTGAATTTTTTACCAATCCATACTGAGCTTCTAAAGCTGCTATTTTCTCAACCGTTCCTCCCATTGAAATGTGAGGGAATACATGTCCTAATTTCCAGCTCATCCAGAATACTGGAACTAAATAAGCGATAATTAAAACAATGTACTGAGCCACCTGTGACCAAGTCACAGATCTCATTCCACCCAACATTGAACATAAAAGGATACTTACTAGACCAACCCAAACTCCAACTTCAAATGGTACTGCTAATGCACGTGATGCAATTGTACCTGTTGCGTTGATTTGAGCCGTCACATAAGTGAACGATGCGATTAGTAGCACCAACACGGCACAGAACCTTGAAAAGTTTCCACCATAGCGAGTTCCAATAAAATCTGGAACTGTATAGCAGCCGAACTTTCTAAGATACGGAGCCATTAGTGATGACACTAACACGTAACCACCAGTCCAACCCACTAGGAAAGCCATGTAAGTATATCCACCAAAGTATATACCACCAGCCATTGCCACAAAGGATGCACCTGACATCCAGTCAGCAGCTGTTGCCATTCCGTTAAATACGGTTGGAACTTGCCTTCCAGCTAAATAGTATGCTTCCACTTGAGCTGTTCTAGAAAGCCAGCCGATGATTGCATATATCAGGATTGTAAAACTAACGAATAATATTCCGATAGTTTTTGCGCCCATACCTTGGGTTTCAAACCATGCCATTAAGGCAAAAAATCCAAGGAACCCTAATGTGTAGATTCCATAAATTTTTGGTAGGTCTTGTATAAATTTACTTTTTTGTGCCATATTTAATCATCCTCCCTGTCTGCATCGGAGAATCCAAATTCACGATCAATTTTTTCTTGTCTATTGTTAGACCAAAAAATCATGATAACAAACGCAAGCAACGATCCTTGCGCAGTCATGTAATAGGCTAACGGATATCCAAGAACTTTGATGTGATTTATTTGTTCACCGAAGGCGAAAACAACAGTTCCGAAGAAAAACCATAACAACATTGTTATGATCATAAGGCTTCTGGTCGCTGCCCAATGGGCTTCTTGTTTTGGCGATGCCATATGTTATCCCCCTTAGTTATTGTTAATATTAACTGCGCAAATCCTAATTGAATTTTACCTCAATTAAAAGTTAATATTTTCCTTAAAAAGCTCTATAAATATTAACTTTTTATGATTAAAGAATATATAAAACAACTCGAAGGTGTATCCTTTAATTTTTTATTAAGTTCACTAAAAAGGTTAGTCGTTGGCGATAAGAAGTTAACAAATTTACAATTAATTAATGAGTTCATCCATAAAAGATCTGCTCATGTAACCCAAAATACATTGTATGGATATTTGCAAACTCGAATTGGGGGCAATTACATCAAAGCCTTTAAAGATGAAAATTATTTAAAGTCCATCAATATCTCTAGATGGAATATTTTTGTCGTATCGGTTCAAGACATTTCTTTATATATTTTCTCTTACCTTTATAAAAATCAAAATTATCAAAAATTTGAAGAAGCAAAAAAAATTTACCATCAAATTTTATTAAGTGAGAAAGAAAATGGTCTTAGCGATGATATTTACGATAACGCTGTTGAGGAATTTGACAAAAGATTTAAGGAGATTAATTGGGCAACTTTTTGCAACTCAAATCCTTTTGAAAAAAGTTCACAAGCACTAATTTACTGGTCACCAATTGCAGATGAATTAAAAAATCTTGATAAAGAAATCGTAGTCAATTCTATGATTAACAAATGGAATAATGTTTGCAGAGACTTTGAAAAGTTAATAAAAAAATAGATTAAATTATGAATGAAAAATTTAAAAAAATTGCTGAACAATCTTTAAAAGAAGCAGATGAGAGAAAAAAAAGTAGCCGGCAAATGAAAAAGAAAAAAGAAATAAACGGTCCAAAAGGATTAGAACCTACTCGCTATGGAGATTGGGAGACTAAAGGAATTACTTACGACTTTTAAATTATTTATTTAATCGATTATCAATTAAACTTTGCACCACTGTCGGATCAGCAAGAGTTGAAGTATCACCTAAATTTTCAAATTGATTTTCAGCAACTTTTCGAAGAATTCTTCTCATAATTTTACCAGATCTAGTCTTCGGCAGACCTGGAGTGAAGTGAATTAGATCAGGCGTTGCAAGAGGTCCAATAATTTTTCTAACTAAATCTTTTAATTCTTTCTTTAAGGCATCTGAACCGTTTTCACCGACTTTTAAAGTGACATAACAATATAAACCTTGTCCTTTGATATCATGAGGATAGCCAACTACAGCAGCTTCAGCAACTTTTGGATGAGCAACAAATGCACTTTCTATTTCAGCGGTGCCAAGATTATGACCTGAGACGATGATCACATCATCAACTCTACCTGTAATCCAATAGTATCCATCTTCATCCCTTTTACAGCCATCCCCAGTAAAATATTTGCCATCATGTTGTGAAAAATAAGTATCAATAAATCTTTGATGATCACCGTAAACAGTTCTCATTTGGCCAGGCCAAGAGTCTGACATACATAATCTACCTTCGCAGGCACCAGTTAACTCATTTCCTTTTTCATCAACAATTGTTGGCTTAATTCCGTAAAATGGTTTTGTCGCTGAGCCTGGTTTGAGATCTATTGCGCCAGGCTGAGGAGAAATTAAAATTCCGCCCGTCTCCGTTTGCCACCACGTATCAACAATTGGACAACGAGAGTCGCCAACTACTTTATGATACCAAATCCACGCCTCAGGATTAATTGGTTCACCAACGGAGCCTAAAAGTTTAAGTGATTTTCTGCTTGTTTTTTTACCATCGCATCACCTTCACGCATTAAAGCTCTAAGCGCAGTTGGTGCAGTGTAGAATATATTTACTTTATGTTTGTCAATGACCTGCCAGAAACGACTTGCATCAGGATAACTTGGAACTCCTTCAAAGACTAAAGTTGTTGCGCCGTTAGATAGTGGCCCATAAACAATATAGCTGTGACCTGTCACCCAGCCAATATCTGCTGTGCACCAATAAATATCTCCATCTTTATAATCAAAAATATATTGGTGAGTCATTGAAGCATAAACTAGGTAGCCACCTGTTGTATGCAAAGCTCCTTTTGGTTTTCCAGTGGATCCTGATGTGTAAAGAATAAATAACGGATCTTCTGCATTCATTTCTTCAGGCTTACACGTGGTTGGCATTTTAGAAGTTAATTCGTGATACCAAACATCACGCTTTGAATCGAAAGGCACACTGCCACCCGTTCTTTTAAGTACAATGCACTTTTTAACATTTGGACATTTTTTTAACGCCTCCTCAATATTTTTTTTAAAGGAATAACTTTTTGACCTCTCAATCCTTCATCGGCAGTAATTACAAATTCTGATTTGCAGTCTAAAATTCTGTTAACAATTGAGTCAGGAGAAAAACCACCAAATACTACTGAATGAATTGCTCCAATTCGAGTACAGGCAAGCATCGCATACACTCCTTCTGGAACCATGGGCATATAAATAGTAACCCGATCACCTTTTTTAACTCCAATTTCTTTTAAACCGTTTGCAAGTTTGCAAACTTCATCACTTAACTCTTGGTAAGTTATATTTTTAGATTCTTTTGGATCATCTCCTTCAAAAATAATTGCAGTCTGCTTTGCTCTTTTTGGAAGATGTCTATCAATACAATTATAAGAAACGTTTGTGGTACCATCGTAGAACCACTTGATAGAAACTTTTTTTGTACTGTAAGTTACTTCTTTGGTTTTTGTATAGGGCTTAAACCAATGAATTCGCTTGCCCTCTTCTGCCCAAAATTTTTCATTATTATCTATGGATTGTTTATATTTAGCTTCGTAGGATGATTGATTAACATAAGAATTTTTAGCCCACTCTGCAGGCACTTTAAAAAGTTTATCGTTCATGATCCCCTAATCTTTTTTTATTTTTAAATTCTACCCATCTTACATATTATTTTCCAGCTTTTAGAATCTATTGGCATTACTGATAATCTGCTCTGTTTTATAAGAGGTAGATGTGAAATTTCTTTATTCTCTTTTATATCCTTAAGAGAAACAGGCTCGATTAAATCTTTATGATAAGCAACTTTAACCGCTACGAATTTTTTTCTTTATCAGTTGGATCAATAAATGCTGGTTTGATGACTTTAACTATTCCAATAATTTTTTATCTTCATTGGAATGATAAAAAAAACAATAATCTTCTAATTTCATTTGTTTTAAATAATTTGCAGCTTGATAATTTCTAACTCCATCCCAAACAGTTCCTTTAAATCCTGCTTTTTTTTGATCATTAAATGACCATACTGAGGGTTCTGATTTTATTAGCCAGTAGTTCATGTAACTTTTTTTAATTTTTAGGAGGTGTCCGTGTCAAAACAAAGCCAAACTTATTCATATAAATCAATGACTTTTTAAAATGAACAACATTAAAAACTAGTATTTTACCCCCGCTCCTTTTAAAAAAGGCGCGTCAGGATCTAACGGCCATCTTGGTTTTGCAAGAACATCAAGATTATCCTCTATTCCATTTTTAAATCTTTCAATTCCAGCCCAAGCAATCATTGCAGCATTATCACTGCAAAGTTCAATGGGAGGAAAGAAATTTTCAAAGCCCATTTCTTTGCTTAATTGATCTAAATTATTTCTAATACTTTTATTAGCAGCAACGCCTCCTGAAATTACAAAAACTTTTTACTTTTTTATGTGTAGAACTGAATTCATTCATCGCAGATTTACATTTAACATTTAAAATCTCATTAATTGTTTTTTGAAAAGATGCTGCAAGATTTTCTTTATCTTTTTCTGATTTTATTTTTGATGATAATTGTAGGATTGCTGTTTTTAAACCTGCAAAAGATAAATTACATCCTGGATGATTCAGTATAGGCCTTGGTAAAACATAAGCATTTTCATTTCCATTTTCTGCAAGTTTTTCAATTTTAGGTCCTCCTGGAAATTCAAGGCCAATCATTTTTGCTGTTTTATCAAAGGTTTCACCAAGCGCATCATCAATAGTTGTTCCAATCCTTTTATATTTTCCAATCCCATCAACAATTAAAAATTGAGTATGTCCTCCAGAGACTAACAATAGCAAGTAAGGAAATTCTACTTTATTAAAAATTCTTGGTGTAAGCGCATGTCCTTCCAAGTGGTTAATTGCAAGAAAAGGTTTTTTTAAAATTCCAGCAATACTTTTTCCAGCACTTAAGCCAACCATTAAACAAACTAACAAACCAGGACCAGCCGTTGCCGCAACGCCATCTAATTCTGTAAATTCGCATTTACTATCCTCCATGGCTTTTTTAATAATAATATCAATTTTTTCAGCATGAGATCTTGCTGCATTTTCAGGAACCACTCCTCCAAATTTTAAATGCTCATTGACTTGACTGGAGACTACATTGGATAATATTTTTATATTTCCATCCCTATCTTGTCTTACAACTGAGGCTGCAGTTTCATCGCAACTAGTCTCGATTCCAAGGAATGTTAAATCTTTTTTCATAGAAGTATTGAGTGTGATCACCTGTCGCTATAAAAAGTAGCGATAATATACAGCAAAATGCTATTAAATCAGCAAAATGTTAGGAAATAAAAAAATTATCATCGGAACCAGAGGTAGTAGACTTTCCCTTGCCCAAACTGAACATCTTAGAGATGAGCTATTACTTGCTTATCCAGGATTAGAAGCTGAGCAAATAATTATCAAAATTATTAAAACTTCAGGCGATAAATTTAAAACTGAAAATTTAGGAATGATGGGTGGTAAAGGACTTTTTGTAAAAGAGTTAGAGGAAAGCTTACTTGATAAATCAATCGATGTTGCGGTTCATTCTCTAAAAGACGTACCAACGTTTTTTTCAAAAAATTATCACTCACTTGTTTTATGAAAAGAACAGATGAGAGAGATGCATTTTTATCTCCTATTGCAAGCTCATTTAAAAATTTAAAACCAGGTTCAACAGTTGGGACTTCTTCAGTTAGAAGATTTTCACAATTAAAACGATTAAGAGATGACTTAAAGATTATCCCAATTAGAGGAAACATTGATACGAGAATTACAAAAATGAATGAAGGAATTTATGACTCAATTGTGCTTGCGGCAGCAGGTCTGAAGAGACTAGGATTTCATTCTGAAATCAAAGAGTATTTCGAAAAAGATGTAATCATTCCATCTGCGGGTCAGGGAATTATAACTATTCAATGTAGGGCAGAGGATAAAGAGGTAAAAGAAATATTAAAAGTTGTTAATGATAAAGAAACACAAATTTTAGCAGAAGCTGAACGTTCTTTATTGGAAGCACTCAATGGAGCCTGTGATACTCCCGTTGGAGCTAATGCTATAATTAATGATGAGGGAGAATTATTTCTGCAAGCAGAGTTGTTATCTATAGATGGAAAGCAGTGTTTTAGAGCTCACAAAACTGGAATTGTGGAAAAAGCAAAAAGTATTGGACTCGATGTAGCCAATGAAATCTTATCAAAGGCTGGAGACAATTTTATAATCTCGGAGACAAAACTTGCACATACTATTTACAAAAAGTCAGAATAGTTCTGAAATATTAGTAAATAAATTTACTTCTAAAGGTCATAAAGTCACTAATTTTTCAATACTTAATGTTAAGCCAATTATAACTCCTGATATAAATTTTAAAGATTTTACTTCAATAATTTTTACTAGTTCCAACGCGATTAATCATTTAGCAAAAGTAGAAAATATTGGTCATCTTAAATGCTTTTGTGTTGGTGAGCAGACGGCTGCAACTGCAAAAAAAAAGGATTTTTAAATATTCATGTCGCAAGTGGAAATTATTTTGAATTAAAAGATCTTATTTTTAAAACTTTGGATAAAAGTAGAGAAAAATTTATTTATATTAGAGGAGAATTTGTTTCTAATGATTTAGAAAATGATTTTAAAGAAGGAGGTTTTCTAATTAAAAGCTTAATTAATTATACAACTGAACCCAATCTAAATACTGATTTAAAATTAATTGAAGATTTAAAAAGTAAGTTAATTGACGTCATCTTTGTTTATTCTAAGAGAGCGGCCGATCAATTATTAAAGATAATTTTAAACCATAAAATTGAAAATAATCTTGATAACTGTACTTTGAATTGTATTAGCATTAATGTTGCAAATACTCTAAAAAGATTAAGGTGGAAAAAATAAAGATTTTCTCACCAGGCGATGAAGAATTATCATTACTATAAAGAGGTTTTCTGGTGATCATAGATGGAAAAAAGTTCGCACAAGAATTAAGAAATGAAATCAAAAAAGAAATTGAAAGTATAAAAAAAACTAGCAAAACCACTCCAGGCCTTACCGTAGTTTTAGTTGGAAATCATACCCCAAGTGAAATTTATGTAAGAAATAAAGAACTTTCTGCAAAAGAAGTTGGAATTACTTCTGAAGTAATAAGATTTGAAAGTTCTATTACTGAGGAAAAACTCATTGAAGTTATTCATGGACTAAATAAAGATAAAAAAGTTCATGGTATTTTAGTTCAGTTACCTTTGCCTCCTCATATAAATGGAAGTAAAATTATTGAGGAAATCGATCCAAAAAAAGATGTGGACGGTTTTCATCCTGTAAACGTTGGTAATTTATCTTCTGGAAAAGACTCTTTAGTTCCCTGCACTCCTCTTGGGTCTTACCTTCTTATAAAAAATGTTCAAAAAATTTAACAGGATTAGAGGCTTTAATTATTGGAAGGTCAAATTTGAATGGAAAACCTATGGCGCAATTATTACTCAAAGAGGATTGCACCGTCACCATTGGTCATTCTAAAACTAAAAATTTAAAAGAGTTATGTCAGAAAGCAGATATCGTTGTTGCAGCTGTTGGACGTGCAAATTTAGTAAAAGGTGATTGGGTAAAAGAAGGAGCAATAGTTATTGATGTTGGAATTAATCGAGAAGAAGATAAAACAGAAAAAAAAGGCTATAAAATAGTTGGTGACGTTGAGTTTGATTCAGTTGTAAAAAAAGCAAGAGCCATAACTCCAGTTCCAGGTGGGGTAGGACCGATGACGATTGCTTGCCTTTTAAACAATACTTTAAAAGCTTTTAAAAATATAAATTAATTATTTTCTAAGTAGACGAGCGTTCTTTTTAATAAAATTCTCAACTCTTTTTTTATTAAATGTTTTATTTTCCTCGAAAGAAACATTTTTCATAGAGTAAATACTTTTACTCGAAATTCTTGATAGGATACTTACATTACCTTTATAAATTTTTAACTTAACGGAACCCTCAACACGAGATCTTTTTTGGTCAATAATTTTTTGTAATCTGAGCCTTTCTTTAGAAAACCAAAATCCGTTATAAATTAATTCTGCAAATCTTGACATGATAGCGTCTTTTTTGTGCGCAGTTTCTTTATCCAATGTAAGAGATTCAATTGCTCTATGTGCAAATAAAAGAATTGTTCCACCAGGAGTTTCGTAAACACCGCGAGATTTTATTCCAATAAATCTATTCTCAACAAGATCCACTCTACCAACACCATTTTTTCCACCAATATTATTTAACAGAGTCAGTAGTTTGCTCGGAGAACATTTTTTACCGTTAATACTAATTGCATCACCATTTTTAAAACCAATCGTTACATAGGATGGTTTATTTGGAGCTTTCTCAGGCGAAATGGTTCTTTGAAAAATGAATTCTGGTGCTTGTTTTGATGGATCTTCAAGGATTTTACCTTCAGTTGAAGTATGAAATAAATTATCATCTACAGAGAATGGCGGAGCTCCTTTTTTATCACTTGGTACAGGAATATTATTCTTTTTAGCGTATTTAATTAGATCGCTTCTTGATGAAAAATTCCAATCACGCCATGGAGCGATTATTTTAATTTTTCGGTTGAAATAATAATAAGCTAGTTCAAATCTTACCTGATCATTCCCTTTGCCAGTTGATCCATGGGATACTGCATCGGCTTTAAATTTTTTAGCAATTTGAATTTGACGTTTTGCAATAAGAGGTCGAGCAATGGAAGTGCCAAGTAAATAAATTCCCTCATATAATGCATTTCCTCTAATCATTGGAAATATATAATCTTTTACGAAAACATCTTTTAGATCTTCAATAATAATATTTTTAACGCCAAGATTTTTGGCATTTTTAATTATTTTCTTTCTATCGATTTCTTGGCCAAGATCTGCTGTGTAAGCAATAACTTCAGCTTTATAGTTTTCTTGCAGCCAGCGCAAAATTACTGAAGTATCAAGTCCCCCAGAGTAAGCTAAAACAATTTTCTTAACTTTTTTTCCCATTATTTATGAAATGAAATTACATTTCTTTTTAGCAGCTTCATAGGCATCACTAAATCCATTTAACGAGAAGGTATCGGTAGTTCTAGTTCCTCTTGCTGAGATAGCACTAACTTTAGCTTGAGTAGATTTTCTCATTAGTTCTATCAGTGAAACTTCCTCTTCATATTTTGTAAGCCAAGCAAAATTATCTTCCGTTTCAAAATTGAATTCTTTTTTTTCAATAGCAACGTTAACTTTAGAAGAGGCTTTATAATTGTAGCCACTAGTAATACTTATTTCATTTTGAATTTTATCATTGGATCTAAAACTTACAAAAATTCGAGATTCAGCTCTATTAAGATTTTTTGGAGCAGAGGCCACAGGACTTGATACAGCATAACAAACTTGCTGACCGTTTATATTAGTATTTTGAGCAGTCCAGTTTTTAAACTGTCCATCTAGTTTTATTTGAGCAAATATTTTTTGTTCAAAAGACAAAAGACAAATTATAGAAAAAAATAAAATTCTTATGGACATGGGTTTGAATATATTAATTGAACATTATTAATATCTTTTATTACCTCATTAGTGAGCGACAGATCAATACTATCAATATTCTTTTTTAATTGGTCCATAGATGTTGCTCCAATAATCGTTGAGGTTACAAATTTTTGAATAATGCAAAATTGTATTGCCATTTGAACAGGATCAATATTATGTTTCTTAGCAACTTCGTAGTAAGCCTCAACTGCTGGCTCAGTGTTAGGAGTTCTGTATCTATCAAATCTATTTCCCCATAAAACTTCCCTAGATCCTACAGGTTTTTTTCCACCTAAATATTTACCACTTAAATGTCCGCCACCTAAAGGAGAGTAGGCAAGTAATCCAATCTTTTCTCGAATTGAAATTTCTGAAAGCCCAACCTCATAACTTCTATTAAGAAGACTATAGGGATTTTGAATTGTTATTGGCTTTGCAATATTATGTTTTTCTGCAAGCTTAATATATTGACTTGTACCCCATGAAGTTTCGTTGGATAATCCATAATATTTTATTTTACCAGCCTTAATTAAAGACGCCATTGCCTCCATAGTTTCAAGAATTGGAACTACATCATTAGTTTCAGTATGCTCGTACTCAAGTCCACTGAATACATTTAAAGGTCGATCCGGCCAGTGCAATTGATAAATATCTATATGATCAATTTGTAAGTTTTTTAAACTATTTTCGATTGCAGAATTTATTTGTTTTTTGTTAAGCCGGGCTTCTTGTTCGCCAGGTCTAATCCAATTCATTCCAGATCTTCCAACAACTTTATCTGCAATAATAATTTGATCTCTCTTTTTGGTTTTTTTCAACCATCGACCAATAATTCTGTTTGTTTCACCACAAGTCTCCTTTGTAGGAGGTATTGAATATAATTCTGCAGTATCAAAAAAATTTACACCTTTAGAAAAAGCATAATCCATTTGTTCAAAACCATCCTGCTCAGTGTTTTGCATTGAGCCCCAAGTCATTGTTCCAAGACAAATTTGACTCACATTTAAGTCAGTATTGGGTATTTTTTTAAATTTCATAATTTTTTATTTTAAAAAACCAATGGAATAGCCTTTTTTTAAGCTTCTTGAAAAGAACATATTTTAACATTATGTAATAGGTCAAACAAACATTTAGGTAAAAAAAAATATGAATTTAAAGTACGGTCAAACAAGAGCTACGACACGTGTAGAATCGGGTGCCATAGATCAGGGCCTTAGATCCTATATGTTGAAGATCTACAATTACATGGCATCGGGAGTACTGGTGACAGGTTTTGTGGCATTATTTTTATTTAAATATTCAGTAGTTACAAATGAAGTGGGTTCAATCACTGGACTAACAAGCCTAGGCAATGCAATTTATAATTCTGCATTGATGTGGGTAATTGCTTTCGCTCCTCTGGGTATTGTGATGTGGATGAGTTTTGGACTTGCAAAGATGAGCGCATCAAAAGCGCAAACATTATTCTGGGTTTTTGCAGCATTAATGGGTGCATCACTTTCATCAATTTTTATGGTTTATGTTGGAGCAAGTATTGCTCGAGTATTTTTCATAACAGCAGGAACTTTTGCTGCAATGAGTTTATATGGATACACAACAAAAACTGATTTAAGCAAACTTGGATCATTTTTGATGATGGGTTTAATTGGAATTATAATTGCATCAATTGTAAATATTTTTCTTAAATCCTCTCAGATGGAATTTATAATCTCAATACTTGGTGTTTTAATTTTTGTTGGTCTAACTGCGTATGACACGCAAAAAATTAAAGACATGTATTACGATGGCGGAGACTCTGAAGTGATGGACAAAAAAATCTATTATGGGTGCTTTAACTCTTTATTTAGTATTTTATTAATTTGTTTATTATGCTTCTTCGATTATTCGGACAAAGACGTTAATTAATTTAATATTTATAGCCCCAATGATTGGGGCTATGAATAAAATGAACCAATCCAATTTACTAAAGCCTGATTGGTCAAAAATACCAGCCTCTAAATTTAGGAAAAAGTATGCTTAACAAGCACTAGTTACCTGAACATCTTTTTGAGCAATATTTAACAAAATCCCAATTTTTTTCCCATTTTTTTCTCCAAAAGAATTCCCTTTCACACTTAGCGCAAATTTTCTTTGGTAATTGGTTTTTTTCCTCAAACTATTTAATAACTTTAAAGTGTTTTCTTGAACATTTTTTTGAAATGATTTTTAAAATAGAATTTAAATTATCTGAGATTTTAACAACTGAACCGCTTGCATCTTTTAATTGATATTTATTTTTATCTTTTTGGTTAAGTCTTTTTAATATTTGAAATAAAGGATTTTCTGTTGCTTTTCTATAAATTTCAAAGCTGATTATATTTTTGCCCATGTAAATCCCATAATCTTTCCACTCGCCTGCAGAGACCATCGATCCATACAAATTTAAAATTTCTTGCAGCTCCCTCTTATTAAAAAAATTTTCTTTATTAAAATCTGTATTGTTAATAAGTTTTAGTTTC
>FUWD012841885.1_pt1 | contig 18266 bp, 15 predicted proteins | sample 1063281 | NCBI WGS metagenome assembly FUWD01 (sample SAMEA79048168, study PRJEB19326) | metagenome | biome: marine | reverse complement strand
AGGGTCCTTTCGATAGGATGCCGTTCGTCCCGTTACCGCTTGTTTTTTCCCCTATTTCGGGGTATCCTTCATTCCTGATGGTTATTTCAGGTATTTCTATGGACCGACGACTCATCCGCAATTTTTGCATCATCGCGCATATCGACCACGGGAAAAGCACCCTGGCCGACCGGCTTATCGAATTCACGCATACGGTCGAGGACCGAAAGATGAAGGATCAGTTGCTCGACCAGATGGACCTCGAGCGCGAGCGCGGCATCACCATCAAGCTTCAGCCGGTCACGATGCGGTATCGTACTCAACTGACAACTGACAACTTACAACGAACAACGGGGAACGGGGAGCAAACATCAGGAACAAAAAAGAGCGACAGTGGGCAGCCGGGTATGTGGGAGGCGCAGTCCGATACCGATTACATATTGAACCTGATCGACACACCGGGGCATGTGGACTTCCACTACGAGGTGTCGCGGTCGCTCGCCGCGGTCGAAGGCGCCATACTACTCGTCGACGCGACGAAGGGCGTGCAGGCACAGACGCTTGCGAACCTGTATCTGGCTATCGAACAGGGCCTCGCGATCATCCCAGTCGTCAACAAGATCGACCTGCCGAACGCACAGGTGGACAAGACGAAGAAGGAGATCGTACATATCCTTGGCTGCACGGAAGACGAGATCCTGCTCGCCTCGGGAAAGACGGGCATCGGCATACGCGAAATCCTAGAGTCGGTCGTCGGGCGCGTTCCGGCGCCCTCGGGCGATTCCGAAAAGCCGCTCCGCGCGCTCATATTTGATTCCGTGTACGATACCTACAAGGGGGTCGTGGCGTATGTCCGCATCGTGGACGGCACCGTTTCGCGCGATACCGCGATCCACATGATCGGTACCGGTCAGGAGAGTCTCGCGATCGAGGTGGGCACGTTTCATCCGAAGTTCGTGCCGGAAAAGGCGTTGTCCGCGGGCGACATCGGCTATATCGCGACCGGACTGAAGGAAGTCGCCTATTGCCGTGTCGGCGATACGGTCACGCTCCGTCCGCGCGAACGCGAACGGGTCATGACGGAGGCGCTTCCCGGATACCGCGAGATGAAGCCCGTCGTCTATGCGAGTTTTTATCCGGTGGAAGGCGACGAGTACGGCCTCATGCGCGACGCGCTCGACCGGCTCCGGCTCAACGATGCCGCCTTCGCCTTCGAACCCGAATCGAACCAGGCACTTGGACGCGGATTCCGTTGTGGGTTTCTCGGACTGCTTCACATGGAGATCATCCAGGAGCGCCTGCGTCGCGAATTCGACATGGACCCGACCATCACCACGCCGTCGGTCGTGTACGAACTGCTGCTGCGAAGCGGGGAACGCATCCCGATGTATTCGCCGTCGGATATGCCGGATCCGGCCGGCATCGAAAAGATCTTCGAACCGTTCGTCGAGCTGTCCGTCGTCGTCCCGAGCGGATACCTGGGGAATGTCATGACGCTCTCGCAGTCGATACGGGCGGAGTACCGGAACACGGAGTATATCGACGCCGAGCGGGTCCTGCTCATGTTCCACGCTCCGCTCATGGAGGTGATCGTCAATTTTCATGACGAGCTCAAGAGCGCGACCGCCGGATACGCCTCGATGAACTACGAGCCGATCGGCTATCGCGAAAGCGACGTGGTCAAGCTCGACATCCTCGTCGCCGGCGACCGGGTGGACGCGTTCTCGCGGATGATACCGAAGGCGCGCGCGTTCGACGAGGGCAAGCGGACCGTCGAGAAACTCAAGGAATCGATCCCGCGGCAGAACTTTGCGGTTGCCATCCAGGCGGTCATCGGCGGCAAGGTCATCGCGCGTGAGACCATTTCCGCCTTTCGCAAGGATGTGACCGCCAAACTCTACGGCGGAGACTTCTCGCGGAAACGGAAACTGCTCGAGAAACAGAAGAAGGGGAAGAAGCGCATGGAGTCGGTCGGCCGGGTTTCCATTCCCTCGGAGGCGTTCCTGTCCATATTGAAGCGCTAGGCCGACAAAGGACTGGAAACCGTCCGTTTTCTATGATAGTATTTCCATATGACGCCGGAGAGGGTTCCGGCGTTTTCCGTGAGACGCGTCTTTCAGCCGCCTCGCGGAACGGACCGATAAGTCATTCAGGATACCGTATGAATCAGGTGATCATCATGGCCGGGGGAAAGGGGACGAGAATGAACATGACCGACATGCCCAAGACGATGATTCCCGTGGCCGGGAAACCGATCGTCGAGCGTATCGTCGAGGCGGCCGAGACCGCCGTTCCGGAAACGAAGCCGGTCGTCATCGTCGGATTTCAGGGGCATACGATACGGGAATATTTCGGTGACCGGGTGGACTGTGTCGAACAGAAGGAGCAGCTCGGGACGGGGCATGCCGTGGCCTGCGCCGCGCCGCTCCTGCGAAATCGCCCGGACCTGTCGCATGTCATCGTGATCGCGGGGGATCAGCCGCTCATCTCGGCGGGGACGATCCGTGCCATCCTCGCGCACCATGAGGAACGCGGGGAAACGATCACGCTTGGTACCGTCGTCGTGCCGGATTTTTCCGGAATCCACGAACACCTGCTCCATTACGGGCGCATCGTCCGCAAACCGGGCGGGGGTGTGGAACGCATCGTCGAATACAAGGACGCGACGGACGCGGAGCGTGCCATACGCGAGGTGAACACGAGCGTGTACTGTTTCGAATCGGGGTGGCTCTGGGAACATATCGATCGGCTCGGGAGCGACAATGCCTCCAGGGAATTCTATATCACCGATCTCATCGGCATGGCGATGACGGAAGGGAAGACCATCTGCGCCATCCCGCTTCCAGATCCGCTCGAGGGACTCAACGTGAATACGCCGGACCACCTGTCCGCCATCGAAGGTGTATTCGCGGAGCGGGCCCGGTAGGGGCCTGCGGGTCGCGGACTCTTGACAAGATGTTGTTTTTCACTCAACTTTCCTGTACACTGTTTTGGCATGAGAGGCATGACGGGTCGGTCTTGAAAAGAAATGGCTGTTTCCGGCAGGCGATCTGGCACGCTCACGTGTGATTTCTCCGGGTATAGGCATCACAAGAGTATGACGTCCCTTCTTCAAAACACGGATACGCGAATGCGTCCGAAGGCCGATAAGAGCCCGACAGGTTTCCTGTCAGACTCCTGTCGGCTTTTTGCTACGAAAGGAGCGGGATGCGAAAGCGGCAGGTCGGATATATCAATCATGGGAACGGATATGGTGCGAGTCCGGGAAAAGATACCACATGAGTCCTGTCCCCGGGAGGGGAAGGCCGACGAGAGTTTTACAGGTTCGCCTGTACGGCTCTCGTCGGTTTTTTTATACCCCGGAAAAACCGAAGCGAAGACGGGCGAGAGTCCGACAGGCCGGCTGTCTGATTCTCGCCGGTTTTCCCTGCGGAACCGGAAGGTCGACGGGGCAAGCGTCCGGACCGGAGGGTGAAGGTGGTCCGAGCGGTTTCCCCGCATAATTCGTTCCCGGCGCGCGCGGCGTCGTGGAAAAAACTGGAAAGGAAGGTGAATGCACTATGAAAAAGATCCTTATGCTCGCCCCGGCGCTCGCGCTCGCGCTCGTCGTGGCGTCTTCCGCCGAAGCGTCCTCCCGGTATCGCACGAATCATGACGACACCCTTTCGGTGAACAACCGGAATTCCGCCGTGATCATCAGCGATACGGATGCGAGGAGTGACAGCGGAGACAATGTCGGAGCCGGAGACATCGAGACCGGTCGCGCCGATTCGATGGCGACTTCCCGTGTCGATGCGAACTACAACGAGACGGTAGTGACGGCGCCATGCGATTGCTACGACGATCTTTCCGTCCGGAACGAAAACCGGGCGTTCGTGAAGCAGGACACGTCTGCCACGAGCGATACCGGAGATAACCGATCCGTCGGTTCCGTCCGGAGCGGAAGATTCGGCGATTGGCACTCGACTGTTGGTACCATCACGAGCGGTGAATCCATCTCGACGGCCGAGTCCATCACGATGGTCAATTCCAATGTGACCCGGATCCGGTAGTCGGACCCGTTGTGTGAGAATCGGAACAGGAGGCCGGGGCGGTCATTTCCGCGCGGAAGACGCCGCTCCGACCCCCGCTCCGTACGAACGATTATGAACATCATATCCCCTATGATCCTCTCGGCAGCCATCCTCTCGATTCCGCTCTTCACTCAGCCAACAATCATGGCGAGTGTCAGCGGAAGCGGGCGGACGGTTGCCGGGATACGGTCTTCCGTCTCCTCATCGTCCCGAAGCGGGGGGAATGTCGGCGGATCGGTGACGACGGGGGAGGCGACCTCGAAGGCTTCTTCTTCCGTCCGGGTTTCGGAGGATTCCGTTTCCGTTCAGGCGGAGGCGGAGGCCGGATCGGACGGTGAGAACATCGCGCTGAAAGGAGTCTCTTCCGGGGAAGATATCGCTATCGGACGGACGACGGAGGACGGCGGGGCGGAAGCGGACATCTCGATACGGGTCGGAGACGGGGATGCGGAGGAAACCGTCGGGAGCCCGGACGGAGAGACGGATGCCGAGGTCGTATCGCGAGAGGGTGAGGATGCTCGCGCTGATACGGGGCCCGGTCGCACATCATCATGGTGGACATCGGTGCGGGAGTTTTTCGGAAAATGGTTCCGGCACTCCTGATCCGAGACGCGTGACGGGGTCGGTGCCTGTCGGATGGAGCGGGGCGAGGGGGTCGCGCTTCATCCGCAAGGGACGGACAGTCCGATAATCGAACACATATGAACGGCATACTTCCCATGAACGGAAAACGGAAACGACGGACGATGTTCGTGCGTCTTTCGGCGTCCGTCCTGGCGTTCATGATGGCGATATTTCCGGTCGTTCCGGCATATGTCCTGGCGGAGTCCGATCTGGGCGGGCCGCCGACGGACGAGACAGAGGAGGAGAAGACGGAGCCGCCGAAGGAGGATGATGCGGAGTCGGAAACGGAATCGGATGAAGACGAATCGAAGCGGGAAGAATCGGGAGAGGCACCGGCGGACGAAGAAAAGGATCGATTGGGGGATACGGAGGAGGCGGATATCGAAGAATCGGAAGTGGTATCGGATGAGGATGTCGGGACGGACGACGGATCGGGGTCCGGTGCGAGACCGGACATCGCGAACGCCGAAGAGACCGGGGAAGGGGACACGGTTTCTGCGGCTGGCACGATCGAAGACGGCGGGAGCGGACCGGAGGCGGTTTCGGATCCGATATCCCGTCGGGAGGATATGTCCGAATATTCTGATCGGCATGACGTGTCCGATCGGACGGTCGGTGCTGCAGTGGAGCGGGCGGATGACGGGTCATCGACCGGAATCATGAATACCGACGATGCCGACGTGACGGTCGCGGTGTCGGCCTCGTCGGATACGGGCGACAACGCCGTGTCCGACACCGGGGACGATGTGACGCTCGGCACGGGCGACGCGGATGCGGTCGCGGTCGCCGTAAACGATGTGAATACGACCGTCGTCGGGACGGTCGACAGGAGCGTGACGGACCTCGACGGGACGACGGAAGGAGATCTGGATCTGTTCGGGGATTTTCTCGATGTCCTCGCCGAGACCGAAGACGATAGGCTCTTGTCCGATCCGAATGTCGTGATGCCGGTCGGGAACGGGAATGTCGCGGAAGTGACGAACGAGGCATTCGCCTCGGCCGGAACCGGTGACAACGCCATAGCCGACGCGGAAGGCGATGCGGCCATCGATACCGGCGACGCGTCGGCGCTCGCCGCGGTCGTGAATCTCGTGAACCTGAATCTTATCGGTTCCGGACTGTTCGCCGTCATCGATAATTTCGGCGAGTTCACGGGAGACATCATCCTGCCGGGAATCGGGATATTGTCCGGACTCGGGACATCGGGACCGGTCACGGTCGAAAACGGGAACGAGGCCGTCATCACGGACACCCTCTCCGCTTCGGCCGATACGGGCGGAAACGCCGTGTCCGACACGGACGGCGATGCCGTTATCGGAACCGGCGATGCAGTCGCCGTCGCCGATTCGAGAACAGTCGCCAATCTGAACCTCGTCGGGGATTCGTGGCTGTACTTCCTGTTCAACAATTTCGGTACCTGGATTGGTCAGGTCATAGACGGTGACGAGGTGATCGCGGATTCCTCCGTGTTCTCGTACGGACTCGGCTCGTCCGACGAGGCATCGTGTGAAGATGGATGCGGGGCGCTTCCGGTCGTTTCGAACGATAACCGTGCCGTCATTACGAATACCGTCTCCGCCTCGGCCGACACGGGCGGCAATACGATAACCGGCGCGGAAGGCGACGCGACCATCGGTACCGGCGACGCTTCGGCGGTCGCGGGCATTTTCAATCTTGTCAATGTGAACATCGTCGGTTCGGGCTGGTTCTTCGGGGTGTTCAACAATTTCGGTACCTGGAGGGGGAATATCGTCTTTGCATATCCCGATCTCGCGGTGGCGATCGACGACGGACGCGATTCCGCATTGTCGGGGGATCCGCTCACTTATCGCGTAACGGTCGAAAACAGGGGTCTCGCGACCGCCGAAGGGGTCCGTCTCGATACGGATTTTCCCGAGGGTTGGAGCGGGATTCCGGATGTGCCGACGACGATGCTTCCAGGTGATTCGTTCGTTTTCGAAGTATCCGGAACGGTCGGAGATCTTCCCGCGGGAACAATCCTGTCAGCATCGGCCTCGGTGAAAAGCGGGACCGTCGAAAAGCATCCGGAAAACGATACCGCCTCGGATTCGACGACGGTCGATGCCGTTCATGCCGTCGCGACCGGATGGGATTTCTTCGGGGGCGACTCCGATTCCGACGATTATGACGCGAGCCTGCGCCTGACCAGGGATGCCGGATCCGGAACGACCCTGTCCGGAGGCGGAAGCGTCGTTTCCCGCATTACCGTTCGCAACGACGGTCGCGGAACGGTTTCGGATATCGTGGTCGAGGATGTCATTTCCGATCCGGACGGCGGCGGACTCGGTACGCTTCTCTTTACCGTCGGCGATCTCGATCCGGGCGAGGGGGCTGTGATCGATTACGAGATCCTCGTCCCGACCGGATCCGCGCCGGGGACCTATCTGGCGACCGCGATCGCGAAGGGCGACGATACGGAATCCGACCGTTCCCTTGGCGGGTTCACGGTGCTCGCCGTTCCGGTCGCGTTCGCTGGGGAACTGCCGGACGGGCCCGTGACGGAAGATTCCGATACTTTTCCGGTCGCGACGGCGTACGCGAACCCCCGGACGCTCGGCGTATCAGACGCGGTTGGTCGTTCTCTTCCGATCTGGATGCTTCTTTTCTCCGGAGTCGCCTATCATCTCGCCGTCAACTGGTCGTTGTTCCCGAACCGGAAACGATTTTCCTATGAAACAGAAAACTGAAAATCCGTTCTGGCGGTCGTTTCTGTTCCCGCTCGTCGTGACCGTCGTGGCGATTGTTTTCTGGCTTTCCTATTACGGGACGGTCCGGTGGTGGCCGGCGGTACTGTTGGGCGTTTTTTTCCTGAACTACGCAGCCTTTCTCGGCGCGGAAAGGAGGCGGTTGCCATGATGCGGATCGACGGATCTTTTGTTCCGCCGCGACCGGCGGAAGACGGCGTAATCGGTAATCGTCACAATCATATGAAAAAGTCAGATCCGTTCCGAATATATGGTTTCCTTGGCGGCCTGGTGCTTTCGGTGAGTCTTTTGTTTCCCTTTGTATCGTCCGCGACGGAAACGAACCGTATCGCGAATCCCTCTTTCGAGAGCTCGGAAGGGACGATGCCTTCGGGCTGGTCCCAGGGATGGTGGGGAAATCTCTCCGCATCTTTCTCCTATCCGATAGCGGGATACGACGGCGGGAAAGCGGCATCGGTCACGGTGAGCGAGCGGGAGAACGGCGACGCGAAGTGGTATTTCGACGAGGTGCCGGTGACCGCGGGAGAGGAATATGTCTTCTCCGACCGGTCCCGTTCGACCGTCCCGACGGATGTCATCGCGCAGTTCGCGACCGAGAACGGTTCCTACGGGTATGCGTGGCTCGGTTCCGTTTCCGGAACCGGTGAGTGGACGAGGTTCGAGATCCCGTTCACCGTTCCGGACGGGATGACGAAGGTGACGGTGTTCCACGTGATGGCGGCGGACGGGACGCTTTCGGTCGACGACTATTTGCTTTCGTCCGTCGAAGCGACGGTTCCCGCTCCCACACTCGATTTTTCCGCGGATCCGACTTCGATCGTGAGCGGATCGTCCGCCACAATCTCCTGGTCGGCGACCGACGCGGTTTCCTGCGTCGCGGTGGGCGGATGGACCGGAACGCGGCCGACATCCGGATCGCTGTCCGTCTCTCCCGAATCGACGACGACCTATGGTCTTTCCTGCGTCGGGAACGGCGGGACGGTCGACCGGAGCGTGACGGTTACCGTAGGCGGGACCATTTCCAATCTCATCGAAAATCCGTCACTCGAGACGGAAGAGGCCGGATGGCCGCTTCACTGGTCATATGACCTGTGGGGTGAGCTTTCCGCCTCCTTCTCCTATCCCATGACGGGATACGACGGCGGGAAGGCGGCATCAGTCACGGTGTCCGAATGGAAGAACGGCGACGCGAAGTGGTATTTCGACGAGGTGCCAGTGACCGCGGGAGAGGAATATGTCTTCTCCGACCGGTCCCGTTCGACCGTCCCGACGGATGTCATCGTACAGTTCTTGCTTGATGACGGATCATACGGATATTCCTGGCTCGGATCGGTTCCGGGGACCGGGGAATGGGAACCGTTCGGCGAATCGTTTCCGGTCCCGTCCGGAGCCGTGTCCGCGACGGTTTTCCATGTCATCGCCGCGGTCGGGACACTCGCGGTCGACGACTATTCGCTGATGCGTGCGGAGCCGGCCCCGGAATTTCCGGAAGGCATGGTCACCTTCTCGTTCGATGACGGATTCCGAAACATCTACCAGCACGCGATCCCCATGCTCGACGCGGCCGACATCCGGAGCACGCAGGCGATCGTTACCGGTTTCTTTGGGGATCCGGAATATATGACGAAGGCCCAGGTGAAGTCGGTTGCCGGAAGCGGACACGAGATCGCGTCGCATACGCGGACGCACGCGGACCTGCCGACACTTTCGCCCGACGAGGCGGAGTCGGAGATCGCCGGATCCAAAGCGGACCTTCTGTCGCTCGGGATCGTGGCGGACACGCTCGTCTATCCCTTCGGGACGCATGACGACGCGACCGTCGCTCGGACGAAGTCGGCCGGATACCTTGGCGCGCGCTCCGTTCGCGACGGTCTCAACTCGCCGGTGTCCGATCCGTACCGCCTTCGCGATCATCATGTGACGTCCGACGTGACCTTCGAGGACATCGGCGGGTGGATAGACGAGGCGGTCGCAAAGAAGCAGTGGCTCATCCTCGAACTGCACCGGCAGGATGCGGATGGAGGGGAATTCAGCAACGATCCGGAACTGCTCGGAAGGGTCATATCATACGTGAAGAGCCTGGATATGAGAACGGTGACCCTTGGCGAGGGCATCGCGATGCTCGGTGACTGATCGCCCGCGCGGTTTCCCCGTCCCGTGGACGCCTTCGGGAAAGTCGCCGTACCAACATGGTTCCGAAAGGGTGTGAGCGTTCTTTGACAACCAAGAAAAAAGGAGGAAGTAATGAGTGTGAAACAGCTTGCGGATTGGCGGTGGTGGCTCGGCATGCCGAATCGGATCGTGACCCGGGCACCCGAAAGGGAATACGGGATCACGGTCATGGTGCCCGCGTACAACGAGGAGAAATCCATCGCCGAGACGATTCGCGGCATACAGGCGCAGACCGTTAGCGTCGACGAGATCATCGTGATCGACGACCATTCCCGCGATCGGACGGGCGAAATCGCCGCCTCGATGGGGGTGACGGTCGTACGGACGGACAGGAATCAGGGGACGAAATCGTCCGCGCAGCAGTATGTCCTCGACCGCGGACTCATACGGACCGAACTGTTCGTCACGATCGACGCCGACACGCTGCTCGCGCCGGACGCGATCGAACGGACTCTGCCGTACTTCAACGACCCCTTCACGTCGGCGGTATGCGGATATGTCATTCCGGCGAAGGTCGGGACGCTGTGGGAGCGGGGGAGGCTAGTGGAATACCTGTTCGCCATCTCGCTCTTCAAGGCCGCGCAGAACCATATGGGCGGCATCCTCGTCTCGTCCGGGTGCTTCTCGGTGTTCCGGACGGACCTGGTCCTTCAAAACGGCGGGTTCAACGGACGGACGATGGGCGAGGACATGGATCTCACCTAGGAGCTTTCCATGAAGGGATACCGCGTCTACTGCGAACGCTCGGCCGTCTGTTATCCGTACGATCCGCCGACGGGAAGAATCTTCGTGGCGCAGCTCGACCGGTGGTACCGGGCGTTCTTTCAGAACCTCGCGATCCATTGGAAAGGACTCCTGACGAGGGATCGGAAACTCGGGGCGTTCGTGTTCGGATACCTCGTGGACGGATCCATGCTCTTGTTCGTCTCGCTGTGGGCGATCATCTCCGCGATCACGTCCGCGTCGTTCTCGACGATGGCCGCGCTTGCCGCGGTCGATGTCGCCATCGTGTCGGTCTTCGTCCTCATCGAGGGCGCGAAGTTCGGCAGGTTCCGGCAGGTGCTCGTCAGTATCCCGGCCTACTATGTCCTCCGCCCGATAAACATCTATGTGTTTTGGCGGTCGATGTGGCGGGAATGGGTGCGGCGGGACGTGCTTCGGGTATGGGAAAAGGGTCACTGAACTATCGGCAACGAAAAAAGAAGGAGGTTGAAATGAGGTCGGACATCGGTAAGGCGTTCGTCTCGCTTCTCCTTTTCCTCTGTATGACGGGGGAAGGAGAGGCGAAGACGATCATTCTCGGGAAATCGAAAATCGTGGTCCCGCACGGCGCGCTGGTCGGAACGCAGGTGGACCGGGTGATCCGCGATATCGCCTGGACCGGATCGGCGTTCGACGGGCGCGTGGATCCCGCGCGGATTCCCGCGGACAGGACGCGGTTGGTCCCGTACATGGAAGGGCATCTTTCCGGTTTGCTCATGGAGTATGCCGGGGCGAGGGTGGAAGGACTCGGGCCGGTCGAGGCGGAGCTTCGCGACGGATGGTATTTCGCGGACGATGGGGAGGGAACGTTCCGGTTCCGCGTGGATCCGAGCAAGACCGAATACGGTACGACGGTAAAGAAGGGGAACGGACGGATGATCCTCCCGGACACGCACGGATTCAACATGGTTGCCGGGCCGGCGGTCCGACGGTCGCGCTCCGGGAAGATCCATCTGGTCATCGCCTGCATGGATCTCCCGTCGAAGGCCGAGGCCGCGCTTCATCTCGCGAAGCGCGGGATACACTGTTACGGCCCGTGTGACCGTTTCATCTGCGACCTGGTCGGATACCGGAGGAGCCGACCGGACATCGCGACCATACTAGGAACGGCTCCCGTCCGGAAGTTATCGGATGGCCGGGCCGTCATCGGGGACCAGCCGGTCCCCGTCGATTCGGGAGAGAAGATCGTCGTGGAGGACGCGGTCGAGCAGAAATATCCGTCGCAATACAGCGACGCGCCGTTCCGGTACTTCACGGCGCTCGATCGTGAGTACGGACTCGGACTCCAGCTGTTTCCCGTTCCGGCCGCTCCCGGAGACGCGAAGAAAGTGATAGGGGAAGCGGAACGCATCGGCGCGAGCGTCGTCGGGGTCCGGATATGGGACACAAACGATGCCGACGCGGTTTCGGGCTGGCTCTCGAAATCGAAGAAACATCGGGCGATCCTGTCCCATTCGGCGATATACGATGCCGGACTCCGGATGTTCGACCTGTTTCCGAAGCAGGTATCGTTCGCGGATCCGGATCCCGAAATCGTGAATGTGGGAATGGATGGAATCGGCACGGCACAAGAAAACATCAAAACGAAAAACAGGGAGGAATCATGAAAAAGAAGATTGCGGTATCGGTCATGTCGCTCATCGTCGGCGTCCTTTCCGGAACGGCCTTCGCGGGGGAGATTCCCCGCGGATACCCGTTCTCGTTCTGGGGCGAGGCCCGCACGGGAGAGGAACGATCCATGGTCACGGGACGGTTCGAACAGGGCGTGGACGTGACAGGATTCGGGGAATGGGCATTGGTCCCGTTCGTCGCGCTCGGCGCGAGCACGGGGTCCGAGCGCTCGGAGTATTGGAACAACGGACTCGTTCCGGAAGTCGGCGTGAAGGTGACCCACCCGCTCCGTCTGTCGGAGAGCGGATGGGGAGGCATAAGCATCGGGGTGCGCCAAAGATGGGAGGAATACTTCGAGTCCTTCGCCGAGGATCGCGCGGATACGGAAGTCTTCCTTCAGTTCGGATTCGGCGGTGACTGGAAAAAGTGACGGAACCAAAAACGAAGGAGGGTGAACCATGGTGGGAATGGGAGGGGGAATGATGGCGATGATCCATCTCGTGCTCAAGCGACCGATAATCGGGGTGTTGGGCGCGGCGGGGATATTCGTCATCGAGTCGGATGGTCGTCCGATTCCGGAAGTCGTGACGGAGTCGGTCCGTTCCGTCGGCCGGGTCATCGACGGTTCATGGGACGACGGGGTCGGTTTCCTGTCGGGCAAGCTCGAACTCGCCGACCGGAGGCGCCGGTCGTTTCTGAAAGGAAACGATCCGGTCGCGGAGAGGAGATCGTCCGGCGTGTCTGGTGTGATCGGCACGGAAGATATCCCGTCCGTCCGACCGGATACGGTATCGGTTCCGGCGGTCGCGCTTCCGACCGCCGACGTGTCGGCCGGACCGTTGCCGATGGGATTCGAATAAGGGATGGCCCGTATGCCCGGAGAAAAAATTCTCCGGGCTTTCGTTGTTTCGGCTCACATGGTATCATCGGAAGGAAATCATATATGTTCTGATATGGATACTCTCGATACTGTCGCGAAGCCGACCGGACGGAAAGACTGTCCGACGACGGGAAACGCTTCCTATCGTCGGCCGAGGCTGACCTTCGGGCAACGGGCGGCCGACGCACTGACCGGTGCCGCGGGAAGCTGGTCGTTCATCATCATCCTGTCGACCTTTCTCGTGTTCTGGATCACGATGAACATCGTGATGGTCTCGTATCGTTTCGATCCGTATCCCTTCATCCTGCTCAACCTGTTCCTGTCCTTCATGGCCGCTTATCAGGCGCCGATCATCCTCATGAGTCAGGGCCGGACCGAGGACCGCGACCGGATAAAGGCCGAGCGGGACCATGCCGTGAACCGAAAGGCCGAGCGGGAAATCGAGGATGTCCAGCGGGATCTTGAACAGATAAAGTCGATGATACGGGAGCTTGACGGGAAGATTTCCGGCAAGACGGACCCCGCGCCTTCGGGCGACGCTTGATTTCCGTCGGTGTGCGTGATATAAAGACTCGGTGGGTTTTTTATTTTTTCGGAAAGAGGGATTGGAGGGTCGGGTATCAGCGGGTTCACCCGGTGAGAACGTCTGGAAATTGAAAATCGGGATTCGGGCCTGTAGTAAAGTGGCATTACGCGGCATTCGCATTGCTGAGTCGGGAGTTCGATTCTCCCCAGGTCCACCGTAAAGAGGGTACGCGGCATTCAGGTCGGGAGTTCCCGGCCAGAGGCCGGCAGGGATTCTCCCCGGGATCCGCTATTCGTATGAGATTCGGAACGTATGATGAGAACGCATACCTGTGGGGAACTCGATGAATCGTTCGTCGGGAAAGAAGTCACGCTGACCGGATGGGTGCATCGCCGGCGCGATCATGGCGGTATCATCTTCATCGACCTGCGGGACCGGTACGGACTCACACAGGTCACGTTTCATCCTTCGATCGGCGAGCCGTCCTGGAACATGGCGGATTCGTTGCGGGCCGAATGGGTCATCGGAGTGACTGGTCGGGTGATGGCCCGTCCGGACGACATGAAGAATCCGGATCTTGCGACCGGCGGGATAGAAATCGTGGTTACCGGACTCTCGGTCCTGAACGAATCCGAAACGCCGCCGTTCGAGATCGGCGGAAAGGGTGCGGCCGATGTGAACGAGGCCCTGCGTCTCGAATATCGTTTTCTCGACCTGCGTCGGGAAGAACTCCGCCGCCTGCTGGAACGGAAGGCGGAATATATCGAATACTCGCGGTCCTATTTCCGTGAGCGCGGTTTCACGGAAATACAGACACCGATCCTGGCGAATTCCTCGCCGGAAGGCGCACGCGATTTCCTGATACCGTCCCGTCTGCATCCGGGAATGTTCTACGCGCTTCCGCAGGCGCCGCAGCAGTTCAAACAGCTCCTGATGGTCGGCGGAATGGACCGCTATTTTCAGATAGCGCCGTGTTTCCGAGACGAGGATCCCCGCATGGACCGGCACTACGGCGAGTTCTATCAGCTGGACATGGAGATGAGCTTCGTGTCGCAGGAGGATATCTTCGCCATCATGGAACCGCTCATGATCGGTTTGACGGAAACCTTTTCCGACAAGAAGATCGTCGGCCTCGAGGCGGACGGACGATTCCGGAGGCTTCCGTGGCGGGAAGCGAAGACCCGGTACGGAAGCGACAAGCCGGATCTCCGATTCGATATGGAAATCGTCCCCGTGACCGACATGGTCCGCGATTGCGGATTCTCCGTGTTTTCCGGCGCGGCATCGGAAGGAGGCGTCGTTCACGCGATGCGCGTCGAAGGCGGCGCGAAATTCTCCCGCAAGGAGATCGACGAGTTGACGGAAATCGCCAAGGCGAAAGGCGCGAAGGGATTGGCGTATGTCATCGTCCGGGAAGACGGCTCGTTGCAGTCGCCCATCGTGAAATTTCTCGGCGACGACCTTTCGGCACGGCTCGTTTCCGAGGTCGGTGCCACAGGAGGAGACCTGGTGTTCTTCGGCGCGGACTCGTGGGAGACCGTCTGTGCCGCACTCGGTGCGGTCCGGAATGAATGTGGGACCAGGCTCGGCCTGAAGGACGATTCCCTCGCCGCCTGGTGTTGGATCGTCGATTTCCCCATGTACTCCTATTCCGAGATCGAGGACGGTCGCGTGGACTTCGAACACAATCCGTTTTCCATGCCGCAGGGCGGGATGGAGGCGCTCGAGACGAAAGACCCGCTGGAGATCCTCGCCTATCAGTACGACCTGGTGCTCAACGGGTTCGAGGCATCGAGCGGCGCCATCCGGAATCATCGTCCCGAAATCATGTACAAGGCGTTCCAGGTCGCCGGCTATCCCAAGGAAGAGGTCGACCGACGATTCGGTGCCCTTATCAGGGCGTTCCGGTTCGGCGCTCCGCCGCACGGAGGCAACGCGCCCGGCATCGATCGTATCTTCATGGTATTGAACGATCTCGATTCCATCCGCGATATCTATGCCTTCCCGAAGGACGGTTCCGGTCGCGATCTCATGATGGACGCGCCGTCCGAAATTTCCGACCGTCAACTTTCCGAACTCGGAGTCCACATCGTGAAATAACGCCGGACCCGATATGTGGAACAGCCGCCCGACATCCGTCCGGGCGGTTTTTCATTCCATTTTGCTTCTGATGAACACTGGATCGGAAAGACGAACATGGAAATCATTTTCATACATGGCCCATATCGGCCACAAAAAGAACGGAAATCGGAAAGTGATGGTATGAGACCGGAGCCAGGACTGCCCGGTGTCACTTGCCCCTTCGGGCACTCCCTGATACGCTGAAGGTATCCATCTGTATCCGTTTCCGTCATGTTTTTTCATCTCGGCATAGCACTCTGGTCGTCCGTCTTCTTTCTCGGCATGCAGTTCGTCGCCGCGAGGGAGTACGGTTCCTTCTGGTTCGGGTACGTTCTTTCGACCCTGTTTTTGGCATTCATATCGCTCCTATCCGCCCAGAAGATAACGCGGCGGATCCGCAACGGTTTCATCCCGCTCCTCCTTTCCTTCTCCGCGCCGTCGGTGCTCGCGCTCGTCGACGATCCGCAGGAAAAGACGGCATTTTCCGTCCTCGCGGCGCTCATGTACTATGTCGCCTTCCTCGCGCTCTACCGCCTGCGGCACGCGCCGAAGGACAAGACGGCCGCGGCGCTTCTCTCGATCGCGATGCTTGCCTCGCTTTTCTTCTTCTATTCCGCCGCGTTCGGATTCTATCTCAACTTTTCCGTCCCGCTGTCCTCGTTCGTGCTCGCCTTTTCGCTCGGTTCGTTCGGCGCGGCGTTCCAGACGCTCTCTTCCGTCCTGCACGGGGACCGCGGCCGGGTCGCGATCTATTCCTCCGTCATCGCGTTCGGCGTCGGCGAGGTCTCGTGGATCATCTCCTTCTGGCCCTTCGGATACCTCGTCGCCGGAGCCGTATCCCTCATGTCCTTCTTCATCCTGTGGGACATGGCGAATTCGCTGTTCTCCGGGGTCATTTCTCGGAAACGGACGGTCTGGTATGCCCTCTTGTTCCTCGTCCTGATCGGACTTCTCCTGTCCACTTCCCCGTGGAGAATCCAGGTGTGACGGTTGCCGTTCCCTGAGCGGAGTGGTATCCTGTTCGGATAAGCGGTATCATATTCCTTCCTATGACATTGACCAAAAAAATCCTGATAGGGGCCGCTTCGCTCGCGATCATCTTTGTGGTGGGTGGTATCGGCGGACTGTTCTTCCGTGACCGGGTCGTCCCGTCCCTTCTGGCCTCGTTTCCGGGACTTTCCCGTATGCGCATGTTTCAGAATGTCACCGGAAACACGACCGTCATCGAACGCAAAGAACAGCTCATCGTCCGCGAGGACGATTCGGTGGAGGCGATCGTCCTGCAGCCGTCCACCGCGGTGGTGGATATCGTCGCCTTCCCGAAGACCGATCCCGCGGGGTCCGTCCTCCGGCAGGCCAAGGTCCGTGCCGGCGTCCTCATGACCAACGACGGCGTCGTCGCGACCTTCGGCGACCCGTTCCAACCGGCCTCCGCCTCTTTCGACACGCCGTCCGAGGATGTCTCCTACCGGGTACTGCTCCACGACGGATCGGCACACGACGCGACGCTCATCGGAAGCGACCGATTGACCGGACTCGTTTTCTTCCGGATTTCGGGGAACGATTTTCCGGCGATCTCGATCGCCAATTCCGACGATTCGACCCCGGGAAAGAAACTCGTCGCAATCGGCAAGTCAAAGGACGCGGAACGGAACCGGTTTTCCATCGGGATCGTCAGCGACCGGAACGCGACCATGAACCTTTCCGGAAAGACCGTCGCTTCCTCGGAAAAATGGGAGGGCGTCTTCGAGGCGGACTTCACCGCCCCCGATTCCTATGTCGGCGGACCGGCGGTCAATTTCCGCGGCGAGATGGTCGGACTCTTCGGTCGGATCGACCTCGACGGAAAACCGTCCTTCTTCCTACTCCCGTCCAATGTCGTCCGGGAAACGTTCCGACTCGCGATGGACGGGAAGTTGCCTGACCGCGCGACGCTCGGCGCCTACTATGTCTCCCTGACCAAGGCATCCGTCGCGACGAGCGGTACGGAAACCCGCGATCGCGGCGCGCTCATCTATTCGCCCTCCGGCAAGACCGGATTGTCGGTATTGGCCGGTTCTCCGGCCGCGATCGCCGGATTGCGACACGGCGACATCGTGGAATCCGTGAATGGGACGGAGATCCGTCCGGACCAGCCCCTGTCCGTCGTGCTCGGACGGCTTTTCAAGGGAGACGAGGCGGAATTCACCGTCTTACGCGCAGGCAGGGAACTGACCGTTCCCGTCCGGTTCTGACCGTCGTTCTCCGACCGCTCCGGACCGCTCCGGGGCGGTTTTCTTTTGACCGTCTGGAACCGTTCGGGTATGATGAAAGGGAAACGATGCCCGTTCGCGCGCCCGTTTCCGACCGATATAACCGAACCGACTATGCGACAAAGCCACCTGTTTACCGTATCGCGACGCGAGGCACCCAAGGACGAGGAAAGCCGGAACGCGCAGCTCCTCATCCGCGCGGGATATGTCCACAAGGAGATGGCGGGCGTCTATTCCTTCCTGCCGCTCGGACGGCGCGTCCTGGAAAAGATCGTCGGCATCATCCGCGAGGAAATGAACGGCATCGGCGGACAGGAGGTCTCGCTCACTGCGCTGCAAAATCCGGAGTCCTGGAAGGCGACGGGCCGGCTCGACGATTCGGTCGTGGACAACTGGTTCAAGACGAAACTCAAGAACGGCGGGGAACTTCCGCTCGCCTTCACGCACGAGGAGCCCGTGACCAACATGATGCGTCCCTTCATCCGCTCGTATCGCGATCTGCCGCGGGCCGTGTACCAGTTCCAGACCAAATTCCGCAAC
>FUWD013250250.1_pt16 | contig 18271 bp, 20 predicted proteins | sample 1063281 | NCBI WGS metagenome assembly FUWD01 (sample SAMEA79048168, study PRJEB19326) | metagenome | biome: marine | reverse complement strand
GCAAATCTACTACCTATTTGAACTCCATCTGCTCCTAATACCATAGCAGCTAGCATTCCACGACCGTTGCCAATCCCACCTGCTGCAATTACAGGAATAGTAATACTTTCTTTCACCATTGGAATTAAAGTAAATGTGGTAGTCTCTTCACGTCCGTTATGACCACCTGCCTCAAAACCCTCACAAACAACCGCGTCTACTCCAGCAGCTTCAGCTTTTATTGAAAATTTTACTGAACTAACTACATGAACAACAGTAATTCCTTTTTCTTTTAAAAAAGAGGTCCAAGTTTTTGGATTCCCTGCAGAAGTGAATACTATTTTCACATCCTCTTCAACAATAATATCCATCAATTCGTCTACTTGGGGATATAACATGGGAACATTTACACCAAAAGTTTTATCAGTGGCTTTTTTACATTTTTGAATATGTTCTCTAAGCACATCTGGATACATCGATCCAGCACCAATTAAACCTAAGCCTCCAGCATTAGAAACAGCTGAAGCTAGTTTCCAACCACTCACCCAAACCATACCTCCTTGAATAATTGGGTATTTAATATTAAAAAGCTGTGTTATTTGATTCATTATTTAAATTTAGGAGATAACTCCAGACCCTAATAATTCTTCATTTTGATACCAGGCCACAAATTGACCTTCTTGAATCGCAGATTGAGGTTTTTGAAATTCTACAAATATTCCGTTTTCTACTTTATGTAAAATAGCTTTCTCTAAGGGTTGACGATATCGAATTCTAGCCTCAACATCTAAAGATTCATGATTTTTTAGCTTGAGATCTTCACGAATCCAGTGTTCTTCTTCATTAGAAACAAATAAAACACTTCTAAACAATCCTTTGTGATGTTTTCCTTCCCCTGCATAAATAACATTCTCACGCACATCAGTTTCAATAACAAATAATGGCTCTTTAGTTCCTCCAACTGCTAAACCTTTACGTTGTCCTTTCGTAAAATAATGAGCTCCTAAATGTTTCCCAACAACTTTCCCATCTTGTTTATTGTATTGGTATTTAGTTGCAAAAAAATCTAACTCTTCTTCTTTAGAATTAAAATTGGGTTGCTCTCTTTGATATAGAGCGGCTGAATTAGGAACTTGTACAATTTCACCCTCTTTTGACTGGAGTTTTTGTTGTAAAAATTCTGGTAAACGAACTTTACCTATAAAACATAAACCTTGAGAATCTTTTTTCGCTGCTGTAATTAAATCTGCATTTTTGGCTATCTCTCTTACTTCTGGCTTTGTTAATTCTCCAATAGGGAAAAGTGCTTTAGATAACTGATGTTGTGACAATTGACACAAAAAATAAGATTGATCTTTATTAATATCTTTTCCTGCCAATAGTTTATATATAGATTTGTCATCGATAATTTCTTCCTCTTTTCTACAATAGTGACCCGTAGCAACAAAATCTGCTCCTAAATCTAAAGCAATGTCCATAAAGACGTCAAATTTTATTTCTCTATTACATAAGATGTCAGGGTTTGGAGTTCTCCCTTTTTCGTATTCATCAAACATATAATCAACAATACGCTCTTTGTATTGTTCACTTAAATCTACTACTTGAAAAGGAATTCCTAATTTTTCGGCAACAATTAAAGCATCATTGCTATCTTCTAGCCAAGGACATTCATTTGAAATTGTAACAGAATCATCATGCCAGTTTTTCATAAAAAGACCAATAACATCATACCCTTGTTCTTTTAATAAATAGGCAGCAACACTACTATCTACACCTCCAGAAAGACCAACTATTACTCGTTTCATTAGTTTTACACAAATTGTTCGGCAAATTTACGAAAATGCTAACGAAGTGAAATAGCTACCAGAGTTTATTATTTTAAAACTGTTCCTGTAAGTTTTATATAAAAAATGCTTACTAATAATTAATTTTGATTGTTTTTTCTAAATTTATTTTCTTCTTTTTTATCTTTTTTAGTAACTTTTTTACCACCAATGTAAAATTCCCACACACCCACTCTTTTCCCTTTACTGTAAACGCCCTCTTCTTTCAAATCTCCATTAAGTTCATAATAATTCCCTTTACCATTCAAAATATCATTATAATAATTAACTTCTTCAATTAAAACACCTTGATCTGAAAATTTTTTTGAAAATCCGTTTTTCATTCCTTTACTATATTCAGTAATCTCTAGAACTTTACCATTGTTGTAATAGTTAATTAATTTACCCTCCAATTTCCCATTCACATAATATTCTTCAGAAAAAAGTTTTTGATTTGGAAAAAAATAAACCCACTTCCCTACTCTTTTTTTACCAATCATAACCCCTTTTGTTCTGAGCTTACCATCTAAATTGAAGTAGCTAACTGTAGATGAATCTGTTTTTTTTGAGAACTCTTTTATGATTGTAGGATGTTTCGATGTAGTAATATCATAATATTTAAAAACACCCACCTCTTTTCCGTCAATAAAAGTTCCTTCGTAACGAAGGCGTTTATTAGTGTAGTATTTTTTCCAAGTACCTGTTCTTTTATTATCTTTTGTAAACTGATTAATTTTTTGAGCTGTAGAGGCTATGGTTCCAAAAAAAAAGAAGGAAAAAAGAAGAAAAAAAACAGTTCTTGTTGTTGTCGTAGGGATTTCATTTTTCATAAAGTAAATATAGTTAATTCAAATAAAAACATTAAAAAAGGAATTAGATAATCTAACTAATTGAGTATTTTTGTTTCTTAAGAAATAACTTCAAAAATGAATATTACACAACTAAATGCCATTTCTCCAATAGACGGAAGATACCGTAATAAAGTTTCTAAATTAACAGAATACTTTTCTGAAGAGGCACTTATAAAATATAGGGTTTTAGTAGAAATAGAATACTTCATATCTCTGTGTGAAATCCCACTTCCACAATTATCTGGATTTAATTCATCTCTCTATCCAGAATTAAAAAAAGTATACGAGGATTTCACATCAGAGGACGCTCAAAAAATAAAGGATATTGAAAAAGTAACTAACCATGATGTAAAGGCTGTAGAATATTTTATTAAAGAAAAGTTTGATCTACTAGGTTTAGATGAATACAAAGAATTTATACATTTTGGGTTAACGTCACAAGACATTAATAATACTGCTATTCCTCTATCAATAAAAGATGCTCTAAATAATGTTTACAAAGTAGAGTTGTCTAATGTTTTAGATAAGTTAAATGAACTCTCTATTGAATGGGCAGATGTGTCTATGTTAGCAAGAACCCACGGTCAACCGGCATCACCAACTCGTTTAGGAAAAGAAATTGAAGTTTTTACAGAAAGAATTAAAGAACAATTGTCTTTTTTGATTAAAGTTCCAAACGCAGCTAAATTTGGAGGAGCAACTGGTAATTTTAATGCACATAAAGTAGCGTATCCAAACATAAACTGGAAAGAATTTGGATCAAAATTTGTTGTTAATAATCTAGGATTACATCATTCTTTTCCCACAACACAAATTGAACATTATGACCATATGGCCTCTTTATTTGATGTATTAAAACGAATCAATACTATATTAATTGATTTAGATAGAGATATCTGGACTTATGTAGCCATGGATTATTTTAAACAAAAAATAAAAAAAGGGGAAATTGGATCATCAGCAATGCCTCACAAAGTAAATCCTATTGATTTTGAAAATTCTGAAGGGAATTTAGGGATTGCAAATGCAATTTTTGAACATCTTTCTAGAAAGCTACCCATATCTAGAATGCAACGAGATTTAACTGACAGTACTGTTTTAAGAAATGTAGGAGTACCTTTTGGTCATACATTAATAGCTTTTGCTTCAACTCTAAAAGGATTAAATAAACTATTACTGAATGAAAATAAATTTAAAGAAGATTTAGACAATAATTGGGCAGTTGTTGCTGAGGCAATTCAAACTATTCTAAGAAGAGAAGGCTATCCAAATCCATATGAAGCACTCAAAGGACTTACTAGAACCAATGAGAAAATTAATCAGAATTCTATAGCAAATTTTATAGAGGAATTGAAGGTTACCGATGAAATTAAATTAGAATTAAAAAGGATTACCCCATCAAATTATACTGGAATCTAATGAAAAAAAATCAGCGTTATAAGTTTTTTACAAGTGTTTTATTTTTATATGGGCTATTTTTTATAATATCCTGTTCATCCAACAAAAACAATGACGCTTCTAGGTTTAAAACAGGTGTCTTTGAAATCCCTGCTGGCAAAGGATACAGTAAAACTATAGTAACAAGAATAGATAGTCTTCAAATCGAGGAATACACAAAATTTACAGAAATTTCAACTGATTCTGGTGTTTTTAAAAAAGAAAAAAAAAATATTGATACTTTATACATAAAATGGAAAAATAATTTTTTTTATACATTAAAAATGAAGTCACCTAAAACTGACTTAGATAAAGATCCTATTTTTGTTCAGATTAATAAAATAACTGAAAATTCATATGACTTTACTGCCAAAATAGGATTTTCAGAATTTAAACAAAAAGGTACTTTTTATAAAATAAAATAAAAAATGGAGCTTTTTTTAAACATAGATATATGGGTAGCATTGCTTACTTTAACTTTTTTAGAAATTATTTTAGGTATAGACAATATAATTTTCATATCGATATCTGCCAACAAGCTACCTAAAGAACAACAAAAGAAAGCTACAATGTTGGGCTTGTCATTAGCAATGATTATACGTATTTTATTACTATTTAGTGTTTCTTACTTGATTGCATTAAAAGATCCATTCATAATAATTAAAAATTCCTGGTTAGAAACTGGAATAACTGGTCAAAGTATCATTCTACTACTAGGTGGATTATTTTTATTATACAAGAGTACTAGTGAGATTCATCACAAGATGGAAAAAACTACTAATATTAACTCTAATACAAATCCAAAAACAAGTACTTTCTCTAAAATTATTGTTCAAATAATTTTAATAGATATTGTTTTCTCTTTTGATTCTATTTTAACTGCAGTAGGAATGACAAACGGAATTGATGGCGCACTTACAATTATGATTTTAGCAGTTATAATATCTATGGTAATTATGATGATTTTTGCAAATTCAGTTAGTAATTTTGTAAATAATAATCCAACTATTCAAATGTTAGCACTCTCTTTTTTAATTTTAATAGGATTTATGTTAATTGCAGAAGGAGCTCATTTATCTCATTTAAAGATTTTTAACAATTCTGTTGGTGCTATTCCAAAAGGTTATTTGTATTTTGCAATAACATTTTCCCTAGTAGTAGAGGCACTAAATATGAAAATTAGAAAAACTAAGAAATCATAAAAAAGATTAGAAGACATAGTATTTCATTGCTGGCAATCCTGTTATTTTTACCTGCTAGTATTCAATTGGTTCATTCATTTGAAGTACATGAGAAAATTTTTTGCACTTCTGAAGTTGAAAATCATTTTCATCAAAAAGATCTTAAATGTGAATTATGTCACCTACAAGCAAAGTCAAATGCTCTTCTTCCTAAAGAATTTTTATTCTTATCAACTATTGAGTCTACTGTAAATATCAATAAAAATTATCAATTTCTTTTAAATCATCAGCAATTATCTTTTTCATTAAGAGGTCCGCCTTATTTTAACTTTTTGTAATACCCTATTAAAGTTAAAAATTAAAAGTAATGTCAAAAAAATATTTTTTGCCTTATTTATTGTTTTTTGTTTGTAACACGATAATAAGCCAAAATTGCGACCTAATATTTAGAGGTGTAATCACAGATTTTCATGATGGAACTCCTATTTCAGGAGCCTATATTAAAGTAGAAGGCTCTAAATTATATGGGATATCAGATAATAAAGGAAGTTTTATTATCAAAAACATCTGTACTTCTAAAATTAAAGCAATTGTATCACATGTATCTTGTGAATCAAAACTAGTTTCTGTGAATTTAGAAGTTAAGTCTTTTACAGATATTCAACTAGAACATCATGTTGAGGAGTTAACTGAGGTTAACATTACCACTATAGCTAATAAAAAAATTAAAACTGTTCAAGAATCATTTATTAAAAATGAAACTCTTGAAAAATTTAGTTTTTTAAGCTTAGGTGATGCTATCAAAGAGATTCCTGGAGTATCATCAATAAATACAGGTAATTCTATTGTAAAACCAGTTATTAATGGGTTACATAGCAGTAGGGTGTTAATTATGAACAACAATGTTAGGTTGCAAGATCAAGAATGGGGGATAGAACATGCTCCAAATATTGATATTAACTCTGCAGGAAGTGTAAGTTTAATAAAAGGAGCCAATGCCTTAGAATACGGTGGTGACGCTATTGGAGGAGTAATAATAGTAAATCCTATTAGAATTTTTGCTAAAGATTCACTTTTTGGGAAAACAATTATTAACGGTCAAAGCAATTCTAAAGGATATGGTTTTAACTCTACTTTTACAAAAACATCTAATAATGGTTGGTATGTTAGTGGTCAAACATCGTACAAAAAATTTGGAGATTTTAATTCTCCTGATTACATATTAACCAATACAGGTAGTGAATCTAGAGCTTTTTCATTATTTACAGGAAGAAAGGAATTTGAACAAGGATATGAATTTTATTATAGTTACTTAAAAAATAAAATTGGTATTTTAAGATCTTCACACATAGGAAATGTTGAGGATTTAGTTGATGGTATAAATTCTAATCAACCTAGAATAATCGATCCATTTAGTTATGATATTAGTGCACCGAGACAGGAGGTTACTCACCAAATTTTTAAAGGAAAGTATTTTAAGCGGTTTAAAGAATTAGGTAAACTAGATATTCAATACGATTATCAAAACAATCATAGATTTGAGTTTGATATTAGAAGAGGTGATGACAGAAATATAGCGGCAATAGATTTAAAACTTCAAAGTCATACACTTAAATCAACTTTACAATTAGATTCTAAAACAGCTACTAATTTTAAGTTAGGAGTTTTAGCAAGATACCAAGACCATTTTGCAAATCCAGACACTGGTGTTAGACGTTTAATTCCTGATTACAAAAAATTTGATCTAGGTTTTCATCTGATATCAAATTTTAAACCTACTGACAAAATATTATTAGACATAGGAGTAAGATATGATTTCAATAGAGTTAATGCGAAAAAATTTTATCAGACCTCAAGATGGGAAGAAAGAGATTATAATATAGATTTTCAAGAAATAATAATACAAGATTTTGGGACTCAATTACTGGTTAATCCAATTTTTGATTTTCACAATCTTTCTGCCTCTTCTGGTGTATTTTTTGAGTTAGATGATAAAAATTCTTTTGTTTTCAATTACGGTTTATCAAACAGAGCTCCAAATGTTTCAGAGTTATTTAGTGACGGATTACATCATTCTGCAGCTAGAATTGAATTGGGAGATTTACGATTAAAAAAAGAAACATCTCACAGAATATCTGGAACCTATAATTACGAGAATAGTAATCTAGAATTTCATGTAGACGGTTTTTTTAATTATATAAATAACTTTATTTACAATGAACCTACTGGGGTAGAAACAACAAATAGAGGTGCTTTTCCTGTATGGGATTATAAACAAATTAATGCATCACTTTTTGGAGTTGATTTAAACCTTAATTACTATATCACAAAGCAATTTGAATACAATAATAAATCGTCTTATATTAAAGGAAAAGACCTTAGCTCAGACAGGGCATTAATAGACATTCCCTCATTTAAGACCCTAAACATTATAAGGTATTCAAATAAATCATGGTCTAACTTTAACGCAGAGATTGAGAGCGAATGGATATTTAGACAAAATGAATATCCCAATAATAATTTTGAAGCCTTTATTCCAAGAACTAATTCATATGTATTAGTGGACATTAGCACACCGCCTCCCGCCTATCATATTTTAAATTTTAGAGGAAGTTTTGATCTTAAAATTTTAAAGGATAATAAGGTAAATTTAGCTTTTACAATTAATAATTTATTAAATACACCCTACAGAGAAAATTTAAACCGACTACGATATTTTGCTGATGAAATCGGAAGAAATTTTACAATTCAACTAAAATTCAATTATTAATTAAAATGAAAACAATGAAAACAATTAAATTATTAAGCATATTATTTATTGCATCAATACTATTTACATCATGTGACAATGATGATCCAGAGCCAGTTAATGAAGAAGAGGTTATTACTACTATGACTGCTACTTTAACTCCAGTAAGTGGTGGAGGAACAATAGTCTTAAAAACCAAAGATTTAGATGGGGATGGACCAGATGCACCAGTCGTGACTGTAAGCGGTAGTTTAGCTGCCAACACAACCTATAATGGAGTAATGGAAGTTTTGAATGAGACAGAATCTCCTGCAGAGGATATTACTGAAGAAGTTCTTGAAGAAGCTCTTGAGCATCAATTCTTTTTCACACCAACAAATAGTATTGCAACATTTGCTTATTCTGATCAAGATACTGATGGAAATCCGTTAGGGGTCCAATTTACATTGACTACAACAGACGGAGGTGCTGGAAATATAACCATCACCTTAATTCATGAGCCAGAGAAAACTGAACCAGGAGTTAGTTCAGGTGATATCACAAACGCTGGTGGAGAAGCAGATATTGAAGCTACTTTTTCGGTAACTGTTCAATAAAATTAAAAAGGACTGTCTATCTAGACAGTCCTTTTTTTATAACTGGTAAAGAAGTATTTATTTTACAAATTTTGTTTGCTTCATCGTATTTAAAATTATAAATGATATGACAAAGAAAATAGCCAAACACAATACACTCCATTGCATTGAGTCTGTTAATGCATATAATAATCCATAAACAAAAGTTCCTAAAACAATAGCAATTTTTTCAGTAACATCATAAAAACTAAAATAAGTTGCATGATCTTCTGTTTCTGGTAATAATTTAGAATAAGTAGATCGAGTTAACGACTGAATTGCTCCCTGAACAAAACCTAACAAACCTCCTAATCCATAAAAATAATAGGATACATTTGCTTGGTTTTTATCTAATAAAAAGCGGTAAAACAAACTAACATCCATATTGTAATTGCTATTTTCAAAGCTCTAATATTACCCAATTTTTCAGACAGTCTAGAAAACACAAATGCGCCAACTATGGCAACTACTTGAACTAATAATATGGTAACTATAAGATTCATCGCTGGCAAACCTAATTCACTAGAACCAAATATTGCAGCCATTAGAATAATTGTTTGTACTCCAATACTTAAAAAAAAGAATGAGATTAAAAATCTTTTTAAAGTTGGATAATTAATTAGTTGTTTCGAAACAATTTTCAACTCTCTAAAACCTTTCCATATATAATCTTTTTCTGGTTTTTTATGAAAAATATCATTTGGTAAACGTCTAAAAGTGATTTGAGCAAAACCAATCCACCAAAGTCCAACAAGTACAAAGGAAATTCTAGAGGCCATTCCTGTGGATATTCCAAACCAATCTGGCTTTTGAATCATTAATAAATTTAAAATAAGTAAAAGAACAGAACCAAAATAGCCATACATAAAACCTTTTGCACTAGCTCTATCTTGTTGCTCTGGATGAGCTACTTCTGGCAAATAAGCATTATAAAAAACCAAACTAGCCCAAAAACCAATACTCGCTAAAATGGTAAACAAAATACCAATCCAAACAGTATCTACACCTTCAAAAAAGTATAAACTCATTACAGACAAAGCTCCTAACCAACAAAAGAATTTCATAAACTTTTTCTTGCTACCTGTATAATCTGCAATACCGGACAAAATTGGAGAGATAAAGGCCACTACTAAGAAGGAAAATGAAAGGGCATAACTATATAAGCTATCTGGGTGATCCCATTCCATCCAGAGAAAATAAACTACTTTACCTTCTGCAATAGCAGAATAATATAATGGAAAAACTGCTGTACTAATGACGAGTGAATATACTGAATTTGCCCAATCATAAAACGCCCAAGCATTTATAAGCTTTTGGTCTCCTTTTTTTAACATATTAAAAAATTTCAAATTGTTAGTTGTAGTCATATTCTAGAAGGGATAAGCTAAATAACTACTTTCCTGCAATATACTTAATTTTGACAAACCTAAAATTTTGAATCTAACTCTACTTAAATTTTAAAAATTAGTACAGCAAAGGAATTCTATATTAATTAATCTAACTAGTATTTATTACTTTTGATTACCGTAAAAAACATCCTCCATAATAAATAGATAATAAAAACGAAAAACATAAAATTGAAACTTTTAAAAAATAATAAACCTTTAAAACCTAGTCTAACTATTCCAAGTTATATTGGATATTTTGCGAAATTTTTAGAATTTTTCTCTGTTAAACTGGCTTCTTTTTTTGCCATTAAGTTATTTACTACCCCAGTAAGTTTCCCATTACCAAAACGCGAACATTACATGCTAAAAAGTGCACAAATTAAGCGATTAATTGTGGATGAAATTAACAAGGAAATTGAAATTATATCTTATGGATATTCAAAAAAGAAAGTGATGTTAGTTCATGGTTGGTCAGGCAGAAGCACTCAATTATATGCTTTTGCTGACAAATTACTAGAAAATGGTTATATGGTTATTTCTTTTGATGGTCCAGCTCATGGAAACTCATCAGGTACTACTACCATGATGCCTGAGTTTTTAGAAACCATAAAAAAAATTAATAGCACTTACGGACCTTTTGAAGCTGCTATAGGACATTCTTTTGGAGCTACCAGTTTATACAATGCAGCCTCTGATTTTTTAAAAATAAAAACATTCATAGCTATCGGCTCAGGAGATAAAATATCTGATATTATTTCAAATTTTGCAAAAAATTTATATCTAAAAGATAAAACTGCAAAAAAAATTCAATCTGAATTAGAAAAAAAATGGGAAATGAATATCGATGATTATTCAAGCAGTATCGTTGCTAAAAATATTCATATACCAGTAATGATTGTTCATGACTACTTGGATGGTGATGTTCCTGTAAGTTGTGGATATAGAATTCGACAAAGTTTAAGTAAAGGCTCTTTATTAATTACAAATGGACTTGGACACACTAAGATTTTAAGAAATAAAGAAATAGTAAATAAGAGTATAGAATTTATAAAAAAACATTCATGAAAAATTTAATTCCATTTTTGTATCTAATTTTTTTAATCAGTTGCTCTGGAAGTGCACAGAAAAATAAAAAAAAGGTAGATAAAATATATACTATTATGAAAACCGAAGTTGAATGGAAAAAACAACTTTCGAGTATGCAATATTATGTTTTGAGAGAAGCTGGAACTGAAAGATCATTCACAAGCCCTTTAAATAACAATAAAGAGAATGGTTTATATGTTTGTGCTGCTTGTAATACTCCTTTATACGATTCTAACTATAAATTTGATTCCGGCACAGGGTGGCCCTCATTTGATAGAGCAATTTCAAATAATGTAGAATTAGATGTGGATTATAAGATAGGCTATGCCAGAACAGAATTAAAATGTGCAACATGTGGAGGTCATTTAGGTCATTCGTTTAACGATGGCCCAAAAAACACCACTGGTGAAAGGCATTGTATTAACGGTGTTGCATTGAAATTTGTAAAAGAATAGTTAAAAAGAACAACTAGGTTTATCTATTAAGTAGTAAATCTTTTCTGAACGGTTGAATTTACTATTATAGATTCAGGTTCACTTTCTGATGAATCTAGTCTTTTAAGTAATAATCTAGCAGAAGTTATCCCTACTTTTTTACCGTGTTGATCTATCGTAGTAAGTTTTGGAGTTAGATGTTCTGAAATTACTCTACTTGCATAACCAATAATAGATACTTCTTTATTGTTTAAAACTTTTTTAACTTTTCCAATTCTAAAAGCTGCTAAAGAAGACTCTTGATCTAATGCCATTATTGCATCAATTTTGTTGGATTCAATCAACTTAGACAATTCACTTTCAATAAATCCTTCTTGCCCATCTATAACCATGGGTTCTTGTTTGTTTTGTATAGCAGCTAAATAACCTTTAGTTCTTAACTTACCAACATTTAAGTTGTTTATACTAGAAACTAGAGCAATACTTTTTTTACCTTCAAAAATTAATTCATTAACTGCATTAAAAATAGCATTGTAATCGTCTACTAAAACTTTATCACAATTTATAGAGTTAACGATTCGATCTACCATTAAAAGAGGAATATCACCAACTAAGTTACTTAAATGTGAAAAATCTTTTTTAATCTGTGTTTCTTCAGAAACAGCTATAATAATTGCATCTACTAGACCATTAGATAAGGTTTGAACGGATTGAACTTCTTTATCAAAAGACTCATTTGTAATACTAATAATGATATTATAGTTAGATTTAGCAATAACACTATCTATACCCCTAAGGACTCTAGACATAAAAAAGTTTTTTATGCTAGGAAGTACAACTCCAATGGTGTTTGTTTTTCCAGATTTTAAATTTACAGCTAATTTATTGGGTTTATAATTGTAAGTTTTTGCAGCAGCCTTTATTCTTTCTTTAGTACTATCACTAATTTCATAACTATCGTTTAATGCTTTTGAAACAGTAGAAATTGAAACTTCTAAAATTTTAGATAATTCTTTAATTGTGATATTTTTCTTCATTTACATCTAAATATTACCGAAAAGTACAATAAGATTTATGAATACCAAACTTAAAAAGCCTACTTTTTTATTAATTAATATAATTGATAACTACTCTAAGCCGTTTTAATAAAAATTTAAGCTGAGTGAAATTTTATTTTTGATTCTTATTTTTAATTGCATAAAAAAATTAGTTACTAATAAAAAATATAGGATACTATTGAACAGGTGTATATCTTTTAGATTATGGATTTAACTCCTATAAATAAATTAATTCTTAATAATTACATTAATCTTTACTGTTGAAAGATTAACCTCTCTTTTCCTTTAGTAAAATAGACGTATTATCTATATTTGTTATTCCTTAAAATCTACAAAATTTTATGTTTAATAATTTAAGTGAAAAATTAGATAAAGCCTTACACACTCTTAAAGGTCACGGTAAAATAACAGAGGTCAATGTAGCTGAAACCTTAAAAGAAGTTCGAAGAGCTTTATTAGATGCCGATGTAAATTTTAAAATTGCTAAAAGTTTTACAAAAAGAGTTCAAGAAAAAGCCTTAGGCCAAGATGTATTAACAACCTTAAACCCAGGTCAGTTAATGGTTAAATTGGTTAAAGATGAATTAACCGATTTAATGGGAGGTGATGTAGTGGGTGTTAATTTAGCAGGAAGCCCTACGGTGATTCTAATGTCTGGTTTGCAAGGATCTGGTAAAACTACTTTTTCTGGAAAATTAGCTAACTTTTTAAAGACTAAAAAATCTAAAGAAGTTCTTTTAGTTGGTTGTGATGTATATAGACCTGCAGCTATCAACCAATTACAAGTAGTAGGCGAACAAATAAATGTTGAAGTGTATGCTGAGGAAGGAAACAAAAATCCTGTTGAAATATCATTAAATGCAATTAAACACGCCAAAGCTTCCAGTAAAAATGTCGTAATTATTGATACTGCTGGTCGTTTAGCTGTAGATGAAGCTATGATGACAGAAATTTCTAACATCCATAAAGCTGTAACGCCCCAAGAAACACTCTTTGTTGTTGATTCAATGACTGGTCAAGACGCTGTAAACACTGCCAAAGCTTTTAATGATATCTTAAATTTTGATGGTGTTGTCCTTACCAAGTTAGACGGTGATACTCGAGGAGGTGCAGCCCTATCTATAAAATCTGTAGTGGATAAACCAATCAAGTTTATTGGAACAGGTGAAAAAATGGATGCCATTGATGTATTTTATCCTGATAGAATGGCTGATAGAATATTGGGAATGGGTGATGTTATTTCTTTGGTAGAAAGAGCACAAGAACAATATGATGAAGACGAGGCTAGAAAACTACAAAAAAAGATTGCAAAAAATCAATTTGGTTTTGACGATTTCCTATCTCAAATTCAACAAATAAAGAAAATGGGAAGTATGAAGGACCTAGTTGGCATGATACCTGGGGCTGGAAAAGCTATGAAAGATGTAGATATTGATGATGACGCTTTTAAAGGTATAGAGGCAATAATTCATTCGATGACTCCCTCAGAAAGATCTACTCCTACTTCTATAAATGCTAGTAGAAAAAAGAGAATTGCCAAAGGTTCTGGAACTTCTGTACAAGAAGTAAATCAATTAATGAAACAATTCAATCAAATGAGTAAGATGATGAAGATGATGCAAGGAGGTGGTGGTAAAAAAATGATGCAAATGATGAAAGGAATGCAGTAACCATTGAAAATATAACAAATGATTATACTAGACGGAAAAAAAACATCATCTGATATTAAAGATGAAATTAAACAAGAAGTTCTGCAACTTAAAAAAGATGGTAGAAAAACACCTCATTTAGCTGCTATAATAGTAGGAAATGACGGAGCTAGTAGAACATATGTAGGTGCCAAAGTAAAAGCTTGTAATCGTGTTGGTTTTCATTCAACACTTGTTGAACTTTCTAGTGATACATCAGAAAAAGAATTATTATCTAAAATTGATGAATTAAATAATAATAATGAAATAGATGGTTTTATTGTTCAACTACCTTTACCAAAACACATAGACGAACAAAAGATTTTAATGGCTGTTGATCCCAACAAAGATGTAGATGGTTTTCATCCAACTAATGTGGGTAAAATGGCGTTAAATTTGCCTACTTTTATCTCTGCTACTCCATATGGTATTCTTGAATTACTAGACAGATATGATGTAGAAACGTCGGGGAAACATGTTGTAGTAATTGGCAGAAGTCATATAGTGGGGAGTCCAATGAGCATATTACTTTCACAAAAAGAAAAGTTGGAAATGCTACAGTTACAATAACTCACAGTAGAACTCAGAATTTAACTGAAATCACGTTAAAAGCTGATATAATTATAGCTGCTTTGGGTATTCCAGAATTTTTGACAGCTAGTATGGTAAAAGACAATGTTACAATTATTGATGTTGGTATTACAAGAGTTGAGGATTCAGTAAAAAAAATGGCTACCGCTTATTAGGTGATGTCGCTTTTGATGAAGTTTCAAAAAAGGCGTCATTTATTACACCTGTTCCTGGAGGTGTTGGTCCAATGACTATAGCTATGCTTTTGAAAAACACATTATTAGCCTCAAAAATGACTAATTAAAAAAAAGTGATACCTTGTAAGAAATATCTTACAATTGAATGATTTTTTCTTTGGCGAAAATGCAGATTTTGTTCCTTTCTCTGGACAGCATATTTTAATAAGTGCTATTGTAATAGTATTTGGCACTATATTAATCTATTGGGCAAAAAAACAATCGGAACAAATTCAATTTTTAACAGGTAATATTATTGCATCATCAATAAGTTTAACCGTTATTTTTGGATCAATATTAAATATTTATAAGCAAGATTTTAATTATCAGGAAGATCTTCCGCTTCATTTATGTAGTTTTTTAGCATTAGTTATCCCTGTCCTTTCTTACACTAGAAAATATATCTATTATGAAATCTTCTTTTTTTTAATTCTAGCAGGAACGCTCCAATCATTAATTACACCTTCAGACTATAATTTTCTAAACTTTACTTTTTTTAGATATTGGTTTGTTCATTCTGGACTTGTTTTATTTATGTTGTATGCAACGTTTGTATACAAAATGAGGCCTACCATAAAAAGCGTATTTAAATCATTTATTGGAATGCAGTTTTACATGATTTTGATGTTTTTAATAAATTACCTACTAGGCTCTAATTATTTTTACACCAACAGAAAGCCAGATGCAACAACACTATTAGATGTTTTTGGAGAATGGCCTCAATATATTTTTGTAGTTGAATTAATAGTAATCCCTTTTTTCTTGCTAATTTATTTTCCTTTTTATTTAACTAGAAAAAAAGAATAAACCTACTCTTCTCTATTTACTAAATCAATAGAAAATGCAGGAAGACAAATAGCAATATATTCGCACTCTTCTTTAAAAGGATTTGAATATTGAACTCGTGTGTTTTTTTCAATTTTTATAGATTGACCAGCTTCTAAAATGATAGTCTCTCCCTCTATAATGAATTGTTTTTTTCCTTTAATAATATAGGTGAATTCTTCAAAATTTGGAGTTTGAAAAGGCTCGCTCCATCCAGGTGGAGCAACCATATGAGCTATACTGATTTTAGAATTTTTATCGGTTAAATTGCCAAAATGTTCCTCAATAAGTTTTCCATCATTTGTAGGAACTATGTATGGAGAATTTTGAATAATATATTTGCTAGACATATTAGTAGAACCAAACAATGAATGATTTCATCTTAGCTAAATCTGGAATTTGTTCTATGGTAACCTTTTGATTGCTAAATGCTTTCAATCCTAATTCTTCCTTGTCTATAGCTATAGTTGCATTTAATTCATCAATAAATAAAGTAGCGGAATAAGAAGATGATTCTATTTTATCAATTGTATTGTTTGCTCTTATATCTGAAAAAGATGTTCTAATATTTAAGCCAGTTGTTGTTTGAAATCTATCGTCAAAAATTTGTATGCTTTTGATTGTTGAGGTAGAATCTAACTGTTCTTTTGGGACTATAGTTAACAAGTGTTTCCCATTCTTACTATAAATTAAATACTCATCATCGTCTTGAAAATAATTATCCCCTAGTGCTCCTTCGCTTAAATTTGATACAATAGAATCATTTTTAAAAATATGAGGAAGCTCATTAATTAAAGTGGTTGAGTTTAAATAACCCACCTTTCCTTTTTCAATAGAAAACTTCTCACTGTTAGAACAACTATAAAATATTGCAATAGCCAATAAAATTAGAATATGATAGATATATTTTTTCATTATTTATTTTTAAGAATCTTTTATTAAAACGATAGATTTACACTCATAGTATTACAAGAATTAAGATAATTGTAAAGATATAAAAAGAATCAAATTAAAAGATATTAAATACCACTATCTATCAATCCATTTTTTAAATTCCTTGACTCTTTCTCTACTAACTATAATTTCTGTATCAGAAAAAGAATTTAACACCAGTCTAAGTCTACTATTAGTATATGCAACAATATCTTTAATTGCACTAACATGGATAATGAAAGTTCTGCTAACTCTAAAAAAACTTTCTGGATCTAGTTTATCTTGCCAATATTCTAATGAATTATCAATTAAATAATTTCTATTTGATTGAGAATAAATGTATGTTGATTTATTTTCACTGTAAAAACATTCAATTTCATTTGTTGGAATAATTTTAATATGCTGTCCAATTTTAATGGTAAATCTCTTCTTATACTTCCTGTCTATGGGATTAATCAAGAGTTTACGAATATCATCCATATTAACTTTAAGGTTAGATGATTTAGGCAGCTGTTTGTGATATTTATCTACTGCATTTTTTAATTCATCCTCATCTATAGGTTTTAACAAATAATCAATACTGTTTAACTTAAAAGCTTTAAGTGCGTATTCATCATAAGCAGTTGTAAATATAATAGCACTGTGAATAGATAATTCCTCAAAAATTTCAAAAGATAATCCGTCAGATAGTTGGATGTCTAGAAATATTAAATCTGGTTCTTCATTAGTTTGAAACCAGTTCAAAGACTCTTCTACAGAATGTAACATGACTTGAACTTCTATATTAAGTTTTTGCAGCATTCGTTTTAATCTTCTTGCGGCAGGTTTTTCATCTTCAATAACAATAACATTCATATAACTATTAATTATTTTTCGTTCATGTATTCTTTGATCTTTTTATCTTCCCAACTTTTATTCATAAAAAGTAGATTTTCTGAAAAAGTATTGTAGGTGTGAAAAGCAATAGCTATACCCCACCAAAACCAGAGAGAAAAATTATTTCCTTCAAAAATAGCTTCCTCAAAAGAATTTCCTCTTACAAGATCTTTATAAACTTTGATTGATGATAGCACAATGTTTACAAATAAATAAATACTAACATGACTATAATATTTTTTTAATTTTTCAATTCTTTTTTTAGCTCTTAAATAGCTTTTATCTAATTCTCTATTATCTATTTCCATTTTTTATTTATCAAGTATTTTACTATTTCTTTCATAATCTTTTCTCATCAATTCTTTAATTTTCTTTTCTTCCCAAGCACTTCCAAATAAGTTTTTAAAACCGAAAACACTTATCCAATGAAAGAAAATACCTATTCCCCAAAATAACCAGGTAGAATAAACGCCAAAATTTGTGAAAGATTCTGATAAACTACTGTTATCACTATAAGTTAACCCAAAAATAATAATACCACTA
>FUWD013384305.1_pt3 | contig 18276 bp, 20 predicted proteins | sample 1063281 | NCBI WGS metagenome assembly FUWD01 (sample SAMEA79048168, study PRJEB19326) | metagenome | biome: marine | reverse complement strand
TTTATACATAGCTTCAGCTTCTTTTTCATAATCTCTTTACCATTAGAAATAGCTGTCCAGGCTTTAATAGCTACCCATTGATTCTGATCAAATGACTTACGGCCTTTGTTATCCGCAAAATATATTCCTGCATCTTTGGCTAATGCTTTTAGTTCATTAACTGTTGTGTGTATTCTTCCAAGTAAAAACCATTTACCATCATCTTTCTCAAAAGGTATTTCTTTAAAACTTAAATATCTTTTAACTGTTCCGTCTTTAACCAAAGGTTCAAACTCTTTATCTACACTATCAATTATTCCTTTTCTAACTATCTGTGAGAACTGGTGTATTGCAGTGCCAAATCTTCTAGTCTTACGTAGTACTACTTTTCGTCCTGGAAAATACTTAGTAAAGTAATTTGTATCCGCACCATTCCATTGGTAAATAGCTTGGTCATCATCTCCAGCTAAATAAATTCTTTTTACATTCTCAGACATCTTATAAATTAAGGACCACTGTAAAGGAGTAAAGTCCTGAGCTTCATCTAATATTAATAGATCTAATGCCGGAAAATCTATCTCATGTAGAGCTCGTTCAATCATATCTGTAAAATCTAAAAAAGATTTATCACTACCATTTTTCTTATAATGTTTATAAGTGTCTATCTTTCTAGTAAACACATCAAGTGATTCTTTCTTCTTGTGATTCTTTCTTATAAACTAATACCGGATCCTCTAATAAGTTTCTTGACTTATCATACACACCTAAGGACCAATCAACATAAGTAAAATTATCTTGAGATAATCTATTATCAGATCTCTTAACAAAATTATTAGTTAAGGCGTAATCAATCATACAGTCTTTAGTATCAAATATTTCTTCCTCAAAGTATCTTCTACAATATGAGTGTAGTGTTCTAAATCTTGAGAATGATTGTGAATTTAAATTAGGGAAAGCTTCTAAAGCTCTTATCTTAGCCGTGTCTACTGCTTTATTAGTAAAAGATATAAAAGCAATCTTCTCTGGATCAGTACCTTGTTTAAGGTATTTTTTAACAACTCTTTCAATTAAAGTCCAAGTCTTCCCTGTTCCTGGAGGACCAAATATTTTAATTGTCTTGTTGTGTATCTTTTTTTGTTTCTGGAGTCCTAAATTTTGCGTGGTATCCATCATCCATCTCACTAAGTTCTTCTTGGTTATTATTTTTTGGTTTTATTTTTTGGTGGTTAACAAAGTCAGGCATAGTTACATACCAGACGTTACGCTCGCCTTCAAAGAAATCATGTTTCTCACATTTAAGTAATCTAACTGCTTGGTTAACAGTGTTAAATGGAGTTTTACGTCTACCTAAAAAGTCTGCAAGTGTATTACGTTTGAAGTAACAAATGTTTTCTTTACTATCTAGTACTGTGTAACCATCTTTAAGTTTAGTAAAATCATCTTGTTCAATCGTACTTTCAAAAAATATTTTAAGTGTATTATACTTCTCTTCCTCTACTGTATCTTCATATTTAAATGAAGTATTCTCTACAGCACTTTCTAATAAATGTTTCATTAATAACTCAAATGGACTAGGCCCCTTTTTAGGTCTAGGTAAAGTAAGCCAAAAGATTCTGTACTTAGCTAAACATACACGCCATGATTTCTCATCTTTAGTGTCTTCCGGTTTAAATGTAATATGTTTATCTCTAAAATCACACTCAAATAAAATACCTTTTGAATCTTCTGTATAAGTTAAGTCCGTAAATTCATTTTTAATATCTGGCGCTTGAGTACCAATTCCAAGTTTTCTAAGCTTACAAGTTTCTTTATCACATATAGAAGCTACAAACATATGTTTAGGTGGACAAAAGTATTCGTAGCCTTTTGTATGTACTGACTGTGCGGTCCCATCACTTTCAGTTCTTTTTAAAGCACCTTTAGGGTGGGTGGCAAATATTGTTTTTTGTCTTTCCCAAGCAATGTCTTTTAATTGTTTTACAGTAAGATTACCTTCTGCTTTTTTCATTTCAGTAACACAAACGTTAAACAACATACTGTTTCTCTCCCCAGACCAACCTTCTTGAATTACTTTCTGCACACAAGGTGGATAATCTCTCCAATCTGTTTCAGCATTATACTCAGTTACTTTATAATTATAAAAATCTTTAGGGGTAATAGTTTTCTTTTTTGCTAATTCTAAAAAGCCACCCAACATTAAAGGTGTGTTAGTATCATCAAATGCATATTCAACAGCAGCATTAGCATTAAAGTAAGGCATACCTACTGCTTTATTAAGTGGAAATACTTCTTTAGATAAAAAGTATTCTTTGTTAATCTCTTCTAGTTTTTCTTTTACTTTTTGTTTGTCTGCCCAATCTGAAAAAAATATAAATAAATGTAATCCACCTGACTTAGATTTAACAGGCAGTAAGGGTAGTTTAAAATCTTTAATAATGTCTACGTATTTTTTAGACGTGTATTCTTTGTAGTTAGCTGGATCAATATCTATGCAAGACCATTTAAGCTTGTCACCATCTTCCGGTCTTACCCCTATTTGTTTTTTACCATCCACATGACCCTTCCACAATTCTTCTGTGACTGGTTCGTGGATCGTGAGGTAATCAGCTTTTCTCTTACCCCGTTCATCCATCTCCCCCGTCAGAGAGATGGTGATGAACTGGGAAGAGTCGCCTTCAAATAAATGAAGTAACTCTTTTTGCATTAGAACGGTGTACTTTGACTTTCAACCTGCTTAGTATCAGCAGATCCATCTTTACCGAAGTCTACCTTACCAAAGATATCGCTTTTCTTAGCAGTCTCATAAAACGCTCTTGTCGACTCTAATGTGCCCGACAATTTTGGATCGTCTAGATAGCTATCGAATTCGACAACCCAACCGTACCAAGAGTTTTGTGAGTTACTTTCTTTAGTGGTCTTTAGTCTATAGGCCGTTGCCCAAGACGGTGGAGTAAAGAAACCATTTTTACCTTTTAATCTACGACTCTGCATCATAGAGTTCCAGGTTTTACTCTTTTTCTTTTGAGTAGATTTCATAGAGATTAGTGCGGTCTCAACCGGTAAATAATCCTTATCCAAGATATATACAAAATGGTTCCCTGTATCTTCGATATAGTTTCCATTTTCTAATCTATCTTTACCATCATCGCCTCTACTTGTTTGAGACATGATTGCAAGATCATTGTGAATACCCACAGGTCTCCCTGGACTATCACCTCTATCTTTCCACTCATTGAAAGTGTTTATATATAAACATGGTACAACAATTAATCCGTCTTTTCCTTTGAAAAGATTTCCAGACGTCTCATTGTAAATGTCACCTTGTTTAGCAGATTCAATATACTTGCCATCTGAATCGTCAAGTACTGGTGAATTGCTATAAAGGATTTTTAAGATAGGGAGTTTAGTATCCCTTGCAGTCACGAACTCTTGTCCTTGTCCTGCTAACTCTTCCAAATTAAATTGCGTTGGAACACCCGCTTCTTTTTTCACAGCTACATTGTTAGCTGCATCGTTTGCTTTTTGCATGTTACTCCTTCATTGTTAGTTTGGTTCTTGTTGCTACATAAACACCGAATAAATCGGCAGGAACGTCTTTCCCTTTTTCAATTTGTTCTCTTACGAACGCCTTGAGAGTCATCGGTTCTACCTTTTCGGCTTGTTTAACATTATGCCCTTTATTTCGTAATTCGTCAACCAAAGATTTTGCTGAATTGTCCTCGTTACGACCAAAAGTTAATGTTACGTTGTTTTTGATTAGATCTCCAAATTGATTTTCTCGGAGCCAATCAAAAGCTTCCTCTGTTCTGGATGCAGGTATTCTCGCACCATAGTATGGTTTAATCTCTACTGAGGAACCATCCGTAAGTTTGATTTGTGCTACACCAGCTTTTTGCATTAAGTTAGGGATATCCGATTCGGAAAGCTTCAACTCTTCTTCTTTTTTCTTTTTTAGTTTATCTTCTAGCGTTGATACTTCCTTCTGAATGTCCAATAGCTTATTACATAGTTCAGCAATGTCTGACGACATGCTTGTATCGATAGTTATGTTTTTCGATAGTTGTTCTAAGTCCATAATGACCTCCTTGAGTACCATGTAAATTAATGATTTGACACTGTCAATAAAAAAATATATTTATTTTTAAAAATACATTAAATTGTATTAAAAAAGAAACATGAAAAAATTTGAATATAAAACTGAACCTTTTGATCATCAACGTACAGCATTGAAACAAGGTGCCAAGTGGGGAGCTTATGCTTACTTCATGGAGATGGGTACAGGCAAAACTAAAGTTGCCATAGACAATGCAAATTATTTATTTTCTACAGATTCTATTACACACGTCATGGTTGTTGCACCTAATTCAGTTTATAGAAATTGGATTAAAGAAATAGATATTCATTCACATACTGATTACACAATAAGTGTACACAAAGATAAAAAAACTTATGGTAAAGGTAAAATACAATGGTTCTTAATTAATGTTGAAGCATTGAGTCACAAAAGTGGAGTAGACGTAATATCAAAATTAATTAACCGTCATGGTCAGAAGATGATGTGGATTCTAGATGAATCCACGACAATAAAAAACAAAACAGCAAAAAGAACAAGAAACATTTGTAAACTAGGGAAACAAGTAGCATACAAACGTATCCTAACAGGCTCACCAATAACAAAATCTCCATTAGATTTATATACACAATGCGAGTTCCTAAGTCCAGATCTTTTAGGTTTTACTTCTTATTTTACATTTAGAGCTAGATATGCAGTGATGCAACAGATTGAAATGGGTGGTAAACAAATGCTCTTCCCTAAATATTATACTAATCTTGAGGAGCTTGGTGAAAAATTAAAACTATTTTCATACAGGGTACAGAAAAAAGATTGTTTAGATTTACCTGATAAATTATATCAAACTAGAAAAATACAACTAACTGTTAAACAAACAGAAATTTATAATAGATTAAAAAAGTTTGCTTATGCAATAATTAATAAAGATGAAGTTAGTTTTGCAAATAAACTTACGGAGATATTAAGACTGCACCAGGTCACAAACGGTTTTGTTAACGCAGATGATGGTACTGTAAACGTGTTTGAAGATTGTCCTAAAATTAAAGAGTTATTAAATATTGCAGAAGAATCAGAAGGTAAGTTTATAATCTGGGCTAACTATGTACAGAATATTAAAACTATTATTAAAAAATTAAAAGATAAGTATGGTCGTTAGATCAGTTGTTGAGATCTTTGGTGAAGTATCGACAGAAGATAGACAAGAAGCCGTTAGAAGATTTCAGGAAGATCCAGAATGTCGTTTCTTTGTAGGTAACCCATCGACAGGGGGTTATGGTCTTACTCTTACAGCAGCTTCTTATGTAGTTTATTTTAGTAACTCATATAATCTTGAGGTTCGTGAACAATCGGAAGATAGAGCTCATCGAATTGGACAAGATAAAAACGTAACTTATATAGATTTAATTGCAGAGAACACTATTGATGAATTTATTGTAGGTGCCTTAGATAAGAAAATGAAACTTTCCGCACAAACTTTAGGTGAAGAAGTTAAGAAGTGGATAAAGTAGAGTAATACTGTTCAACCCTTTTAAACCATTTATCTTCATACTCAGATAATTTAGATTGATCCATTTTAAAACCTTGGAATAACAAATCTTTAGTACAGATAGCTATAAAACCTTGTAAGATCTCGCCATGTTGTTTCTTGTGGGCTAAGCTGTAGGCTGCAATTTGATAATAATAATCAATTATATACTCTTCTCTTTTAGGTTTATTTGATTGTTTGAAATCTATTATTGATGGTTTTCCATCATATATAGCTACTAAATCTGTAGATCCAGCCCACTGATCTTCATAGGCTAAGTTAACCTCACTGCCAAACACCTTCGTTAAGGGCCCTAAGCCGTCTTCTATTAAGCGATGAGCCATTAATCGGGCCTGGGCACCCTTTTTTGATAGATTAAAATACCCTTTACCGTTTATATATTGTTCTAGCACATAGTGCATTTCTGTACCCCTAGTAGAGGCGTCAATCATGACCCGTTGAGCTTCTTGGTGTCCTACTCTTTCTCTCCAGGCGTCTAAAGATGCTTTCTTTTCTGGGCTTTGAGTAGCGTTTAATATGGTTGTAACTGAAGGGACTTTCTTTTCGCCTACTTTGTAGGTCCGTGGTCCGTTGTCATCGTCTCTAAAATAATTGCCGTAAGAATATTTATTCTCCCAAACAAAGTCTGTAATAGTAAATTTTTGTTCGTCTCTGATTATTTTCATATGTAGTTAATACTACATATGGTTAGAAAGTACAGCTAAAAGTATAGCTCCTAAACCCCCTATAATAAACTTCTCTAGTCTATTAATACGGCTTTCTATCTTTTCATTTTTTCGAATGTTTGTTTTTGCATTAATCTGCAGATCTTTTCATGGTATTCAATTTTATCTAATGCAGACTTCTTAGTCATTATTGTTGTCCTCTGTTTGCTATAGCTTGTCCTAATGGATCGTTTGGAAATAGACTTTGAAATTGCTGTGTATTAACTGGTTGTGTATTTTGAACAGGTTGAACCGGTTGTACAGGTTGTTGTGATAGATATTTTGGATCAACTAACCCTTGGTACGAAGGTGCTTGTCCTGAATTTTGTGGCATATAATTAGCTATTGCAGTTGCTGTTTGGCCACCCTTATCAGAGCCTTCTAAGAAATTTACTCCTCCAATATCTTCTGCTTGTGAACTTTTGTTTACAACATTTATCTCTGGAAATAAATCATTTCTTAATTTAGGGTTAAAGGCACTAGTACTAAAACCAAATGCAGGTACTTTAATGTTTTTATTAATTAAATAATCTGTAACTTCTTCAAAGTTAATCTTCTTAGGGTCTATATCAGGAAAATCTTTATCTTCATCTGCGGCCCAATTAAGTAATTTAAACATAGACTTAGGCATATTAGTCGGGCTTATTGTTTTACCTAACTTATCAAATCTCTCCATGTCTGTATAAACATCTAATAATAATTTTACCGATTTAGGATTAGATAATAAATAACCACCACCCCCTAAAAGTAATGCAAAAGGTATCGCTGCAGCAATAGTACCACCACCTGCAATAAATGCTCCAGCTGCTCCAGCCGCTCCACCAGAAAGAATAATTCTTCTCATAATAAATTGTTGCGAGTCTGAAATTAATTTACCGTACTCTTTATCTAGAATATCAATCATTTGTCTTAAATCATTTGCTGCGGCCTTTCCTGAAGCTCCTCCGCCATACATTTCAGTCCATTTAGCCATTGAAGCTTCTTTACTAGCTTCATCTGTATAACCCATAGCTTCTCTAAATTTTTTAATATTAAAGTTCCCAGCTTCCCCGGCTTTAATTCTTAAATCAGTTACATCCACTTCACCAATTTTATATTTTTGTGCAATCACAGGATCTATTCTTGTAACTTGTTCTAATTCTTTTGTTCCCGCTGTATCAAATATCTCATCGTAATTTTTATAGTTTACAGCACCTACTCTTTCTGCATCCGCTAATCTGTCGGCTATAGTTTTTCCAGCAAGATTAGGTTGTTTTTCAAATGATTTCATAAATGAATCCCAAATGTATCTTGATCTTGCTCTATTAAATAACTCATTACCTTCTTTAAAGTTAGGGTTGTTTGCACCAAATAAAAATCTTAATTCTTTAATACCATCAGCTGAACCTTTAGAAAATTCTTGACTCAAAACTTTATTCCACATTTGGTCACCAGATACTTTAACCGGTAAATTATTTAACATTCCTTTTACAGAAAAAATATTAGCTGAGCTATTTACAATTTTTCTTGCAGTAGGTTTATTAAAAGCCCCTACAATTGTACTAAAATATCTATTAGCAGATTCTAGTTGTACACCAAAATCACCCATACCTTTTTGTATTTTCATAGCAAATTCATCAGCAGCTTCTTTTCCTGTTGAGTTTAAAAGGTCATCATATTGTTGTTTGAAATTTGCACTTGCTAAATAACCTTGAATATTATTTGGATCAGCTACTTTGTTAAAGTCTTCCTTAAAACCAGTTCTTAAAGAGTATGCTATTTGAGAGGGGTCTCTCATTCTAGTTATAGCTAAATTACCTGTTAATACTTTCATTAACCCTTGATATTCTCTTGGTGTTATTTGATCATCAATAGATCTAATTTTACTTATAACTTCTATAAGAGAATCATCGAAACCAGATTCTTTCATTTTTGTAGCTGTGTACTCTGTAATACCTCTATCATCAGTTGATTTACCTAAAAAAGAGTCAGGCAAAGTTTCTTCAAACCTTTTCATAAAGTCAGAAGCTACTTGTTTAACTTTAGTAGTAGGTATAAATTTAGGATTGTTCATACCATCCGCTATTGTATCCACCATTTTAAACTGTGTTTGAATAGTTTTATTATAATCTAAAAAGTTTTTTTGCATTGCTGGTAAGAATTGATACTGCAACATACCTACTTGTTCTAAGGGTGCTTTAGCTATCACTTCATCTAAAAATCTTGTAAATAATTGTTTTTCAACTGCTGCTCTTTGTTTTTTTGCAAAGATATTAGCAAATGGAAATACACCAAACACTTTTTCAAAGCCTTGTACAATTTTACCACCAAACTTTTCTGTTTGTGCTACAGTTGATGCACTCAATTTTATTCCTCTTCTTTGAGCTGCTTCCGTTAGCGTTTTAGATTCTTTACCTAAACCTAAAATACCTTTAGTTCCTTTTAATGTTGCACCTAATATAGGAGCTAAAGAAGATCCTGCTAAATTAAAAAAAGCTGCATTACGCATTGCTTCTACAGAATGAAGTAACACTTGTTGAGCATAAGGTAATTTTTTAACATCATTATCTGAAATCTCACCTAAATCATTATTAGCTGCTACATTAAAATCAGTTGCAACATTAGCCATGTCATATAAAACTGAACCTGCTCCTGCGCCCCCTGCACCTGCTAATTGAGATTTTGCTTCCGTAATTAATAATTGTGAAGGTGCTTTTGATACTGTTCTAAAACCATCCGCAACTCTTCCAAATGCTCTTGCAACACTACCTAACATTTTAAAGTTTTTTATAACTGGTAATTTACCTAAAGCTTTTTCGTATTTGTCAAAATTTATAGACGCTGCTCTTAATTTGTCTGCTGCATAAGTAGCACTTGGGTCTTTAGTAAATGCACTAACTATTTTAGGCATATCGTTAAGGTAAACAGCACCACTACCTGCTACGTCACCTATTAATTCTAAATCAGATCTTTCAACACCTTCACCTGTAAACGGAAAGATACCTTCTGTTGCTGTTTTAAATGGATCTGCCTTTTTTGTTTTTTCTCTTGCTATTAATTTTGCACCAAGATTTCTTTCTTTTTCTACTTCAGCTACATTTGTGTAACCTTTAAGTTGGCCAGATTCTAAAGCTAAATCAACTGCTGCTCTTTGATCGTTGTTTAACGCTGAAGGATCAAATGTTTTCTCATCTAATCTTTGTTGTAATTCTTGTAGTGTAGCCATTACTGAATACTCCCAAGTACGTCCTCTTGGTTTGCTTGTACGTTTGCAGTAGCTTGCGCACTATTTCTATCTGCATAAATTTTTCTAATATAAGGCATTTGTGTGAAACTTAATAAGAAATCTTCATTACCACCGGCTTCCATGTAGTTTTTAGATAGTCTTAAAAACTGTGCTTCTAAGTCTTTAGATAAATTTCTGTAAGATGATCTAACTTCTTTTTCACCTGTAAATACACCCATAATTCTTGTAGCTTGTTCCGCATCTTGTACGTCAGCTCTCGTTAATCTATCTTCAGTTTTGTTAGCGTTTGCAAGAATATATTTCATTCTAACTTCAATTAGTCTTGCTCTTGTAATATTATCTAATTCACCATCAGTTGTTTTAGCTCCATCAGTAATAGATCTTATTTCTTTTTTATAGTCATCTACAACATTTTGTGTTTGTTTTCTTTCTTTTTCAGTACTTGCTACAACATTTCCAGCGTCATCTAATTTATCTGATGTAATTAAATCAACTATTTCAGCATCAGCACTTGTACTTGCAGTTCCAATGTCACCGATACCTGCTAATTCAAATACATCTCCTATAGCTCCTGTAACTTTTTCAAAACCTAATTTACCTTTAGCGGTTAAACCAAATGCTTCTTTAGGTAAGGAGTCTACTATTTGAGTAAATTTAAAACCTTGTTCAATACTAGATAATTGTTTTCTCATTTTATCTAATCTTGCAGGTGATTTTTTAACTGTTGTATATTCTGTATACTTCATTGGAACAGCTTGTGTTCCTGAACCATCTGGAGTTGGTACAAACATAATATCTAAACCTGTTTCTTTATCTATTCCTTTTTCTACTGTTCTTGCACCAAAAGGTAAACTTGGATCTCTGATAACAACTGTTTGTCTTGTTTTATCTGCTTTGATTATTCCATCTGTCTTTTGTTTTTCTTTTGCTTTTAAAAATGATACTGCTAAATCTTTTCTTCTATCTTGTTCTTTACTAAATAAAGCTAACGCTGTATCAGTAACTCCCGCTCCTGATTGACCTGCAACGTCTAAAAACCCTCTAACACCATCTCTAGAAGTTTTACCTGACATTAAACCTGTAGCAAATTTCATAAGTAAAAGATTACTTGTTTGATCATTACCACCAGTTAAGTTTGTAATTCTATCGTAGAATGCATTAAACTCATCAGCATCTTTACTAGCTGCCATTTTCTTTTTAATAATGGCGCCTTTCTTAACATTATCCTCTTGTTGCTTAGCCATAAACTTTATCTCATCTTCATCTAAATCTGTTACTCTTGAAACTTTTGGTAACTCTGCTTCATTAGTTATATTAGCCCCGCCTGTTACATTTTTATCAAATGTAAACACATCCGCTATTTGATCTGCTGTAGCTGTAGGTGTTGTTTCCCCTGCTTGCTCATTTTTATAAGCTTCATCTAATTTCATTTGTGCAATTTTTTTGTAACTTGGTGATCCAATAATTACTTCTTGTCCATCAATAACTGTAGGTTTACCAAGATTGTTTTTATCCTGTTCTACACTTCTTAATACATCTTTTACTGTAAATGGAACTGGTTCACCTAAAACTTTTTCTTCTGCTGGTGCTTCATCCCCTAAAACTAAACCTGTTCCAATACCCCCTAGACCTACTGCTGTAGTTCCTTTTGGTATTCTTTTTGTAAATTCTTTTCCTGTTGATTGCATTGCTGCTGATGTTTGTGGAAACTTACTTTTTAATGTTCTTTGTGCACCTGTAAGTCTTAAACCTCTTGCTGCTAATGGTGTACCTAAAGCTAGTTGACCTATACCTGAAGCAATTTGACCAAAGTCTCCTTCTCTAGTACCTGTTACAATATCCCCAACACCTTCTCCACCAAGTAAAACACCTGTACCAAGTTCCGTAGATCCTGTAGCTCCTGGAAACCTTTTAGCTCCTCTAGCCATTAAACCTTGTAAACCTGTACCTGATGTTCCTGTTCCTAAACCTGCACCTGAAGATCCCTAAAGCTTTTTGATAACCCATTTTAGCACCTGATGCTGCACGAGCTGCTCTAATACCTTTAAGAGTTCTGTAACCTTTAGCCGCTGCGGGACCTACTCTTGCAAGAGTAGCGCCTATTCCCATTAATGCTGGTGGAATAAATAAAGGCATGTGTTATCTCCTTTGTGCCATGTTATAGGCAGCGTATGCACCTATTCCTGTACCTGCTGCTTGCGCTAATGGGTTAGTTCCTGGTGCCGTGGTCGCTGTAACGGCAGACTGTGATGTTGGTAAATTAGTCATGATACCTTTTAAGAATTCTAGTCTTTGATAAGGTTCATAAGCTTGAGCCATGTTAGTTGCTCTTGATGCATCTAAAGCTTGTTGACCAAGTTGTTGTTGTACTCCACCGGCTTGTAATAAACTTCCAATGTCCGCTTGTTGCATTGATTGTTGTTGGCCTCCTAGAGCTCCAAGCATTTGACCTGCTTGCATTTGGTTACCTGCTTGAAATTGTTGTTGAGCTTGACCCGCTCCTAATGCAGTATTAAAACCTGATGCCATTGATTGACCAATATTTGCTTGAGTTGCTCTTTGTAATTCTGCTTGTTGTATACCTTCTCTTGCACCACCAAACGCACCTTGACCAACCGCTTGTGCAGATAATTGATTTTGTGCCATTTGACCTTGTCTTGCTATTTCATCAGTTACGTATGATTGATAAGGGTTTAGAAATTGATTTATGTTTGGACCAGCCATTGCTGTTTGTTGTGAACCTAATACAGAACCAATACCTGCAGTCGTTGCTGCACCTCCAACACCTGTTGTACCTGCTTGTTGAAAACCTGATTGTTGTAGACTAGAGGGTGCTGCAACTTGAAACGCCGGAATACCTACGGGAGTTGTTGCAAGTTTTGCTGCTTGATCGTAAAGAGCTAGTTTTCTGCTTTCTACTTCTGGTGCTTCTCTAGCGATTGATACTTGTGTTCCTGAAGTGGATCCACCACCTCCGCCGCTACTACCACCGCCGCCAAATATAAAACTCATATTATTTTAACTCCTTTGTGTATAAATATCTTTTTACTTGCCATTGTTTACCTTTTAAAAACTGTTGCCAACCCGGTCTTGCATGCACTGCTATCTTTTTGCAACCTTCTGATATTGCTAGATCCTCTATAGTGTCTGCAGCTTCGTCTTGCCATAGTTCTCTTTTTTCTCCTTTTAACAAAATAACTTCACACTGTTTATAATTTGGAAGTATCATTATTCTTGTTACAAATACCCCAAACACCTTGTATCGTATTCCGTCATCAGAACCAAACATCGTAAACAATTGAAAGGCTCCTTCTTTAATTCCTTCTTTAAGATCTTCAATACTCATGGGTTCACCATCGTGTTTAAGACCTTCTCTTAACATAAACTCAACAAGTGACCAGTACTCATCAAGTTTTTTAGAGTCGATGTGTAATACAGCGACTTCTTTTTTAATTTTTTTCTTTTCTAGCTGCATCTAGTAAATCAAATACTCTTTTAAATCTAGCTTGTTGACCATAAAAGAAAGCTGCTCCTTTTTTTCTCATGTCTTTATAACTGCTAGGATCACCACCTTCGATAATACCTGCACCTAATATTGCATCTGCACGAGATACAAATTCTCCATCTGCTAGCTGAGCTAACATAGTATCTTCGTCTTTATCACCATTACCTGAACCGTCTTCTACATAACCCATTGCTCTAATGTAGTTGCCTTCGTCGTCCTTATCGTGATCTGTCATAGAAGGTAAATAATTTATACCCCCTTTATTAAATTTTTTTATTTCTGCAATTCCACCTTTGCTAAAAGAATACAAAGAATTATCAGTATAGTTGTATGGAGATTGAGTTTGGTTAACGCCTGCAGCATCTGCTTCGTAATCATATTTATTTAAAATACCCTGTAACTGCTCATCTGCTTTTACTTTAGCTGCATCATAATCTTCTTGTCTAGTTCCTTCAGGTGGCTCAACCGGCTCATCTTCACCCGCTAATAATGTTGATGCTCCAAGACCTAGTCCTAATTGTGCACCTGTAGATAAACCTCTAAAACCCGAACCCTCTGTTAAAATTTCTGTACCCGCCTTATTATATTTATCAGGTTGACCAATTAAATTTTTACCCATATCATATATTCCACCAGCGGCTTGAGATGCTTGTGAACCTAATGTTTGTTGTGCTACTTGTCCTGTACCTGCTTCTATCGCAGCTTGTCTACCTATAAAATTACCTGTGTTACCAAATGCTGTTGGTGCAAAAGAACCCATGTTAGGCCCCATTGTAGAACCAAAGCCTGCCATACCTGCAACTTGTCCTATACCGCCTGCTATTGCAGCGTCTCTTAATGATCTTTTTGTAGATTTACCTCTAAGCTTTTGAATGCCGAAGGTTGCTAGTGCTATTGTAAATGGATCCATAATAATTTTTTACAGTTATTATGCTATTTTAACTTATATAAGGCTATTCTTCAATATCACCCGATTTTATAGAATTCATCCTTAACTTTACCTGTGTAATGATGTTCTCCAATATGGCTTATTTCTTCGTCAACTAAAGCATATATTTTCTGATTAATAGATGTCCAAAGCTTACAAAAAAAGAAATCTTCACCCATATAAGTTTTATCTTTAGGACTCCAATAAGTATCAAAAAAGTTAAAGTAATTTGGTCTGTCTACCAACTCACCGTTCATCATAGTTTTTTGTTTTATTATTAACTCTTTATAATGCTCAATAAGCTTATTAAAGGCAGATCTTTTAATCATCATCATACCTGTTGGTCCTTTTTTAACTTCAATAAAACCGTCTACAGGAGTAATGTTTTTAGTATCTGGTAACTCAATAGGGAATAACATACCCATGGTTTTTATATCATCATCAGGTCTAGCTTCAAAATCTTGTCTAAATTTACTATCAGTTCTCTGTTTCATTGGGTAAGGGATTAAACTTATCTCATGCTTACAATTAAATAATCTATAAACAGATCTAGTAGAAAACTCTATATCAGAATCTATAAATAACATTTGATCTGCATCTGAATTTAAGAAAGAAGAAGCAAGTAAGTTTCTCCCTTGTGTTACAAGTGAAGACTTCATTAATTGAAATGTTACTTTAGTTTTATTTAAAATACATTCTTTTTGTAAGTCTAAACAAGCTCTCATAAAATGAATGGATACGTCTGAATGCACAGGTGTGCAAACCATTAAATGGTTTTTATTTATTTCTTTTGACACTTATAGCTCCTTTCAAAAAGTTTTCCCAATGTCCTGCTATATATTTCCAATCATAAAATCTTTTATAATATTCTTGTTGGAATTTAAGTCCGTTACTTAAATCTTGTTTTAAAATATCTTTTGTTCTTAAAATACATTCAGCTAATTGTATTGATAATTTAGGTTTGTTTTGAGTATAGGGTATATAAATTGGAAACTCGCAGCATGTTTCTGGTATTGCGCCGAGGTCCGTGGTTATTAAAATCTGACCCGCTGCTAACGATTCCATAGCAGAGATACAAAATGTTTCTTCCCAGATACTAGGGAAACAATTAACATCATAATCTTTTAACTTAGTCATTAAAGTTTTATGGTCACAATAACCCATGTAATTTACATTAGGTAAAGATCTAGCTTTTTCATATAATGGTTTATATTGATCATCATTACTTTGCTCAAATGATTTACCATAAATTTTTGTACTAGAATAAACATCTAAAGTTATATCAGGATCTTTAATTGCATCCATAGCAGCTAAAGCTATTTCTAACCCTCTCCACGGTGTAGAAATGTAACACAATTTAACTTTAGGCTTTGGGCTAAAATCTGTTTTTAACTGTAGCTCATCATAATCAATTGCATTTTTAATTACAGTACATCTATCTTCAGGTACTTGAAAATGTTTCCTAAAGTTTTCGTAATTCCAATGACTATTAAAAACATACCAATCATATTTAGAATGATTATCTTTATTTTTAAACCAAGGATGAATATTAGGTTGATCGTAAGAATTTTTCTGCCAAAGAATATTTGATTTAACAGGATCTAATGGAATCTTTTCTGGAACTGAAGTAGTAATTTGTACAGAATCAAACACACCTTGGTTAATGTGTTTTTTAAGATAAGCTAGTTGTAGTTCTGTACCGCCTGCTGGTTGCATTATACCTTTGTTTTACCAAAGATACTCATAGATGCAACTGTTATTTTTTGATTTATTTGTAAATCTTCGCCTGTAGTGTCTGTGTCGTTATTAGCCACATCAGCATCAAACTCAGCTTTGTCAGCATAAAGCTTACCTGTTCTTTTATTCTTAACTTCTTCTTCCGCTTTAGCTGGAATAACTGGTACTTCTTTACCATTAATCATTACTGTTTTATGTGCCATTATACCCTTCCTTGTTTATTATATTTTTTATAACACCTTTTTTCACTTTTGTTAAGAGTCTTCTTATGACGTCTTGGACGCTTACGGGGTTTTGCTCTAGGTACGAATGAAGAAAAATTTTGTTTAGCCATTTTCCTGTGATCTATCTATTAAAGCATAGCTTACAGCTCCTGTAATCTCGTTAGCTGTACCTGCTTGCATTTCAAGGACATCACTTGCTTCTAAGTTTAGTGATTCCTTAATTAGATTATCAGTAGCTTTGTTTAAACTAATGTGGCCTATTTGAACACGAGAAGCTCCTGATTTTGTTATAAATAAATCTGTATCTATATCACTTGCAGTATCGTGAACTGCTTGTACATTTTTAATAATAATAGTCGCATCTGCAGGACAGGTTAAAACTGTTGTGATGTTAGTCGTAGTTAAATCAAATGTTTCGCTTTTATATCTTATTGTCATGACATGAAATAGTTAAATGTGTTTTGTTCATTTTTTTGTTCTTCTTGATAAGAAGTATTTAATTGATTCTGTAAAGTCTCAATAGCTGCATTTATTTGTCTAAAAGTTTCTGTGTTAAACTCCTGTGGTGGTTCCGGTAAAAATACTTGTACTTTAGCCATTATCTTCTTCCATCAGGTTGTATGTCAAATCTAAATTGACCAAATCTCCAACTTTCATTTAAACCATCATTTTCTACTTTAACTGCAGCAAGTCTTGCTCTTGCTCTTGTGTCTACTTTATTCGTAGATGAGTTAATTGTAAAGGGCCCTAGTGGAGAGCTTCCTTGTGTTTGTGCAGGATAGTCTCTAGTTGTTATTGTAATTTTTGCATTACCATTAATATATTTAAAATCAGGTATAAATCTTCTAAGCTTTATAAAGTATTCTCCGTCACCCTGAGCATCTAAATCAAAATCCCCTGAAGTTATGAATGCAGGAACAGCTGTGGTTGTGCCATCCGCTAGTACTTGGTTAGTCCCTATTTCATGATTAAATACTCTACTTGCACCGTTCGATACTCCCTGAATTGTTGGTGTTGTAGGTGTAAAACTAACATCAAACTCTGTAGCTATAGGTTGATCAAATAAGTGAGCGCCAGTAAAAGTCGTTCTAGCTAATGAACCTGTAGTCCAAGTTTGTTCTGCATAATTAAAAGTTACTTGTCTATCTATATAACTTGAAGTAGAGGATGCGTAAAACCAAGATATCTCAGAGAATAAAGAATTGTGAGCCGCATAAGTTATTTCTGAACCATTAGCAAAATTAAAACCTGGTGCATTATCGTTAGTTTGAAATACAAAGTCTTCTACTAGCGATGGCAAAGCTTTAACAGTACCATCAAACATAAAGAACCCACCTGAATCTGAAATCCAGTAAACAGCTCCATTAGCATATACTATTGAATGTTGTCCAATGCATCCACAGTTTGAACCCACTTGTCTAATACTAAAAGTAAAAGGAGGTCCCACAAACTGCATAAGGTACGCAGAAGTATCTGTTAAAATTAATATGTAATCTTTTGCTTTTGCAGCACCTACAATTTTGGTACCACTATCTATTCTAAATGAACCCGCAGTGTTAACTGATGTTGCAGTATAATCAGTTAAAGATTCTTGATCTGAGAATCTAATAAACATTTTATCCTGTGTTGATGCTGAACCTATAGTTGTTTCAGTTCCTAAAATAATTAAATGCCTATCTCTATCAGATACCATACTCATAACAGATCTTGTTGGTGCTCCAGATAGTATAGTTGCTCTAGCTGCTATTCCTGATCCTCCATCCGGATCCCATGAGAAAGTAGCTCCGTTTTTAATAGTTGCTATTAATAACTCACCGTAATTATCTAAGGACCATGAACCTGGATCTAGTATCGCATTTGAAGTAGTTCTTGGTGTACCCCAAGTAGAAGCTCCGTATAAACCTGTACCAAAACCATAACCAAAGGCTTGTTGTAAAGGCCCCACTTTATAGTAGGGTTTACTATCAAGAGTTCCGTCGTTTGTTGCTCCTGTTCCTGTTTCAGCAGTAGGCATTAAAATAGTAAAAGTTGTAGTAGTCGCTGCTAGTTGTACTTCAAATAAAACATCATCAAAGTCAGCAGCAATATAACTTGTTTGTCCAACTGTAAATGACCCAGCGTTGTCAAAAGTTAAAAGATCACCTGGCTCTAGTCCGTGAGCCGTGGGTGTTGTAACTGTAACCGTTGTTGAACCATTAGTTGTAGTAATGTCACATCCGGTTCTTGCTAAATCTGCATTAAAAGGTGTAACGTCATAGTAGTCATCCCCATCATAAATGTATAAAATTTTGTTTGTACCGATAGCTAAGAATTTTCTACCATCTAAATCAGCCCAAGTATGTGAAGCACGGCCCG
>FUWD012833826.1_pt1 | contig 18279 bp, 17 predicted proteins | sample 1063281 | NCBI WGS metagenome assembly FUWD01 (sample SAMEA79048168, study PRJEB19326) | metagenome | biome: marine | reverse complement strand
CAGGATAATAGCCAGCTATACCTCTCCCGCCGGGATGTGCTCTTTNACGGGATCCGGAAAAATTTATAGTTTTTTGCCAGAGCCACAGAGTTTTTCGTGTGATAGGAACAACTTTCAATATATCTGATGCTGTTAAGCGATTATTCTTTGACATGGTCTGATCTCATCCCCTAAATATCCATAGAAAAACATATCTCTAACAAACAACAGACAACATTAAACCCGCATTAATATACTGTGAATGTAATCTAACTAACTTTCGAAAAAACCAAAGAAATACTACTATTTTATTGATTGAATAACCTTGTAACAAAATGTAACTAAAATTGCAAATACTACTGCATGACTTTTTTGCTAAAAATGAGTAATAGCAAAATAAATCCGTATATGAATCAAAATATTGGCGACCAGTAAATATAACCGACGGTCAATTCATATTCTAAATAGAATCCGACACCTATATCAATAACCGGTAAAGAAAAATCAAGAAAAAGCCGATAAGCCTTTTAAAATTATATGTACAGACTAAGTGTTCAGCATAATTGCACTTGCAGACATATCATGTTATTGCTGTTTCTTTTAAGTAATTCATTTTAATATAATAGATTTACCCCCAACCCGTTTTCGGAGTCGTTGGAAAATGTCACATATCATAAAAATTATTATAATATTTATTTTATTTTCCAAACTTGCCACAACAGTGGAGGCAAATGTGGTTCAGGGCAATTCTACTTTGACCCTGCCCTTCCCGGTTAAAACAATAAAGCAAGAATCTAAAATGTTACCAAAGATTGCGCTGGTAACAAATGTGACTGATGAACCATCACTGCAATCAGGAGATAACAATAAAATTCCCTGGAAACTCACTCGCGTTATCTTTAAGAGATGTTGTTATGAGAACACTTGTCAGCAACGTAGCCATCGAGGTTGAAGGGTTTAACTCCAAAGTAAAAGCAGAAAACGTAATCGATGGCGAATCAAAGTTTGACGCGACTTTTGAAATTAATTTATCTGAAGAAGAAGAAGTGCGGCAACAATCAAATGCTTTCAGTTCTCCAGTCAAAAGTAGAAATAAAAGCCATAATTGGGATTTTTCGTTAACACAGAAGCTTGTTACAGGAGCCGATTACAAACTATCCTTTACCAACGACCGAAATAGAACCAACAGTGTGACGGCAGGGCTTAATCCAAGTTATTTCACAGAAATGGTATTCAGCCTCACACAGCCTCTTTTAAAGAATTTTGGAATCGACCTGACTAAAAGAAATATTTACATCGCAAACAACGAAGTCAATATATCCGACTACGTTTTTGAAGATAAGGTGATAGACATCATTAGCGATGTAGAAAATGTATATTGGGATCTGGTATTCAGCATAGAAGATCTCGCCGTAAAGAAAAAATCGCTTGAGCGTGCGAGGAATTTGGAACGTCAGGTAAAGGCCCAAGTAGCGGTTGGAACGATGGCAGAAATAGAAACGCTCCAGGCTCAATCTGAGGTGGCTTCACGTGACGAATCATTGCTTGTCGCTCAAGACTTGATTCAGGATAACGAGGATATTTTAAAAAATATTTTAAATATTGATTATGGTTCTGAAGAAGGACTTAAAGCAATATACCCCTCTGATCGCCCTGAAATGGTTGCAGACGAAATCAACCTCTATCAGGCGATAAAGGACACTCTGCTCAACCGTCCAGATTATCTGGGCAAGAAAAAGGAATTGGAGAACAAAAACATTCTGGTTAAATTTCGTGAAAACCAACTATATCCCACTGTTGACCTGTTTGGAACGATGGGGTTGAACGGATTGAGCGGTGATGCAATCACCGTAAACTCTGGTACTTTTCAAGGCAGGAGCAAATATGGTGGTGATTATGGAACGGCTCTATCCGATTCTCTTACAGGAAAGTTTTACAACTGGGAGGTTGGATTAAAGTTAAGCTACCCATTGGGAAACAGATCTGCCAAAGCCCAACTGTCGGCTTCTCGTTTGGAAAAGGCCCAATTGATTTTAAGCATCAAAGATCTGGAAAAATCAATTATCGTGGAAGTACGAGAAGCTGTAAGGCAATTAAAGACAGACCTTAAGAGAATCAATGCTACCCGAATCGCAAGAAAGCTTGCTGAAGAAAAGTTAAAAGCAGAAGAGAAGAAATTTGAGGTTGGCCTGTCAACAAGTTTCAGTGTCCTGGAATTTCAAGAGGACCTTGCAGAAGAACAAAGCAACGAAATAAAAGCATTGATTGATTTTAAAAAATCAAAAATCCGCCTGCGTCAAGTCATGGCAACAACCTTAAAAGAAAACGATATAAAACTTAAGTCTAAAGAGAATACATGAAAAAGACCTTTGTCATAACTGGGGTCGCTCTTCTGATTATAGGTTTCTATTTACTTCCTGATAACTCAAACAGCAACGAAACCCAAACCAGGATCGACTTTAAAACGGAGAAGACTCTAAAAGGAGATCTGACCACAAAGATATCCGCCAAGGGAGTTGTTGAGCCCCAGTTTCAAGTGGAAGTTAAGTCCAAAGCAAGCGGCGAGGTCCTTTCCTTTCCATTTGAGGAAGGCGATTCTATAAAAAAAAATCAGGCTCTCCTGCAACTGGATAAGAACGATGAAACGCGGAATGTTGCCAAAGCAGAAGCTGACTTGATGAGTGGAGAGGCAAGCTTGAAAAAAGCAGAAACAGCCCTTCACCTGCAAAAGACCCTCTACCAGACAAATCTAAAAACGGCTGAATCTGAAGTTGAAGAAACTGAGGCAAACCTGAAAGAGTCGGAACTCAAAAAACACAGGCAGGCTGATCTTTACGCGCAAAAATTCACATCTCAGGAATCACGTGATAATGCGGCCACGCTCTTTAAAGTCAACCGCGAAAATCTTGTTCAGGCTAAAGCCCGCCTTCAAGCCGCAAAAGATTCTATTTACGATATTGCAATGAAGGAACATGAAATTGAATTGGCGCGGGCAGAAGTCAAACGCAAACAGATTGCCCTTGATGAAGTTAAAGAACGGCTTGACGAAACGGATATCTTCGCTCCAATTTCAGGTGTGATTATTCAGAAACTGGTAGAAGAAGGCCAGATTATATCCTCAGGCATATCTAATGTCAGTGGAGGGACTCCCCTTGCAGTCATCGCTGATCTTTCCAGACTGTTTATCATAGCCGATGTGGATGAGACTGATATTGGGTCTATTCATGCAGACCAAAAGGTCATTGTGACTGCGGACGCTTTCTATGAAAAAAAATTTACCGGAAAAGTTTTAAGAATCGCACCAAGGGGTATTGTAGAAAACAGCATCACCGTATTTAAAGTTAAAATTGAAATCCTTGGGAAAGGTAAAAACATATTAAAACCCATGATGACCGCCAATGTTGACATCATCACCAATAAGGTCAAGGACACAATATTTATTGCCAGGGAAGCTGTGAGGAGTGATGGCGAACGTAACTACGCAATGACCCTGAAAGATGGATTACCCGTTGAAACGCCGATTAAGGTCGGTATCAAAACTCCCATCCATGCAGAGATTTTCTCTGGACTGGACCCCGAGCAGGAGGTCATAGTCGGGGACTGGGAAAAAGTGCTTGCCGAAGCTGAGAAATCCGGTAAAAAAAGATCAACTTTAAGAAAAATACTTTGGTTGATCCGCTCCAAGTAGGTTGCCATGATTGAGGTCAAAGAACTCAGTAAAACATATCAGCTAGGCAAAGTGGATGTTCATGCGATGATTGATGTTTCGTTTCGCATAGATGCCGGAGAATTTGTCGCGGTTATGGGCCCTTCTGGAAGCGGTAAATCCACTTTGATGAACTTGCTCGGTTGCCTCGATCTCCCCTCCTCCGGTTCCTACCTCCTTGAAAATTTGGATATACGTACTTTGAGTCCAAACCAACAGGCTGACGTGCGCAACAAGCGTATAGGCTTTGTATTCCAGAATTTCAATTTGCTTCCACGGGCCTCGGCTCTGGAAAATGTTGAACTGCCTCTCCTCTATGGAAGAGTCTCGAACTCTCATACGATTGCCCGGGAGGCCCTGGAGCGTGTTGGGCTGGCCGAGCGGGCCAAGCACAGGCCCAATGAGTTATCAGGCGGAGAACGACAGCGTGTGGCCATAGCCAGAGCCATCGTGAATAACCCTGCGATTGTGCTTGCGGATGAACCCACTGGCAATCTGGATACCCGGACAGGCATTGAGATTATAAAGATATTTTCCAGGCTCAATGCTGAAGGAACAACAATTATCCTTGTCACTCATGAAAGAGATGTAGCATCAAGGGCTCGCCGTATCATTCAAATGAAAGATGGGCGGATTCACCAGGACATACTTACAGAGGGGATAGTTACCTGATGCTGATATATGACCTGTTTAAAATGGCACTGCGAAGTTTGATAGCCAATACAATGCGTACATTTTTAACCACTCTTGGAATGATCATAGGTGTGGCATCGGTCATTTCAATGATCTCCATTGGCGAAGGTGCGCGTCAGCAAACCCTTAGCACCATATCAAAATTTGGCACCAATATAATCACAGTAAAACCTGGGCGTAAAAAAACACGGCATGTTTCCTCAGACAGTGTGCAGACATTGCTATTATCAGATGCTGATGCAATAGAGGAACATGTCTCTCTTGTCACTGGAGTGGCCGCGCAGGTTTATCGCCCGGCTCAACTCAAATTTGGCAATAAAAACACCAACACTACTGTTCGCGGAACAGGGCGTGACTACGCTAAACTGGCAAATTTTGTTCTGGATCGGGGGCGGTATTTTACGAAAGAGGAAATAATTTCAGCCCGCCGTGTGGCTGTTATTGGCGCTACGGTGGTTAAAAATCTGTTTATAGACAAAAACCCAATCGGCCAGGAGCTTAAAGTCGATGGCAACAACTATCTGGTTATCGGTGTTATGGTGGCCAAAGGAGCGCTTAGCTGGTATGACCCTGACGATCAGATTTTCATTCCCGTTACAACCGCACAAAAGCGATTATTTGGCATGAACCATGTGCAATCGATCGATGTACAGGCGGGCAAGATAGAAGATATGGAAGTGATAAAAAAAGATATCGACAAGCTGCTACGAAGCCGCCATGAGATCCGTGAAGGTTCAGACAGCGATTATCACGTTCAAAACTCGTCTCAGTGGCTGAACAGCTGGGGTGACGCGGCAAAAACATTCACTTATTTGTTGGGTGGAATTGCCGGTATTTCGCTTCTGGTCGGCGGTATAGGGATTATGAATATCATGCTGGTTTCAATCACAGAGCGTACCCGTGAAATTGGTATTCGTATCGCTATCGGAGCCAAAAAAAGTGAAATCATGGAGCAGTTCCTTATTGAGTCCGTCTTGATCAGCTTCATAGGGGGAGGTGCAGGAATCATACTGGGCATCCTGATTTCCCGAACCGTTTCGAAGATTGGTGGATGGGAAACCATCGTCTCCATGCAGTCCATCCTGCTGGCATTTGGATTCTCAGTGGCTGTTGGTGTATTTTTCGGATTTTATCCTGCTCGCAAGGCCGCCAACCTCAACCCTATTGATGCTTTGAGATACGAATAAATCTCTTCCCCTTCCCTGCCTGGTTACTATATGATTTCATTAACACAGCCAACAAGACTACCCAAATATTTAATAAGATATTTTGTAATTGCAGATGGATATCAATCCCACAGTAAAACAATTCCTCGAATGGGCCCGTGTCTATAAACGGGTCCCCATATCAAGCGAAAAACACATTCTTCAGTTTAATCCCGCCACATTATTTGAAAGGTTATTTACCGACAGTACCGAAGCTTTCCTTTTCGAAAGTGGAAAAGGATCAAATCATACTTCCCGCTATTCACTCATGGGAACCTCTAATAATCGTTATATAAAAATTAACGATGAGAACTCTACTCTAAACCTTAACGGCGGCTCACCAATAACACAGTCCGTGAGTGAAGGATGGAATGCACTCAATTTTAACAATGACATCCCTCACTACGACCATTTGCCACATTTTTGGGGTGGGTGGGTTGGCTATATTGCTTATGAAGCCGGGGACTTGTTTGAAATTCTGCCGAGAAGAAAACATAATGAACTGGGATTACCCGATGCTTATTTTATGCAAGTAGACAGGGTGATTGTCTATGACCATTTAACATGTCAATTAAAATACATCATCGCAACTGAGCAGAGTTGCGACCCTGCCCAGTATAAGCAATATGTTGAGGAAATAGAAGAATTCTGGAGAAATTTAGATACTTTTCTGGAAAGCAACTCTATTGAAGAAGCATCAGAGCCGCTGGGAAATATTTCGCCAGATTTGTATGCCAACGGGATTCAATCCAATCTGTCAGCAAACGAATACAAAGACAGGGTGCGCCGCACACAGGTATATATAAAGGAAGGAGATATATATCAGGCCAACATCGCCCAGCGATTTGAAACGGAGTTTAATGGTGACCCATTTGAGCTTTATCATAAATTGCGGGCGATCAATCCGGCTCCCTTCTCAGGATTTTTACGTTTCTCTGATTTTTCTATTGTCAGCTCATCCCCGGAACGCCTTATCAAAATTCAAAACGACACTCTGGAAACTAGACCTATTGCCGGAACTCGACCCAGAGGAGATAACATCGCAAAAGATAAATCCCTGAGCAAAGAATTATTACTCAATGAGAAAGAGCGTGCAGAGCATCTCATGCTGGTCGATCTGGAAAGAAATGATATGGGACGTGTCTGCCAAATCGGCTCGGTAAAGGTAACCGACCTCATGTTTCTTGAGCAATATTCACATGTCAGTCATATTGTCTCCAACATACAGGGCAGACTCAAACCCAATGCCAGTATTCGTGACCTTTTGAAGGCCCTTTTCCCAGGTGGGACCATCACCGGGTGTCCAAAAATTCGTTGTATGGAAATAATACATGAGCTGGAGCCTTCCAGCCGCGGCCCCTACTCCGGCTCTTTCGGCTATATAGGATTTTCTCGTCAATTGGATTTAAATATTATAATCCGGACAATAATTCTCATAGACGATAAAGCCTTCTTTCATGTGGGCGCCGGTATTGTTGCTGACTCTGACCCTGACAAAGAATATGAAGAAACCCTGGCAAAAGCCGCCGCCATGATTCGTGTCTTATCCAGTCCGGCAGGAGAGTGTTGATGGTCGAGCCATTTATATATTTGAATGGCCTTTTCTGGCCTCTCAGCAAAGCCAATGTATCTGTTCAAGATCGCGGGTTTTCTTATGGCGATGGATTGTTTGAAACCTTAAGAGCATATTCCAAAAAGGTATATCGACTGGAGGAGCATCTGGACCGCTTAATGTATTCGGCAAAACTGTTATTCATTGAATTGCCTATAACAAGAAATGAGTTTCGCTCTGCCATATATAAAACGCTGGAAATTAATGGGTTGTCAGATTCGATCATCAGATTAACGGTCACACGAGGCGAACAGGAACCTGGAATTAATATTGATTATGATGCGCCGCCGACAGTGGTTATCCAGACAAGAGCTGTAGTCTCCCCTCCCACAACTGCCTATAGTGAGGGTGTGGCAATCTCAATATTCAGGAATTGTGCTCCCAGGGTTTCAGGAATATTCAGCCAGATAAAATCATGCAATTTTCTCTCGCAGATCGTTATACGTGAAAGAGCGTTAAAAGATGGTTCATTTGAGGGCGTTATGCTGGATCATAATAATTATGTTACTGAGGGAACCACTGCTAATATTTTTGTCGTAAAAAACAATATATTGAAAACACCCAAGTTGAATGAATACATATTACCCGGTGTAACAAGACAGGTCATTCTGGATATTGCGTCCATCCATGGAATAGATTGTAAGGAACAGCTTATATCAGAAAAGGATCTGTTTGAAGCTGATGAGGTATTTTTAGCCAACACAGGGATAGAGATTCTGCCAGTTTGCCAGGTAAACCGTCTCCCGATTGGCACCGGAAAACCAGGTCCGATGACAGAGCGCCTCCATCAATTGTTTCGAAAATCTTTTTGAAGATTCATACTAAAAATGATAACTTACTTTTTTTTAACTATGTTGATTGGAGTCAAATGAACGAACAGGCCCGGTTTCAAGATACGAGCAGTGGTGTTATAAAGGACATCGAGAATGGCAGTGAATGGCTACCAAAGGACTCATATGGTGACTTGGGCAAATGGGCCAATTTGCAGGAAGGAACTAACTATGCTCAATTGATGAATCAGGTCTATGCAGGAGGCCATTCAGACTGGCGACTTCCCAGCAAGGAAGAAGTTCTCCAGATTTATGACGAAACCTTGGTCCACAAAGACTGGGAAAATAATGAGATTCATATTGCTACTGTTTTCCTTAAAGGTTGTTCAAGTTATCTATGGACAAGCGAAAAAAATGAAGCCGGGCAAAGTCTGCGAATTGATCTTCGAAGTGGAGATCTGGAATTTATAGACCCTTGCGAAAGAGAACATCAGGCTGTGCGTCTCATACGCAATAATCAGTAAATTCTTATAAATTCCAACCAGCCAATTTCAAAAAATGACCTGAATCTATGGAACTGACATTTTTAAGCGAATACTGATCCCCATCTAAAATGAACTCCTCCACACCATCATTACCGTAAGCGACTGCCTTGATATCAGCATGCTTGGTATTTTTGAATCCACTAAATAGCGATCCTGAACACTGAGGCTCAAGATCAAGGGGAAATCGACGAATTATCCGGCATTGATTATCTGAGTCATGAATATCTGCCAACAAAGATTGTGCGGCAACAAAGCAATGGATAATAGAAGGATCTTCTTTTCCAATAATAAAAAATGACGTCCCTACTCTGACTCCATATTCAGGGCTGACAGAGCCCGGCACCCATATTTTCCCATCATCATCAAAATCCGGCATATCACCATTCCACAAAAAAGTGTTGGCTTTGACTTAAAATTAAATTTATATCATAATTTGACTGTATCCAATCACCCTTTATAAAAATATATATCCTTGGCTGAATCATTCGAAACCCGCTTAACTAGCGAACTTAATATCAGTCGCGAAAAGAATTTATTCAGACGGACACGTTTGCATGAAGGCGCCTGGTTAAATTTATCCGGTAATGATTATTTTAATTTACGAAATAACCACGAAGTGCTTGCGCAAGCCAACGAAACAGCAAATATGCATGGCACAGGAAGTGGCGCCTCACCCCTGTTATCAGGATACCTGCCCTGCCATGAAGAATTAATAGAAAAACTTGTAAGCTGGAAAAAGAAAAAATACGGAATGCTTTTCAATACGGGATTTATGGCAAATCAGGCGGTAATAAAACATTTACCTGCTAAAAATGACCTGATTCTGGCAGATAAATTCATCCATCATTCAATGGCACAGGCATTGAATCGCAGATCTACTAAATTTAAACGCTACAATCATTTGGATTTGGATCAGCTGGAAGAACTTCTGGCATATAATATCAATAGATTTGACACCGTGTTTGTAGCGACAGAAAGCGTATTCAGTATGGATGGAGATTATCCGGACCTGAAAAAGCTGATAAAATTAAAAAAAAGTACCCCTTTATCCTTATTCTTGATGAAGCACATGGCACTGGCATTTTGGGGAATACAGGAGCGGGCTTATCTGAACAAGCGGATGTCCAAAATGACGTGGACATAATAGTAGGCACTTTTGGTAAAGCTTTGGCGGGTATGGGAGCCTATGTGCTGACAAATTTATCACCTGTCATCCAATACCTGACCAATAAAGCCGGAGAATATATATACTCAACATTTCTATCGCCGTATCAGGCAGGGGTTGCCCTTGCATCTATAGACATGGTTATAAAGGCAGATAAAAAACGGGAAATGCTGATAAATATCTCCCAGTGGTTAAGAAATCAACTGGCAGATTTTATACAAGTAGAAACAAAATATACCACCCCGATTATTCCCTTATTGGTAGGAACTCCCAAAAATGCATTAAAAGTTCAAGAACTATGTTTTAATAACGGCATCTTGGTGGGTGCTGTGCGCCCACCCACAGTATCGGCAGACGGTTCAAGAGTCAGAATTTCGCTCAACTCGGATTTATCAAAGGAAGATTTAATGCCATTCATCACCCTATTACAGAAGTGGGCAGAGAAATGAAAATCACTGCGGTGTCAGGATGGGCAATTCCAATTGATTGGTTTGCTGAACAAATAAATAAATATTTTAAAAATTCAGAGATACGAGTAATCTATCCAAATGATCCGTTCGATGAAAATGAAGCCAAACAAAAATTGAATCAGGAACCGGCAGATTTGTATCTGGGGTATTCACTGGGCAGTCTATGGATGTTCAAATATAGAGCATTTATCCCAAAAACTTCCATCAAAGCGGTTCTGGCACCTATTCTTGCTTTTACCAGAGAACAGGATATGGGCGGCAAAACTACTGACACCCAACTAAAATACCTAATAAAAATATTAAAAAGAAGCGAGGACAATACTCCATTAGTTGATTTTTATACAAACTGTAAAATTCCATTCCCTAAAGAGCTTTTAAGTAATTTGCCCAAGCGCTCCACCTTAATAAAGGGCCTGGAATTTCTTGAATCCGTCAAGGAATGTGGAAAGTCTGTACTGGACTTTAAGGTTGTAATTGGAGGCAAAGATATCTTTCTTGATGCTAATAAACTAAAGAAACTAATCCCCCAAACAATTATCGTGCCAGACGCAGGCCACGCTCCTGATCGGCTTCTTGCACAATTGGCAAATGCAATAATCAGTAAATAGAAATATTTTTATTTAAGGTCATGACTAGAATTACGTAAAGCAGAATTAATTTTATCAAGAACTTCCTTTATTGTCTGAATATTCTGTCCGGTTGCCTTGACAATCAACTGTCCATTCATATCGGTAACAATACCTTGTGGACCAAGAAGCGATTTAATAAACAGGAATTATTTCTACTGCCGGGCGGTTACGCAAAGGAATAACTTCGGTGACCATCTGTGCAAAAGCGGTAGACGCTAAGAGTGATATCAGAAGCCAGGCATAGAATATTATTCTCATCCTCTGTCCTCCATTAAGTTCACAGTTCTAATGCGCTTCATTCCAGTTTTCCCCCCAGCCCACATCCACAACAAGAGGAACCGAAAGTTTACAGGCTCCTTCCATCTCCGTTCTCACTAATGAATCCATAACAGACTTTTCTACAACGGGACACTCAAACACCAATTCATCATGCACCTGGAGAATCATTTTAGACTTTAGTTTCATCTCCTTTATGCGATGCGACAATTGGATCATCGCGACCTTAATAAGATCGGCGGCGGTGCCCTGGATAGGAGAATTAATAGCCACCCTTTCCGCCCCCTCCCTCACCTGCCTGTTTTTGCTGTTAAGGTCAGGCAGGTATCTTCTTCGATTGAATAGAGTTAGGGTGAATCCATTTTCGCGGGCATCAGAAATTGTCTTTTCCATAAAAACTTTTACTTTTTTGTATAGATTAAAATACTGATCTATAAACTCCCTGGCATCCCGCTGACTTATCTTGAGCTGACGCGAAAGCCCAAAAGCGCTTAATCCATAAACTATCCCAAAGTTAACAGCCTTCGCCATGCGTCTTGAATCTTCATCGACATCGTCAATTGAGCTGCCAAAAATTTCAGCGGCTGTGCGCGAATGAATGTCCTCACCCCTTTCAAAAGCGCGCTTCAATGCGGTATCTCCAGAAAGGTGCGCTAAAATCCTCAACTCAACCTGTGAATAGTCGGCTGACAAAAGCATGTCGTCACCTTCAGCAATGAAAGCTTTGCGGATTTCCTTGCCCATATCAGACCTGATGGGAATGTTTTGAAGATTCGGATTACTACTGCTCAAACGACCTGTAGCGGCAACCGTCTGATTAAAAGAGGTGTGAACCCGCCCAGTCTTTTTAAATATTTCTTCAGGAAGCGCATCAACATAAGTGGATTTTAATTTAGCCAATTGTCGAAAAGACAGAATTTTCTCAGGCAGTTCGTGTTCCTCAGCCAACTGCTCAAGCACAGAAACATCAGTAGAAAAACCCGTCTTCGTTTTTTTATAACCGGGAGTTTTAATTTATCAAACAAAATTACCGAGAGTTGCTTGGGTGAGTTGATGTTGAAGGTTTCACCTGCGAGCGCGTATATATCCATCTCCAATCTGCGCAATTTCTTATCCAATTCACTTGATAATTTCGTCAGATGTTTTATGTCAATATGAACTCCATTCAATTCCATTTCAGCAAGCACTTCCAGCAGAGGTAATTCCATTTCCTGATACAACTTGAGAGTATCCCTCTTGAGCTGTGGCTCAAGTTTCCTTTTCAGCCGCCAGGTCATATCAGAATCCTCGGCGGCGTATCCTGTCGCCAGCTCAATATCAACCTCGTCAAAACCTATTTCTTTTTTACCAGTCCCCACCATTTCTTTATAGCTGATATTTTTATGACCGAAATGTTCCATGGAAAGATCGTCAAGGCCATGCCCACGGCTGGAAGGATTTATTAGGTATGATGCGATCATGGTATCGGAAGAAATACCCTGCAAATATATCCCTTCATTGGCCAGCACAATCAAATCGTATTTGATATTGTGACCACATTTTTTAATATGCTCATCTTCAAGAATGGGCTTCAATTTTTCGCAAACCATTTTTAGTCCCAACTGATTGGGAACCCCAAGATATCTGTGAGTCAGCGGAAGATAACAAGCCTTCCCCTCCTCAAAGGAGAAGGAAATACCCACGGCCCTCGCCCATACCGGGCGTTTACTTGTCGTTTCCATATCAAACGCGAAACTTCCTGCCTCAATCAAATTTTTCAAAAGACGGTCAAATGATTCTTCTGTCAGAATCGTTTCATATGCAGAACGGTCCATGACCGAACTACCCACAACCGAGTCATCAACCTTGTCGGACACAGGTACACCTTCATCCATGCCCTCAATGAAGGATGCAAACTCAAACTCCTCGAACATTTTCCTCAGATTAATATTGTCAATTCTCCGCGGCTTCATTGCCTCCAGATCAAATTCAATATCCATATGAGTGTTGATGGTAACAAGCTCTCTGCTCATAAAAGCGTCTTCTTTATCCCGTAGCAGTTTTTCTTTGACCTTTTTTTTCTCTACCTCATCAATCCGCTCATAAAGCGACTTAATGGAACCAAACTTTTGTATCAAATCAGCGGCTGTTTTGGGTCCGACCCCCGCTACCCCCGGAATATTGTCACTGGAATCCCCCATCAACCCCATAACCTCAATAACCCGATCCGGCCCAACACCAAACTTTTCTACAACATCTTCATCAACGAACTTTTTATTCTTCATCGTGTCCAGCATGTGAACATGGGGTGATATTAGTTGCATCATGTCCTTGTCACCACTGACAATTGATACCTCAAGCCCCACCGTTTCACCTTTCCTGGCCAGCGTGCCGATAATGTCATCGGCCTCGAATCCCGGACATCTGACACTTGATATGCCATAAGCCGCCACCAACGGCTCAAAAAAAGGAAATTGCTGAGCCAGCTCCTCTGGGGGCGCATCCCTATTAGCCTTGTACTCAGGATACAGTTCATGACGAAATGTTTTCTCTGGACTGTCAAACGCGACCACCAGATAGTCCGGTTTTTCTTCACGGATTACTTTTTGCAACATGTTAATAAATCCATATAGCGCATTAGTAGGGAACCCTTTAGATGTGGAGAGTTGTTGCCGTATCCCAAAAAAAGCGCGAAAAATATAGGAAGAGCCGTCAATCAGATAGAATGTCTTAGGATGGACCATAAATAGCTTTCTATTAATTTAATATAATATGTTCAAAGTATTTTGATATCTGGAACTGCAAGATATCCCTTAACTTGGTTTGCCGGGCAAACAAAGTTATGATAACATGAGAACTTTATACTGGCTCTAAGGTATTTAAATATAAAAGGTTAAAGAATTTTCTATGTCTGTTTCAAAGAATAAATCTAAAAACAAGACTGCGCAAAATCGCGCACTTCTAAAAACCGCCAAACGGGTATTGAAAATCGAAAGTGATGCCGTGGCCGCTCTGGCAAATCGTTTGGGAGCAGATTTCCCAAATGTGGTCAATGCGTTGAGTGACAGGAAAGGCCGCCTGATAATTACAGGCATGGGGAAATCCGGACTGATCGGTCAAAAAATTGCCGCAACCATGTCCAGCGTGGGTCTGCCCGCGGTTTTTATGCATGCGGCAGAAGCCATCCACGGTGACCTTGGGCTTATCGCCCACAATGATGTTGTCATCGCTATATCCAACAGTGGAGAGACAGAAGAAATTATTAAACTCCTGCCCACATTGAACAGACTCAAATGCACAATTGTCGCCATGGTAGGAAACCTGAAATCTACACTGGCGATACGTAGCGATTTTGTGCTTGATATTGGCGTTAAACAAGAGGCTGGTGGCAATGGACTTGTGCCGACTGCCAGCACAACAGCCACGCTGGCCATGGGAGACGCTCTCGTAATCGCATATCTTGAACTGCGCGGATTCAAAGAGGAAAATTTTGCGCTCAACCATCCCGGCGGGAGTCTTGGACGAAAGATGCTTACCACCATTGATGACCTGATGCACAGGGGTGATCAAATACCAATGGTCAATGAAAACTCAGGAATCTCAATCATTATTTCGGAGATAACTAAAAAACGGTTGGGTGTCACCCTGATTACAGATAAAAAGAATCAGCTCAAAGGAATTATTACCGATGGCGACCTGCGTCGAATGATCGAACACAAAAAGGATATATCAAAAGTCCGCGCCCGGGAGCTGTCAAAGAGTCTGCCGAAATGCATAAAAAAAGATGATTTGGCTACCAAAGCAGTTCAACTTATGGAAGAATATTCGATCACTTCCCTGGTCGTCAGTGAAAACGGGAAAAAGATTGAGGGGATCATCCACCTTCATGATCTGCTCAAGGCGGGTATCGTTTGATTCAGAGACACCCCGGTGAGCCATGGCTCACTCCAGCTTAAAAAATTAAACAACCCACTTAAAAATATTCCGGACAACGGTTACAGCGAAACTATGACGGGAAACGAACTCAGACAAAGTTTTATCGAATATTTTGCCGAACGGGGACATGCCCAGGTTGCAAGTTGTCCTCTGGTGCCGCGCAACGACCCTACCCTGTTATTCACCAATGCCGGCATGGTCCAGTTTAAAAACGTCTTTCTTGGTGAGGAAACAAGGGATAACAAGCGTGCCGTATCGGTGCAAAAGTGCGTCCGGGCGGGAGGAAAACACAACGATCTTGAAATGGTTGGTCGTACTGCCAGACACCACACATTTTTTGAAATGCTGGGGAACTTCTCTTTCGGGGATTATTTCAAAAAAGATGCCATCAGGTACGGATGGGAATTTCTCACCGAAATCGTCAAACTGCCCAAAGACAAGTTATACATCTCTGTATATACAGATGATGATGATGCTTACGATCTTTGGCAAAATGAAATTGGTATTCCCCCAGAACGATTATGCCGACTTGGCGAAAAAGACAACTTCTGGTCCATGGGCAACACAGGCCCGTGCGGACCCTGCTCCGAAATTCATATTGATCAGGGCGAGGCTGTCGGGTGTGGGAAGTCCACCTGCGCCGTAGGTTGCGATTGCGACCGATACCTTGAAATATGGAATCTGGTCTTCATGCAATATGATCGTGATGAAACCGGCAAACTCACGCCTTTACCAAACCCGTGCATCGATACAGGAATGGGTCTCGAACGTCTGGCGGCAGTAGCGCAGGGTAAATTCTCCAACTACGACTGCGATCTCCTCATGAATATCATCGAAGATGTCTGTAAAGTGACCGGAAAAACTTACGGCACTGACCCAGAAAATGATGTTTCAATTCGTGTCATCGCCGACCATGCCCGAGCAACGGCCTTTCTTATAGGCGATGGGGTTCTTCCGTCAAATGAAGGTCGTGGCTATGTCGTTAGACGTATCATGCGACGCGCACTAAGACATGGAAAACTTCTCGACCAGAAAGACCCGTTCTTTTTCCGCATCACAGACCATGTTGTTAAAAATTTCGCTGGAGCCTATCCCGATTTCAACCAGCATTCAACTTTCATCCATCGCGTAGTGCAGAATGAGGAAGAAAGTTTCAGCAATACCCTTAACTTTGGTGCACAACGCATGGGTGAAATTCTGGGTCGTGTGCGCAAAGAAAATCTCGATCACATACCCGGAGATGAAGTTTTTAAACTCTATGACACCTTTGGCTTCCCCGTAGATCTCGCAGAAGAATATGCCAGGGACACCGGGCTTGGCCTTGACATGGATGGGTTCAACAAGGCCATGCAGGAACAGAAAGAAAAAGCAATGGCCTCGTGGAAAGGCTCTGGAGAAAAATCTGTAGCTCCATTCTTTAATGAGTTTATAAAATCCGGCCAACCCACACGCTTCCTCGGCTACCGGGAAACCCGGACAGAAGGCAAAGTGATAGCTATCTTGAAAGAGCAAAAACCTGTCGATACGGCAAGTGAAGGAGAAACTGTGGAGTTACTGATGGACCAAACTCCATTCTATGGCGAATCAGGCGGACAGGTGGGTGATTCTGGAGTCGCTTTCAGCGAAAGCGCTTATTTAAATATCAACAAAACAACCAAGCCCGTCCCCGAAGTCATCGTGCATGAAACAAAAATCATCCGAGGAAACGTGAAAGTATCCGACACACTCACCCTTGAAGTTGAGGCCGGTAACAGGTCGGACACCGCGTTGAACCATTCGGCGACTCACCTGCTTCATGCCGCGCTCAAGGAAATTCTGGGCGATCATGTTAAACAGGCGGGCTCTCTGGTATCCGCTGAACGCCTTAGATTCGACTACACTCACTTTTCGCCGCTTACACCTAAAGAAAGAAACAGAATTGAGGATGTGGTTAATGAAAAAATTCGCGAAAACTTAAAAATTGAGACTCGAGAATTACCAATTGCGGACGCGATAAAAGAAGGTGCCATGGCCTTATTCGGTGAGAAATATGGAGACGATGTCCGCGTTGTTGCAATGGGTGGATTCAGCAAGGAACTTTGCGGTGGCACCCACACATCCGCTACCGGGAATATTGGATTATTCAAAATTGTATCAGAGGGGGGTATTGCCTCAGGCGTGCGCCGCATAGAAGCTGTATCGGGCAAAGGAGCATATTTCGCCATGCAGAAAGAAAACGATACTCTCGTTTCCATCCGCTCCATATTGAAAGCCCCGCAGGAGGAAGAAGTCATTCGCATCAAAAAACTCCTCGACAAATCTCGAGAAATGGAAAAAGAAATCGCCCGTCTTAAAGAAAAACTGGTCAGTGGAAAAGGATCAGATACTCAGGATGATACAGAAAAAATTGGCGACATCTCACTATTGGTAAAACGGTTTGATGAGATGGATGCCAAGACCCTGCGATCTTTCATCGATAGCGCTAAAAACCAGATTAAGTCCGGTGTTGTTGTTGTGGGCTCTGCCACCAACGGAAAAGTATTGCTTGCGGCTGGTGTCACCAAGGACCTGGAAGGTCGTTTCCATGCAGGGAATATCCTCAAAGAAATTTCCAGTATTGTCGGAGGAAGCGGAGGCGGACGACCCGATATGGCTCAGGCCGGAGGGACTCAAACAGAAAAACTTGGCGAAGCCCTACAGAGAGCTACCGAAATAGTACGAAATAATTAACCCTGTAAGCTCAAGTTTGAAAATAGCCTTGCAGGAGCTGATTGAGTTCGATACCCTTGAAAGAATCCGTTCAGAAAAGTTTTACTGAATAATAATCCACCCCTTCCCGGGGCTACTAATAAATGGATAGGTTATGGATAAAAATAAAAAAGAAGAACTCGACAAAAAATGGAATGCTATCGTTTTAAAAGCATTCAAAGATGACGATTTTAAGAAAAAACTGGTCGGGGACCCTATAGGCACCATGGTCGAAAGCGGACTCACCGTACCGGAAGGATGTAAGGCTGGTGCAGGCGCTGGAAAAAGATCCGGCATTCAACTGCCCGCCGATGCGCCAGATGAACTCAAGGAAGAGGTGAAATGGTGGAATTTTCGATTGAATATGACTCGCGATTTTGGCAAGGAAGAAGTTAAAGAAGAAAGTGGTGCTTCAGGTGGCGCTCCCCTTCTTGATGGAGAAGGATGTAAAGCCTGACATTAAACAACGAGGCAGGATAAAGCGGTATATGAAATTATGCGCCCGTAGCTCAGCTGGATAGAGTACCGGTTTCCGGAACCGGGTGTCGGAGGTTCGAATCCTCTCGGGCGACCATATAAATCAATAT
>FUWD013174655.1_pt1 | contig 18300 bp, 18 predicted proteins | sample 1063281 | NCBI WGS metagenome assembly FUWD01 (sample SAMEA79048168, study PRJEB19326) | metagenome | biome: marine | reverse complement strand
GGTCGTGATGCGATACTTGCCGAGATGCAAAACGTATTGGCATTAATTGGTGCGCTTGCAAAAGACAACGCAAGCATTCCAATGTTGTCTCGTACTCATGGACAGACCGCTTCACCAACTACGGTAGGCAAGGAAATGGCCAATTTTGCGTATCGTTTAAAAAGGCAAATTGAGCACCTCAAAACCGTTAAGATTATGGGCAAGTTTAACGGCGCTGTGGGTAATTTTAATGCACACATTAGTGCTTATCCAGATCTCGACTGGCAAAGTATTTCGCAAGCATTCATTGAAGATTTAGGTGTGAATTACGCCATGTATACTGCGCAGATTGAAACTCATGACTACATGGCTGAGTATTTCCATTCAATCAATCGCTTTAATACCATTTTGATTGATTTTTGTCGTGATATTTGGGGCTATGTTTCGCTTGGCTACTTCAAACAAAAGACCATTGCTGGAGAAGTAGGCTCATCAACCATGCCACACAAAGTAAATCCAATTGATTTTGAAAATGGCGAAGGAAACTTAGGCATTGCTAACGCTTTGAACACACATTTAGCCGATAAATTAGCTATTTCTCGCTGGCAAAGAGACCTATCGGATTCGACTGTATTAAGAAATCTTGGCGTGAGTTGCGCGCATTGTTTGGTAGCCTATGCGTCTATTGCCAAAGGCATTAGTAAACTAGAGACTAATGAAGCAAAGTTGTTAGAAGACCTAGACAGCTCGTGGGAAGTATTAGCCGAACCAATTCAAACGGTGATGCGTCGTTATGGTATTGAAAATCCATATGAAAAACTCAAAGCACTCACGCGTGGCAATACCATTGATGCACAAGTGCTAGCAGAATTTGTGAAAGATCTTGATATGCCAGAAGAAGCAAAGCAAGCCCTAGCAGATTTAACCCCAATGACTTACATTGGTGATGCAGAGAAATTAGCACAAGATATTGAAAAACTGATATAATTTCGCGTCTTATACTTTTTGGTGTAAGTATTATTAATATAAAAGGAGCAAAAAACCCATGGTTAAAATTAGACTAGCCCGAGGTGGAGCCAAGAAAAAACCTTTTTATTCAATTGTAGCAACAGACTCTAGAAAACGTAGAGACAGTGGTTACATTGAGCGTATTGGATATTTTAATCCAGTGGCTCGTGGACAAGAAGTTAGGCTTACTATCGAAGAAGATAGATTAGATTACTGGGCATCGAAAGGTGCACAAATCTCTGATCGTGTTAAGCAACTTGTTAAAGAGTTTAAAGACCCTTCAATTCGTGAAAAACGTGTTGCAGCACAAGGTGTTAGAGCAGCAGCAGTAGCAGCTAAATTAGCAGCACAAGTAAAAGCAAAAGCGGACGAAGAGGCCAAAGCAGCAGCTGAGGCGAAAGCAGCAGAAGAAGCTGAAGCTAAGGCAGCCGCCGAAGCGGAGGCCGCAAGTGCTGAAGAAGTTTCAGAAGAAGCACCGGTAGAAGATGCAAAGCCTGAAGTCGCAGAGGAGTCAACAGAAGAGGAAAAGGCTGCTGAGTAATTCAGCATCTTCCATTTCTAACAACAAAAGGCTGTTGGTCGGTAAGATCAATGGCCTTTTTGGCATTCAGGGCTGGGTAAAAGTATTCTCACACACAAATCCTCGAAAAAACATCCTGTCTTATCAGCCGTGGCACATTGAGGTAAATGGTCAGTGGCAAACGCTTGATATTATTAAAGGTCGAGAACAGGGAAAAACTCTTGTTGCACAGATTAAAGATGTTCATGATATGGATCAGGCAAGAACTTTTATTGGCATTGACATCTATATTAATAAGTCACAATTGCCAAAACTCAATAAAGGTGAATATTATTGGGAAGACCTTATTGGTTTAAATGTTATTAACCAAGAAAAAATTGTACTGGGTAAAGTATCCGGTTTGGTTGATACCGGGTCAAACAGTGTGCTTGTGGTTAATGGTAGAAAAGAGCATTGGGTGCCATATATTGAACCATTTCTGATTTCAGTTGATATCGATAAACAGCAAATTGTGGTTGATTGGGACGATAATTTTTAATTAAATAAACACACTCATCATCAAGCTTGCTAGGTTAAGAACGCCTTGTCAATACCAATGTTTTCAAGAAAGTGTCTGACTTTAGTATTAGCACCAACAATGGTAATTTCTGCTGATTTTTCTGTGCAGATATTACACACTTCAGAAATTCCACGTGAAGTGGTATAGTCAATAATAGGGACGTTGGACAAGTCTAGGATTACTCTGTTGTAGTTGGTTTTTGTGGAAAAATCTCTGACAATTCCTTTTGCTGAACCAAAGCTCATTGGTCCGTTAAGTTGGTAAAACAGAGTATTTCCGGCACGAATTAATTCCTGATGGGCCTCATCAAGATGAGATGCCTCCTCAATGGTTTGAACGGATACGATGCTGGCCAATTGTACATCGGTCATTCTTTGTAAGAAAATTAAGCTGGCCATAACCAAGCCAACGCCAACTGCTGCCATTAGATTATAAAGAACAGTAATTCCCAGAACCACAACCATAATCAGAGCGCCTGATTTTGGTGCAGAAACCAGACTTTTTAAATAGTCCCAGTCAATGATATCGGTGCCAACTTTAACCAGGATAGCGCCCAACACGGCTAGCGGAATTTCTTTGGCATATTGCGCACCACCTAAAACAATTGCTAGCAATAATACGGCATGTAGAGCACCAGAGATCGGCGTTAGACCGCCAGCCTTAACGTTAGTCATGGTACGCATTGTGGCGCCCGCACCAGGTAAACCGCCAAATAAACCAGAAAAAGTATTACCAATGCCTTGACCGATCAGCTCACGGTCTGATTTGTGATGTGTACGAGTAATCTCATCAGAAACTAAAGAGGTTAAGAGTGAATCAATTGAGCCTAAAATTGCTAGCATCATGCCTGAGGCGATCATATCGACCACAATACTGGCTTCCCAAGAAGGCATTTGGAATGTTGGTAAACCTGTTGGAATGTCTCCTAGTATCATGTTGTTGAGTGGTTCTACATTGGACGAGAAGAATTCTGGAAAAAATAACAGGACCAACGTGCCAGTAATTAATGCAAACAGTGGAGACGGGATAAATTTCCCAATTTTTTTAGGTAATAGATAAACCACAACAATGGTAACGATGGCAATTGAGATAGCGCCTGTATTAATAAAATAATTTGGAACATCGCCAAGTTGAGAAAAAATCCCCAGTGTTGATCCCTTAATGTCGTAAAAACCCAATACTTGAGGGATTTGTAAAATAATAATAATCACGCCGATACCAGTCATGAAGCCAGAGGTAACAGGGTGAGGCATTAGGTTGATAAAGCGCCCTAGTTTTAACAAGCCAAAAGTAATTTGAAATAACCCACCCAAAACTACCGTGGTAAATGCAATGGTAAGACCAGCGCCAAGGGCTGCATCGTGAGTATAGACCAAGCCGGTTAACGGATCAATCTTGCCTTCAAAGAAAGTCACAAATTGAGTAACCACCAAAGCCATGACCACGGTCATAGGGCCAGTTGGGCCTGATACTTGTGCACCAGTACCACCAAACAATGCAGCAAAAAAACCAGTAATGATTGCGCCATAAAGGCCGGCAATTGCACCAGCACCAGAGGCAAGTCCCATGGCAATAGCAAAAGGCAGAGCAACGACGCCTGCCGTAATGCCACCCGTAATGTCGCCACGAATGTTGTTAAAGTGTAGGTTTTCAATGAGTTTCATGGATCTAATTCCTTGTGCTTGTATAAATTTATTAAAACGGATGTGTCTGAAAAGACAAGATCAGTATTATACAAAATGACACACATTAAATGTAGGAATTATTATATAATGCATCACTAATATATTTACTCAGTCTTCTCTGAGTGGAGCCTTGATAGCATTTGGCTATTTTTTTATACATAATTGGAAATACAAATGGATAAGATTGCAAAATTCTTGCCTTTTTTAGCCTGGATTCATGAGATAAAAGATAAAAACGTATTAAAAGCGGATTTAGTCGCAGGCTTAACCGTTGCATTGGTATTAGTGCCACAATCAATGGCTTACGCACAATTAGCAGGTCTTGCACCACAATACGGTTTGTACGCTTCATTTTTACCAGTGATGATTGCCGCCCTTATGGGCTCTTCAAGGCAGTTAGGTACGGGGCCAGTTGCTGTTGTATCTTTATTAACCGCAGCAGCAATTCCAACAATCATTCCAGATGGTGCAGATATGGTGACATATGCTGCTTACGCTTCATTATTAGCATTTTTGGTGGGTATATTCCAATTTGCATTAGGCGCACTAAAACTTGGTTTTGTTATTAATTTCTTGTCCCATCCTGTGGTAGTTGGTTTTACCAATGCAGCTGCAATTATTATTGGCACCTCGCAGTTGTCCAAGGTATTTGGCGTTGATAAAAGGCGTAGGCGAGCATACTTATGAACAAGTTTGGGGCGTTTTAGCTAATGCTTCACAACATACACATGCATGGACCCTGTTTGCCGCAGTTGTTGCTTTTGCTATTATGATTGGTGTTAAGAAGTACGCACCAAAATTACCCGGTGTTTTATTGGCAGTAGTAGTGACCACTGTTATTTCTTGGGCAATGAGTTTTGGCATGCCAGTAGCAGATGGCGGTCTTGGTGGTGCAATTGTTGGTTCCATTCCTGAGGGTTTGCCTGCTTTAACCGTTCCAAATTTTGATTTTTCTATAATAAACCAAATGATTGTGACAGCAATTACGATTGGTTTGATTGGCTTTATGGAGGCTATTTCGATTGCGAAAGCCATGGCTGCACAAACCAAACAACGCCTTAATGCTGATCAAGAGCTAATGGGTCAAGGTTTGTCGAATGTTGTTTCAAGCTTTTTTCAAGGTTATGCAGTTTCAGGCTCATTTTCACGTTCGGCAGTGAATATCTCAGCAGGCGCAGTTACAGGTTTTTCGTCGGTAGTAACGGCGGTAATTGTCGGTATTACATTATTGTGGCTAACACCTTTGTTGTATCATTTGCCTCAAGCAACGTTAGCAGCCGTAATCATTATGGCAGTCATCAACCTTATTAAATTTAAGCCGATTTTACATGCATGGAAAGTGGAGAAACACGACGCTATTGTTGCTGTTACTGCATTTGTATTAACAATATTATTCGCACCACACTTGGAAAACGGCATTGTAATTGGTGTTATTCTATCCTTAGGTTTGTTCTTGTTCCGCACCATGGAGCCAAGATTTACTGAGCTTTCAACCCATGACGGATCAACCATGTTTATGAATGCACTTGATAATGATTTGAATCGTTGTGAAGTAGTTGCCATTGTTAAGTACTCTGGTTCTCTCTATTTTGCGAATGCCGGTTATTTTGAAGATAGAATGCTAAAGTTAATTGCTGACAAACACCATTGTTTAAAGTACATTATTGTTGATATGGCTGGCATTAATCAAATTGATGCTAGTGGTGAAGAAATGCTCTCGGGTTTGCTGGACAGGTGTTCTGCTGCAGGTGTTGAAATTTTGTTTGCACGCATGGAAGGCATTGAAAAAGTTTTAATTCGCTCTGGATTTGTTGATAAGCACGGTAAAGATCGTTTCTATGAGCGTCGTACTGATGCATTACGTTATGCTTGGAAAGAATTAGGCGATGAAGAAGCGGCTTCTAAGAGCCCGTTAAAGCATTTAATTTCCTAAACTTAATTCGTCTTTTCTATTTTTAATTTATCGAATTCTGCGAATATTTCGGTCATATGGTTTATCTATATTCCCTTAATATTTGCAAAACCCTCCGCATAAAAAATAAAAATACTTGTAAATTAATTCTACATTAGAAGTTGTCGTAAAAAGCTTTTACAAAGTATAAGCCTTGTGGTTCAGCAGTAACCCCAGCTTGTTTTCTGTCTTTAGCATCCAAAACGGTTTTAACCCAAGCAGAGTCTTGCTCGCCTTTGCCAACCTTTATTAGTGTTCCTACGATGTTTCGTACCATGTGGTGCAAAAAAGCATTGGCTTTAATGTCCAGTAATATTCCATTGCCAGATTGGGTTAATCGAATAAACTCGACGGTTTTAATGGGTGATTTAGCCTGGCACAAGCTACCACGAAAACTCGAGAAATCATGTTCACCGATTAAGCATTCTGCTGCTTGATTCATCAACTTGATGTCCAATGTTCTTGACTCCCATAAGGTATAAGCATGTTTAACGGCGGAGCGCACCGGTGTGTTGTGAATCTTATAATGGTATTGACGAGCATGGGCATCAAAGCGAGCATGAAAATCATCATTGACTTGCTTAGCCCACTTAAAATTAACATCAAAAGGCAAGTTGACGTTACCACCCAAAACCCAAGCCTTATCTTCACGCTTGGCCGTGGTTTCAAAATGAATAACTTGTTCCAGTGCATGCACACCGGCATCAGTTCTACCCGAGCAAAAAACCCGAACAGGATGATCTGCCACACTTGATAACGCTTGTTCAACCACCTGTTGAACCGTTCGAATGCCCGATTTCTGCAATTGCCAACCGTGGAAATTTGTGCCTAAGTACTCAACACCGAGTGCTAATTTCATAAATCATTTAAGTGTAAAATTAATTCAGTTATTTTATCAAAAATTATCACATGGCTGGTTATTCCACTTTAGCTAAATTATTACCCGACAACGTTGAATGTTTTGTACTGGATTCAACGCCAAGTACGAATGATTATTTAGCGGATCAGCCCTTTTCTAATAACACTAAAGTCTGCATTGCACGAGAGCAGACTTGTGGGAAAGGACAGTACAATCGTCAATGGTTGAGCAAAAAGAACAGCAGTATACTTTTGTCAATTCGTCGTAATTTTTCTGTCAATACGTTGTTAAACGGTCTAAGCTTAGTGGTTGGTTTAGCGGTGATTGAAGTGCTAACAAAAAAATATGGGATTAATCAATTAAAATTAAAATGGCCAAACGACGTGTATTTTCAAACACAAAAACTTGCAGGGATATTGCTTGAGAGCAGTGTGCAAAATAACACCCAATCGGTTATTATTGGTCTTGGCCTTAATAACGACTTAGGTGAAAATTTTGTTTGTGAAACGCCATGGATCGACTTAAATCAAATTTTGCAAAGTACGCCAAATCTTGAGCAACTTAGTGCCAAATTGATTAATAAAATTATTGATTATTGCGGTGTGTTTGAATTACAAGGGCTTGATGCTTTTCAATCCAAGTGGCGTGAATACGATTACCTATCGGGAAAACCACTTGAACTTAGTTATCAAAATGAGAAAATAACAGGAGTTGCTAACGGAATTAATGATGAAGGCGCATTGTTAATCGAATCGGATAAGGGTGTGATTGAGGCGTACAGCTCTGAACAAATTCACCTAATTTAGGGTAAGATTAAAACACTCAAATTAATGCTCAATCTATTAAAATCCTACTCATGAAAGTCTTGTACTCCTTGGAAGTTAAAAACATTCGAAAGAAATACGCTCAACGTGAGGTAGTGAGCGATGTTTCTTTTGAGGTAAAAAGTGGTGAAATTGTTGGTCTTTTAGGTCCCAATGGTGCAGGAAAAACCACCTGTTTTTACATCGCTTGTGGTCTGGTGAGTGCCGATAAAGGCGAAGTATTTATCGATCATCGTAAGGTGGGCAAATTGCCCATGCATAAGCGTGCTCATCTGGGTTTGGGTTATTTGCCACAAGAGCCTTCGATTTTTCGTAAGCTTTCGGTTGAAGATAATATTATGGCGGTTTTGCAAGTTAATAAAGATCTTGAAAAAAAACAAAGAAAACACCGGTTAGAAGAATTGCTTGCAGAATTTCACATTGAGCACATTCGCCATATTGATGGTTTAAGTCTTTCGGGTGGAGAGAGAAGGCGAGTAGAGATTGCCAGAGCGTTGGCTATGGATCCAAAGTTTGTACTATTGGATGAGCCTTTTGCGGGTGTAGACCCAATTTCAGTGGGCGACATCCAACAAATTATTTATCATTTAAAAGACAGGGGAATCGGCGTCTTGATTACTGACCACAATTATCGAGAAATGCTAGATACTTGCGATCATTCTTATGTATTACACGGCGGGAAGATTATTGCCCAAGGTAATAAGCAAGAAATCTTATCAAACGAGGAAGTCAAGAAGGTCTATTTAGGCGAATCAAAAAGTGAGGATTAGGCCGTTTATTACGCTGGGCATTGAAAGCTCTTGTGATGAAACCGGCATTGGTCTTTATTCATCTGAGCAAGGCTTAATTGCCCATCAATTATTTTCTCAGGTCGAGATGCACGCACAATATGGTGGTGTGGTGCCAGAGCTTGCTTCAAGGGATCATATTCAAAGAGCCATTCCTTTGATTAAAGCGGTATTGTCTGATGCTAATCTTAAACTTAGTAACATTAGTGGTGTTGCTTATACAGCTGGACCAGGGCTGGCAGGCGCATTATTGGTGGGCTCATCCATTGCTAAAAGCCTAGCTTGGAGTTTAAGAATTCCTGCCATAGCAGTGCATCATATGGAGGGGCATTTATTGGCACCTCTGCTGAAAGAATTCCGTCCTAAATTTCCTTTTGTGGCACTTTTAGTTTCTGGAGGGCACACAATGTTAGTTGATGTTAAGAGTATTGGCGAATATAAAATTTTAGGCGAGTCATTGGATGATGCAGTGGGTGAAGCTTTTGATAAGACGGCTAAAATCTTAGGTTTGGGTTATCCAGGTGGCCCCGCTTTAGCTGCTTTAGCTGAGCAAGGTGATGAAACAAGGTTTAAATTCCCAAGGCCAATGACCGACCGACCAGGGTTAGATTTTAGTTTTAGCGGATTAAAAACATTTGCTCGTAATACTTTCGCTAAATACCCCAATGAAAAAGCTGATATTGCTAAAGCCTTTGAAGTGGCTAGCACACAAACACTGATGATTAAATGTCGAAGGGCAATAGAGAAAACGCATTATTCTACTTTGGTGGTCGCTGGTGGCGTCAGTGCCAATCAATCACTACGCCAAGTTCTAAACCAAATGGGTAAAAAATTAGACGTAGAAGTTTTTTATCCTGGTCAAGAATTTTGTACGGATAATGGCGCTATGATTGCCTTAGCAGGCCATTTAAGGTTAACCAAAGGGCAATCATCTGTAGGCAATGAGATCATCATTAAACCAAGGTGGAGCCTGGAGGAATTAGAAGCCGTATGAGTCAATTAGCCAAAATTTTTACTCGTGCCTCAACAGGCATGGATGCACCACTGGTCACCATTGAAGTCCATATTTCTGGTGGCTTGCCGAGTTTTACCATTGTGGGTTTGCCAGAAGGTGCGGTTAAGGAAAGTAAGGACAGAGTTCGCAGTGCGTTAATGAACTCAAATTTTAAGTTCCCTAAAGGCCGTATCACTGTTAGTTTAGCACCGGCTAATTTACCTAAAAGTGGTGGTCGTTATGATTTACCCATCGCTTTAGGTTTACTTGTCGCGTCTAAACAATTAAAGCCTCAAGTTAACATTGCCGATCTTGAATTTTTTGGTGAGCTTGGGTTGGATGGTTTATTACGAACAACAGAAGGCTTGTTGCCGGCGATTGTGAAGGCTAGTGAGCAAGGGCATGCCATTGTCATTCCAAAAAACAATATGGACCAATGTGCTTTGGTTGATGGTGCAGTTATTCATCCATGCGAACATTTATTAGAGGTGTGTGCTTTTTTACAAGGTGCAGTAGAAGTTAAAGCTTCTGAGATGAATGCTCATCAAGCTGCAATATACAGCAAAGATTTTTCTCAGGTTAAAGGGCAATACCATGCCAAACGAGCGTTAGAAATTGCTGCTGCTGGCGGGCATAATATCTTGTTAATTGGCCCTCCAGGTTCTGGAAAAACCATGTTATCAGAAAGATTGCCATCAATCATGCCACCATTAACGACACAAAAAAGCATTAGAGCGAGCCTCGATTTATTCAATTGCTAATAAGTATTTAGAGCTTTCTGAGTTGAAAGTTCGTCCTTTTCGTTCGCCACATCATTCTTCTTCAGCGGTTGCTTTGGTGGGTGGCGGCACTAATCCAAAGCCGGGCGAAATATCACTTGCACATGAAGGCGTGTTATTTTTAGATGAGCTGCCTGAGTTTCCACGTCAGGTACTTGAAGTATTGAGGCAACCACTAGAGAATGGTGAGGTGCATCTTTCTAGAGCAGCACAACAAGTCACTTTTCCGGCTAATTTTCAATTAATTGGTGCGATGAATCCTTGCCCTTGTGGATATGCAGGAGATGGCAGTGCTAGGTGTCATTGTACGGAAGACCAAATTGATAAGTATCATTCAAAAATATCAGGCCCACTGTTAGATCGTATCGACATGGTGCTTGACGTGCCACCATTGCCTAAAGAAGTGTTGTTAAATCAAGACGACATTAAGTCCGAAGGCAGTGAAACCATACGTAACAGAGTGTTAAGTGCTTATAATGTTCAGTTGAAGCGCCAGAAGAAATCCAACGATAGGTTAAACCCTGATGAGATAGAAAAACTGGTTAAATTGGATAAAGAAAACAAACAGTTACTAGAAAGTGTGATTGATAAATTACAACTCTCGGCAAGAGCTTATCACCGAATATTAAAAGTAGCAAGAACCATTGCCGATATTGATAATAGCGAGTTGGTTGATAAGACGCATTTAATCGAGGCCATCAGTTATCGTCGTCATGCTAGTTAGAAAAACATTAAAGATATGATTATTATTCCCGCAATTGATTTAAAAGATGGCCAGTGTGTTCGCCTAAGACAAGGACTTATGGATGACACTACGGTATTTTCGGACAATCCATCTGAAATGGCGGCGCAGTGGGTAGAGCAAGGTGCGAAAAGATTGCACCTAGTGGATCTGAACGGTGCATTTGAAGGTAAGCCAATCAACGCCACTAGTGTGACTGAGATCACTAATAAATTTCCAGACCTTCCAGTGCAGATCGGCGGCGGTATTCGCAACATGGATATTGCCAATACATACGTTGAGGCGGGTATTAGTTATTTGATCATAGGTACGATGGCTGTCACTAATCCTGAGTTTGTGTCTGAATTGTGCCGTGAATTTCCTGGTAAGGTGATTGTAGGTTTGGATGCAAATAATGGTTTGGTGGCTACTGAAGGCTGGGCCAAACAAACTGATTTACATGTGGTGGATTTATCTAAGAAATTTGAGCAAGATGGTGTCAGTTCAATTGTTTATACCGATATTGCTCGTGACGGTATGATGCAGGGCGTTAATGTTGAAGCCACAGCAGATTTAGCCAAGCAAACTTCAATTCCAATCATTGCTTCGGGCGGCATTACTAATATGGATGATATCTCCAATCTATTGGTTGAGGCGCATCACGGCATCATGGGGGCGATTACTGGTCGTGCAATTTACGAAGGCACGCTAGACTTTAAACAAGCACAAAGGCTTTGTGATGCTCATTGAAGTGACCTATGCTTTAGAGAAAGAACAAACACTACTTAGCCTTGAAGTGGATGAAGGAACAACGCTAAAACAAGCCGTTGAAATTTCTGGAATTTTGGATAAATACCCGCAGATTAATCTTAAAATAGACAAGACCGGTATTTTTGGAAAAATTGCTAAATTAGACGCTGTACTTCGAGAGAAAGACAGGGTTGAGATTTATCGACCATTAATCGCCGATCCTAAAAAGGTGCGTAAAGAGCGCGCCGCCCAAGGCAAAGAAATGCGCAGTGGCAAAAAGCCCTAAATCTTGGTAAAATAACCATCTATCCGTTAATTAGAGTTACATGAAAGAAGAACACCCTCCGTCGATATTGTCTTTTTTACAAAGACTAAAAAAACAATTTTTTCATCAAGCATTGCATTCAAGCAATGAGCTTTTACAGGTTTTAAAGGAAGCAGAAGAAAGTCACGTCATTGATTCACACACACGATCAATCATTGAGGGAACCATGCAATTAGAAAACATGGAAGTGCGTGATGTGATGGTGCCAAAATCAAAAATGGTGATTATTGAGCACAATGCCAAAACAAAAGATTTTCTTGATGTTATGATTAAATCGGCGCATTCTCGATTCCCCGTGTTCAACAGTCAAAAAAATAAAATAAAAGGCGTTGTTTTGGCAAAGGATTTATTAGGGTATTTAGCTGGTGATAGAAAAAAAGAATTCAGCTACAAAGAATATTTAAGACCTTCTATTTTGGTGCCAGAGAGTAAAACACTGGGCGCCTTGCTTAGAGATTTTCAGCAAAAAAAATCACACATGGCAATTGTAATGGATGAGTACGGTGAAATCGCCGGATTGATTACACTTGAGGACGTACTTGAACAGATTGTTGGCGAGATTGAAGATGAGCATGACATGGAAGAAGACAACATCATCGATTTTGGTGGGGGACGATATTTACTAAAGGCCAATACACCGCTGGAAGAGTTCAATGAATTTTTTGAAGTAAGCTTAGAAACTGACAATGCAGATACTGTAGCCGGTTTGGTTGTTTCAGGTTTTACTTATTTGCCAGAACAGATGAGTGAAATCACTTTACAAGGTTTTCATTTTAAGGTGTTAAAAACCGATTCTAGAAGGCTGCACCTACTGGAAGTAAAAAAAGCGCCTGACATTATTAATCCTGAAGGTTAATGGATATTCTAATCTCTGTTTTTCTAATGGGCCTATTGGGTGGCGTTCATTGCTTGAGCATGTGCGGTGGTGTGGTTGGCATGCTGACCGCTTCTTTACCAGAACAAGTAAGGTCTGATTCAAAACAGATTTCACTTTATCATTTTAATTACAACTTGGGCCGCATCTTAAGTTACATTTTGTTGGGCGCGATTTTTGGTCTCATTGGTGAGCTACTATCAAACATGCTACAAATGAGCGTGTTTGATAAAGTATTGAGAATTTTTTCAGGCGTACTGATGATTATGGTGGGCTTTTACATTGCTAATTGGTACATGGGAATACAAGCATTAGAAAAAATAGGTGCCAAACTTTGGGCGGTATTACAACCCATCACTAAGCGATTCTTACCGGTAAAAAATCTAAAAAGTGCGTTTTTAGTAGGCTTATTTTGGGGCGGTATTCCTTGTGGCTTAGTCTACGGTGCGTTGAGTTTTGCTATCGTGTCTGGTTCTGCCGTTCAAGGCGGGATGATTATGCTAGCTTTTGGATTAGGAACATTGCCGAGTTTGTTGTTAATGGCTGGGTTTTCTCTAAAACTCAGTGAAGCCATTAAGAGACCAATAGTAAGAAAATTTTCGGGCGCATTGATCATTATTTTGGGCGTGTTGGCTTTGTGGTCACCTGTAAAATCATTGGTGTTTAGTGATCAAAGTCATGCGCAACACTCTATTCAATTTCCACAGCCAACCGACTTGGATTACTTAGTATAATTTGACCATGTCGCCATCATTAGAGCAAACCGCACAACTGGCCATTGATTTATTAAAACAATACAACGTCAGTGATTATGAGATATCACTAGGATCTAGTTCTGGCGTATCCACTTCTGTCAGACTGGGTGAGGTGGAAACGCTGCAATACCACTTGGATAAAAGTTTTGATATTAACGTGTATATGGGCCAAAAAAAAGGCCACGCCTCTAGTGTGGATCTGAGTAAAGACAGTTTAAACAAAACCATCGAATCGGCTTGTTTAATTGCGAAATACACTCAAGACGATCCTTTTAACGGTTTGGCGCCCAAAGAACTCATGGCTTTTGATGCGCCTGATTTGGATTTGTACCATCCATGGGATTTGGATGCACAACACAGCATTGATCTGGCTAAAGAGTGTGAAGCAATTGCCTTAGAACAAGACGAGATTGACAACTCTGAAGGCAGTGAAGTGTCTAGTTTTGAAGGTGAAGGCTTGTACGCTAATTCCAATGGTTTGATTGCCACACAAAGCAGTACCCGTCATTCGCTGCATTGCTCACTAATTGCAAAAAGAGGCGAGGACAAACAAACGGCCTATGAATACACTACAGCACTTGATGCAAATGATTTAAACCCACCTAAAACCGTTGGCATAAAGGCGGCTTCCTTGGCTCAGCAAAAGCTAGGTGCACAATCATTGACGTCACAAAAATGCCCAGTTATTTTTACATCGCGCTTATCGGGCGGGCTGTTCTCCCAATTATTGGGGGCACTCAGCGGTTCTAGACAATACAAAAAATCAACATTTTTACTGGACAGCATTGATCAAATTATTTTGCCTAAAAACATTAGCCTGTTAGAGCGCCCATTTGTCAAAAAAACATTGGGCGCTAAAGCTTTTGATACTGATGGGGTACTCAAGCGAGAGCAATATTTTATTCATGATGGCCGTGTTAAAAGTTACGTGATGGGTCAATATTCGGCCAATCAATTGGGCTTAAAAACCACGGCCAATGCTGGTGGTGTTAACAATGTGATGGTTGATGCCAACTTTGAAGGTGGACTCGATGAAATGATTCAAGACATGGGCAAAGGTCTAGTGGTTACTGAACTCATGGGCCAAGGAATAAATGGTACTACGGGTGATTATTCTCGTGGTGCATTGGGTTTTTGGGTGGAAAATGGAAAAATTCAATACCCAGTATCGGGCTTGACCATTGCCGGCAATCTAAAAGACATGTTGCTGGGTATTGTTCATGTGGGTACTGATGTTGATCAGCGTAGCAACCTAAAAGTTGGTTCGGTATTGATTAATCAAATGACCATTGCCGGAGAAGGTTAATGGATAGCTTTGACATTATTATTGCTGGCGGTGGCATGGTGGGGCAATCGTTTGCCTTATCGATGGCAGACCAAGATTTAAAAATTGCCATTGTTGAGCCTAATAATTCTAATCCAACACTGAATGATCAGTTTCATACGCGCGTTAGTGCCATTACGCCAAAATCAGAAAATCTGTTAGAAAAACTAGGTGCATGGAATTTGATCAAACGTAAGTACGCTTTTACCGACACCAAAGTGTGGGATCAAAATTCTCACGGCCATTTAAACTTTAGTAGTGCCGATGAAGGATTAGACCACCTAGGTTATATTATTGAAAATGACGTTATTCAGTCTGCATTGTTTGAAGCGCTTAGTAATACTAAGGTTGAGTTCATCTCAGCCAAACTTGAGGGTATTAAAAAAACCGATGATGGTTATCAAGTTCAACTGGACAATCAAGATCAAATATCTTGTCATTTATTAGTGGCTGCTGATGGAGCAAGGTCGCGCATCAGGGAATTATCCAGCATTGATTTTAGTGAAACTGATTATCAGCAAAAAGCCATCGTTTGCAACATTGAATCGGAGAAAGGGTTTGAAAATACCACTTGGCAGCGATTTTTATCCGACAGTATTATCGCCTTATTGCCTTTGAGTGATACTCAAGCCTCAATCGTTTGGTCAGCAGAAAGTCCATTGGCGGATGAGTTGACGAGTTTATCAACCGATGAATTTTCCAGTCGACTTTCAGCAGGTGTGGAATATCAGTTTGGCCAGTTTAAAGTTTTAAGCAAGATTCAGGCATTCCCACTCATTGAGCGTAGTGCTAAAGAATACGTAAAAGAAAATTTAGTATTAATTGGCGATGCAGCGCATAACATTCATCCACTTGCTGGCCAAGGAGTTAACCTTGGTTTTTCAGATGTTAAAGAATTATCGGATCAATTAAAATCAAGTTCAAAGATTTTAGGAGATTATGGTGTATTGCGTTCTTACGCCAGAGCTCGTCGATTAGACAACGAACTAATGGCAAAAACCATGACTGGGCTGAATTGGATTTATAAAGAAAATAACGAACCACTTAGGTGGCTGCGTGGTTTTGGTATGAATCTAATTAACGACAATCCAACTTTAAAATCATTCTTTCAAAAACACGCTACTGGTAAATTGTAGTTGGTGTAATCACCGTGTCAAGTGACACATCCCAAGATTTAGTTTTAAGTTTTGCCACTTCTTGACAATCAAAAGCCAAACCATAAAGTTTAGGGTTTTTATAGTTTTGCTGCCGTTTTTTAAATGCTAGTGTGCGATCGTAAAAACCACCGCCCATGCCAATGCGATTTTTGAACTCATCAAAACCAACAAGGGGCATAAAGATGATGTTCATCTGATTAGCATTCAAAATCTCGGTAGAAATCGGTTCATCAATGCCAAATCGATTTTTTCTGAAATTTTTACCAATTTTTGCAAATTTAAGACTTTTACCGATTAATACAGGCAAATAGACACTAAAACCCTTATTTTTTAAGAAGTTTTGTATATATTTTGGGTTAATTTCACCGTCATTGGGTAAATAAATAGCAATTTTTTGTCCATTTTGAAAATTTGCTATTTTTTGCACTTGGTGTAACAATTTTTTGGCAAATTTTTCTCGATCGGACGCCGAAACAGATCGTCTTTGGATTCTAATGGATTGCCTTAATGTTTGCATATTTGGCATTATAACTGAAGCGCCAAAGATTAAGAAAAAGATCTATTGTGTCGTGCTGAACGAAACCTGAACCAAGAAGGCTCAAGGCGGAAGTTTGAAGATCACCGCAGGCTTCCCACTTCGAGGTGGGCTTGCTCAATAGTAAGCTATCGCATCTCCTTATGTGTTTATTTATCGGCTCAGGGGATATGGTCAACCACAAACACAACAGACGACTATTATTATCACCTTTTAATAGTTTTATATTTAACTTTTTATTTTAATAAAGTTAAATATAAAATGAGATTAAGCGTAATATAAATTAAGTTTGAATAACTTAAATTAGTTCATACAATGAAATTTATACAAAAATTAACGATTATTTTGGCCGTATTTATCAGCTTTAATGTTGTTGCCAAAGAAGGGAAAATTATCGGCGGTGCTGATTATGAAATCCCTGCGTGGTTTACCGATAGCTTCTTAGACATTAGCGATGACGTTGAAGATGCAAGCGATGAAAACAAAAGTGTTTTATTGTATTTTCACCTAGATGGCTGCCCTTATTGTGACGCCATGCTAGTGCAAAATTTTAAAAGCGGCGATAACTTAGAATTTATCCAAAAGCACTTTTCTGCGATTGCAGTTAATCTTAAAGGTGATCGAGAAATCACAATGACTGAAGATGAAACCTTATTAGAAAAAGAACTAAGCCAAAAGCTAAAAGTGCAATACACGCCAACCATTATTTTCTTCGGTGAAGATGGTAAGCAAGTATTTAGAACCAATGGCTATCGCACACCAAAAGCTTTTCGTCATGTGTTGGAATATGTAGTAAGCCAATCTTACAAAAATTCCACGTTATCAGATTATGTCGAATCTAGTGAAAAATCAACCAAAGGCTATACTTTTATCGATTATCCAGGTTTAGAAAAAGCCAGTTATTTACAAGATTACAAGCAACCAGTAGCTATTCTGTTTGAAGACAAGGACTGCATTGATTGCAAAAATTTCCACGAAAAACTCATCAACAGAGATGACGTAAAAGCTGAATTATCCAAATATTTGTTCGTTCGCTTTGACGCATATTCTGATCAAAAAATTATTGATTTTGATGGCAATATGACCTCGCCAAGGCAAATGGTTAAAGATTTTGACCTTAATTATCGCCCTGGGATTTTGCTGTTTAATGAGGGTAAGAATATCACTAAAGTTGATGGCCAACTGTACAGCTTCCATTTCAACGCCGTGTTGCGCTATGTGAGTGGCAAGCACTATGAGGATTTCCCTAGATTTGGCGATTACCTCAAAGTACGACAGCTAGAGTTGCTAGAGCAGGGTATTGATATTAACATTGTAGATTAACACTAATATGGATTTTTCAAAATTAAATAATATAGAAAGGGTCTAGATAACTTTAGAGGCATAATATCATGATAATATGCCTCTATGACAGTAAAAAACAAGTATGTAAAACATGCCCATATTTCTGAGGCTAAATTTAGACAAATAATTTTGTTGTTTTCTGAGGATTTGAGTGCAACTCAAATCTCTCATTTAACAAAGATATCAAGACCAACGGTCAATAAATATTTGACCGCTATTAGACTCAGGATCTTGGAATTATCCATGATCCAATCTGCCTTGTTAGTGGGGCAGATTGAAGTCGATGAAAGTTATTTTGGCGCACGGCGCGTCCGCGGTAAACGCGGCCGTGGCGCCAGAGGAAAAACGATAGTATTTGGCTTGTTAAAACGTGGTAATGAAGTTTATACAGAAATAGTACCAGACTGTAAAAGTGCTACTCTACAAAGGATTATCAAGGGCAAGACTAGTGTTGATAGTGTGATTCATTCAGATGGGTGGCGAGGGTATAATGGCTTAGTAGATTTTGGTTATAAGAAGCATTTTAGAGTGCACCATGGCAAGAATGAGTTTGCACGAGGAAATGCACA
>FUWD013023443.1_pt1 | contig 18300 bp, 29 predicted proteins | sample 1063281 | NCBI WGS metagenome assembly FUWD01 (sample SAMEA79048168, study PRJEB19326) | metagenome | biome: marine | reverse complement strand
AGCATAACATTAATATATTACTCCTGTTATATCCGTGTAATATGACTATAAATCAAGCAATAAAGGACAGGGCCTTTATCTGGGGATATTACGCCTCAAGCGTAACATTAATATATTACCAGTGATATAATGGGTTAATTATGACTAAGAAATCAAAAGAAAAGGAGATTGAGGCAAGTTCATATTATTTACAAGTGTATTTCCTTATCTATGGTCTTGTTATTGGATTTGGATTAGGGTATCTTTACCCATAAAGAGATGTAAGTTATGACTAAGAAATCAAAAGAAAAGGAGATTGATGCTAGGGATGTTAAGAGTGTATCTAATAATCAGGAAATTTATTATGATGTGGATGCTTTCTGGGATGCTGTTTTCCATACTCTAAGGGTTTTGATAGTATGTGTAACAATTATTATCTTGGTTTGGTTTATCCTTAGTAATGGATGCTGTTCATGTCCTGAGCCTGAGCCGGCTTATCCTGTTCAATGGGCGATGATATCAATATGGTAAAATGCGACAAGTGCGGAAAGGAAATGAAGTCTTTTGGAAAGACCTATGTAGCTAACCATCTCCATGAGCGATATTTGTGTTCGTGTGGACAGGAGAGTATAATATGGTCAAGCTAAAAAAGAGAATGCTCAAGAATTACTTGCGGAATAAATACGGCAAGAAGGATGGGAAAAAGATATTCAAGAAGTTCCGTAAGTATCTCAAGAAAGAGCATAAGATTAGGTAACTATGTCTCTCATGCGATATGCCTCTGTGTTCAAATCAGGTAATATCCTTCTTTTATCATAGCTTGACTGGATGCTCCTTTTCTTGATGCCTGTGCTCAGGAAGGTCTTGTTTTGTTTATATCCCTTCTTTAAAGTATTGAACATAGGCTCTGATTGATAAATGAAGGCATCAACATCGCCATAGAATAATGCATTTATAAAATCCTTTTCAGTTAGGTTTTTAGCAAAATCCTTGTATGGATAACCTTTTGCTTTGACTTCTTTTTTTCCGTTGTTTTTAATGTAATATGTTTTAGGGAGTAAGAAGTAACCCGCATCAAAAGCGTATTCAAGGCTCATAGAGCCCAAATCTTCGCTAACAGGCAATCTTACGTCAGTAAACACACTATCGGTGTCACAGTAGGCTAATATGCCATCCTTGTCTAATATCGTTTCCATCCATTTATATAGCTCTAATTGAGCAAGTGCGGTCACATGGAGGGATGTCTGGGGAATAAAATGTGTGCCTTTTGATTTGCTTTCAGTAATTATAAGATTGTAGTCTTCGTCAAAGAAGTCCACACAATTCTCAGGCAAGGGAGTATTTGGCATCCAGTATTCTATTTTTCTTGAGATTTCTCTTTGTGCTCCTTTTCCATAAAGACTGTTCATAATCAGTTTAGCTATTAGATATGGAGCGGTATCTTTTAGTGCCTGTCTTTTCTTGGTATAGAAGTCATCTACAAATTCAGTATAGATTTTTGCGGTCTCAGGAAAATGATAGCTCATAATCGGCTCTATCTTGTAACCAAGTTCTTTTGCCTTGACAAGTAGGCTATTGTCCCAGACACCTTCAAACTTGCCTATAGGAAAATACAGTTTATGGTCATACTTTACTGGAAGGACTGGGAGATACATTTTAGGAGCAACTATTTTTGCCTTTGTAATGCCCTGTCCATCAAGATAACAGTCTTTTATTGGACTTGTTTCAATTACTGGCTTGCATATTGGAAATTCATTGTCATGCATGACATAGGGATATAGGCTGTTAACATCAAAGCAATAGTATTTGGCATCAGGTAGATGCATCCTGTAAATCTCAGTCCTACCGCCGAAATATCCTTCCTTCATTTTGTCATTGAGCTCTGTTGAACAGAGAGGTATAGTATGCTTGAGATGCATGTGTCGCCATGTATTGAGAGCCGAACTTGCTATTGTATTACCTGAATAAGGGACTTGATGGTAGAAGATGTTAAGGACTTCCCATAGACCTATGCAGTCATTTTTTAGATATTTATGAAATAATGGGTCATTGTCTTGATATAATTTATGAAGATAATCATAGTCATTTTCTTTTCCATCAGGCATGAAATTCTGTTTGCTATGCATGACATTGAAATCTTTTGTAAGAACATCAAGACTTTTTGGGAGCAAGGCATAGCTGTCCTGAAGGAATAGCCTGTCCTTTTTGTTTAGATTGAGTATTATTTTTAGCATTGAGCCGTTGCCAAGAGGTATCATTTCCCATTCTACATGTCTCATGTCTGGATTGGAATTTCTGAATTTCAGGTCATCAGCTATAAATCCAAAATCATACTTGCCGGCGTAATGTCCAAAAATCTTATACCATCTATAATTTTTAGTTAAAATGAAGTCCATGAACTTAGTGATACAATCCTTGCCAAGAAATTCATGGTAGTGTCCATCATAAAAGCCTACTGCATAGGCATTTATCCAGTTTGTCGCCTCAATATCAAAGGTAGCAAATTTAATTTTGCGATGACCCTTGAGCGGTCTGAGGCATCTGGGCATTCTACAAATCCCTTACCCCTGACCTAATACCCCAGTCTTGCATCTCAGGTGTTACGATATTTGTGAAAATCTTAATATAGACACTTTCTACCTTGATTATGGTATAGCCATCCTTGAAGTCTCCCTTGACCTTATTGAGCATGTGCAAGAATTGTTTTCTCATATATGGCGTATTAGTAGCTCTTGTAAACACCCAGTTATAGCCATAAGTGGACTGTGTGCCAAGTTTATATTTGCTTGATATGAACTTTACACCGCCTATGACATGCGGTGATTTACCATAGAGGGGAAATTTCTTGAGTATTTTGCCGATATTTTCAAGAATGCAATCAAGTTTTGGTAAGAGCTCGATGGTTTGGACATATACATCATTGACCTCATAAAAAACAAGCTCTGTTTGCCATGCTATGACATGATACATCCTTGAAACTTCCTTGTCAGTCCTATAGAGCCAAACTGGGACATCAGAGCAAATAATGGTCTTGGTTGGAGCATTAACGATTTTGGGAGATATTTTCTTTTTAAAATAAGGGGAATAGATTATTTTCTTTCCCTTGGCTGTAGTAGTTCTTATTACCTGTGTTTTCCTTTTGCTGACCTCTTTGATTTTTGCGGTTTGTTCGCCTATCTTTTTTCGGCTGTCATACTTCATGCGGTTGCCTGAGAGCTTTCTAAGTGTTATCTGTTCTATTTTGATACCTTTTTTCCTTAGATTAACATAAGTTGTATTATATCGGTGTGCTGTTGTTTCCTTGATTGTCTTTCCTGTTAGAGTATTTGTCCATCGTTTGCTCTTGCTATCATAAATTGCTATCTTTTTATATGCCATAATCTCCGCTCCGAAAAACAAAATCGGGTTATTAAATATGCAGATGGAATTAAAGAACTTACCGGCGTGCTAATCTTTCTTTATTATTATGGTTTTCTATTTTTCTGAAAATTAACAATCGCTAATTGTTTTCGCAAAGTTCCCAAAACATCCGCCATCGCTGTATTTGTCTTTCCTCATGTATCAATTTCCATAAATCCAAAAACCTTAAAAATCCAAAAAAGAGACATAACCACATGACAATGTTTTCAATGTTGCTAATAAAACCGTTGCCGATATTCCATTCCCAGACCCTATCTGGGTCAGGGTATTCCTTTTTACCTATGAAATATTCTGGATGCTCCTGTAGCCATTCTTGGTTTTTCTTTGGGACAGAGCATAGGTCTCCTGTTACCATGTAAGCTCCCAGACCCCAGAGTATCAGTATCGTTATCATCGCAAACTTCATTCTCGGTGTGCTTTCTAATGTGCTCATAACGAAATCTCCTGATTTCGTTGCCTGACTAAAATAGCGATATTAGTCATCATAACAGGTCATTCCATTTCCTCTGGACTTTCATCTCTTATATATTTTAATTCCCTGTGTTTGAATACAGGCTTTATCATGCCGTTTTTCATAAGGATTTCAAGTATCTGATAGATGCGGATTTGGTTTTTAGCAAGACCATTCTTGTAGATTTTATTGCATAATTCTGAGACAGTATATGCTCTTTTATAGCATGCTCCGAATATTTCAGCAACTAATAGTTGCTCACTCCTTTCTTTCATAATTATCTGGATGGGTAACTCTTTGATGACCGTCAACGATGAACAGTTGTTTTTCCTCTAATTTTATCATCTTTTCGGTGATTGCCTTTTCCATATCAATACCAAGTAGGTCTCCGATGCAAAAGCTGATGATAACAACATCAGCGATTTCCTCAGCCTTATCGCCTGTCCCCTTGGTTATGCATTCACAAAATTCTCCGACTTCCTCCATAAGGATAGGGATGTTATACCAAACATCTTCCTTATTTGTAGATAGTCCTTTTCGTTTTCGCCATTCATGCATGTCTTTTTGTAATTCTTTTAAATTCATTTTTTATCCTTATTCCATATTAATACTATAGCGGTGTCGCCGTTAGGCAATATTTGTTTTTCAAGTGTATCCTATCCCCTGTGTGCCTTGCCTGTTAAAGTGGTTTATAGTCATTACATCTCACAACCGTATGTTTTAATTTTTATTTACCCGCTCAAAGTCACAGCTATTTTGCTTTTGGCATGTTCTACAGAGATTTATTTTGGATGACCCCCTGACAGTGTTTTCTTTTTCTCTTTGCAATACAGCATTTTATATGCCTTAATTGATTTATCTTTTTATCTAATTCCTGTGATAGTTCCCTTCGAGCAAGACTGCAAACATTAATTTTTTGTCTAAGCTCACCTACTTTTTGCTTATCTGATTTTCCAGTATATACCTGACCATGACCGTTAGGGCAAAAGAACTCAGTTTTTCTTTCTAGTAAATTTTCATTATGTTCATTTGTTATGCAAAATTGCACATGACATTTATAACATTCAATTATTGTAAATGCTAATGCTTTAAATTCTGTCAATCAATCCCCTCCCATCTTTCGTCAAGGGATTTTCCTATCTCTCCTTTTTTGCGGGCATTCAAGTGAGTGCATCGTTTACATGGCACATTATATAAAGCTCCCCTCTTTTTGAAAAGGGCAAATCTGACCATGTGCCACAGCCCTAAGTGAGCCTGACATTTATCGCATTTCATGGGGCTGTCTGGGGCTGTATAGAGGTAGGGGATGTCCGCCCTAGGTCTGAGCCAAGCCCTGTCCATGCTCTGTTTTATTTTCATATTTTATCATCCTTACTGTAAATCTTCATGTTTCTCCCTCAGATAACTATTTTGGAAATTTTCAAGTTTGTATTCTAACCATTTGTAAGGTCTCCATAAAAAATAAAAAAGCAATGTTAAGATTGCTATTGCATGAAAGATATTTTTTCTTTGTAATATTCCATTATCAATTAATATATTCATTAAATCAATATAGAAAAATAATAAACCGAAAAGTGATATGAGGGGAATAATCCCCACTAAAATTCTAATAATTATCTCTACTTTTTTCATTTAGAAGTCGCCATCCATATCTTTTGGGGGCTTGTAAAAAGCAAAGAAAAGTATGTATGTAATCGCAAGTGCAATGACAGCCCACAGGAAAATAAAGAAGACAAGCGAATTTCTGAGAGCTTTGAATACATATCCTATCAACAGTCCCATTCCAAATATAATAAGGTAGTAGCGAAATATCAGTCTCCAAAACTTATATAAGAATTTTTTGAAGTCAAGATACCTAACTGACACCATAAAAATCTTTCACATGCTTGATTATCTTTTCCTTTTTGATACCCTGTTGCCATCCTATTTTTAGTATTTTATCAAGATTTTTGAAATACTGTCCATGCGGGTCTTTGAGATATTCCTTGCTCATGTGCCTTATATCTTTTATTACTCCCATTAAACATCAATCCCTTGCTCTCTCATTTTTTCTTTCATCTTTTCCTCTTTTTCAAGCTGAGCCTTAACGTCATCAATGTTTTGGTCAAATCTGACTGAGAGCTTTCCACAGGCAAGCCTTATCGCATCGGAGAATGTAGGATATGGCATTCCATTTTCTCTTAACACTTGTTTTTTGAGATTTAATAGTTCGTAAGCATATTCATCTACTGATATTGATTTTTTCATAGTTTTTCTCCATATCTTAAAGAAATGGGAAGGGGTTTATTCCCCCTTCTTTCTTAAGACACTAAACAGTTTCAAATCGCCTTTGGGTGTTTTCTGACTGTCCACATATTCAACCATTATATTGTCGCCAATTACAATAGTCAACATGAGGTCGTCAAGTTGAGAACTCCCATGAAATCTGAACTGTTCGCCTTCCTCATTCAAGACGGTATAGAGACCAAACTTATACTGAGTGGAACTCCCCTTATCTATGAGTTTTCCGGCAATTTTATCGCCGAATTTCTCAAATCTGATAAAGTTTGCACTTTCCACTTGCTCATAACCGACTGGAAGTTTGTCTTGGGCTTTGTCATCTGACATGGCTTACCTCCTTTTTATTTATAGAATGTGAATGTAATTGTAGTATATAATAGTTATGCTAAAAATACAATAAAAGAGCGGAGAAAGGCGGATATCCACAAAAAATCAACTTAGGAGATGATAAAGATAGGAATTTAAAAAACATCCGCCCTTCAAGAAATATAGATATGCCTATCACTATAAAAAAGTAGCGGTAGGGAGAAAGAAGGGAATAGGCGAGGAAAAAATAAAAAACCTACCGCTTAGAGGCACAGGAAGGAAGGTTTTAGATAAATCCCATAGCTATGACCATCATTACAATAGCAATAAGCATTCCTAATAATCTTTTTGGGTCAGGCTTTCCATCCAATAGTTCAAAGACCATAAAGATAACGATTAACAGAATTGCTAAGCTAAGAAGTCCAACTAATACAAGTTCACTTGAGGATAATCCTGTATTCTCTGAAAGTCTTGCCGGTGAGCTTGTGGTAAAATTGAATGATGTATTTACCCATCCTAATGTCAGATTAGCATTATCAGTCACATTTACATACCATTGATATGTAGTTAAGGCATCTAATGGAAGGTTGCCTGTTGCGATGGTCATGGTTTGTGTGCTGTTCATTGCTGATGAAATGGTAAGTGTATCTCCTGTTGCTACAAGAGTTATAGTCCCATTCATAGTATGTCCGGTAGAAGATGTAATATTGACAATAAGATTAGATCTGTTTACCCATATACCTGTAGCATCATCGGCGGGTGTTAAAGTAGGATAAGTTACTGTAGCTGATACTGGAAGACTAAAAAGCAATAAAGAAATTAGTAATGCTATAGTAATTACTATAGATTTTTTCATCCTTTTTCATTTCACCTATGAATTAGAATAAAGTAATCATTTAATACATTATCGACTGTTGAATTTTCCTTTCTTTTTAGTCGTAGAGCATCCGCCTCGACCACGATTAGCTCTTATTCCTTTCCCAGAGGCATTCCTTTTTGGTTTTCCTTTTTTCATAATTATCTCCTACCGGCATGCCCATTTTTTCGCTTGCCTGATTTGCCAAATCGCTCAGGATGCACAGCCCTTTCAGCCTGACCTTCCAAGGATTTGAGCCTTTTCATAGTCTTGCCTACAAAACCTTTGGATTTCTTTTTTGTCTTTGCCTGAGCTCTTAGGGCATAGATTTTTTCTCTTTCCTTATTGATAGCCTTTACCCTGTCTTCAGCTTTCTTTTGTTTGGCAAGCTCAGCCTCAAGCTCTTTACGCTGTTTTTTCAATTCAGCAAGTTCATCCTTTTCAGATTGTCCGGTAAAATTATATCTTTCATCTTTTTTCAATAATTTTCACCTGAATGAGAATAAGATTATTACTTATTAAACTCCCGCTTGAGCTTTTTCATTACTTTTCCCTCACCTTTGCTCTTTTTGCTCTTATGGGATTTCCAGAAAAAACCTAAAACTCTCATAACATCTTTAAAGAAATTGCCTGATGTCGTTGGTCTTCGCCTTTTTCCCATTAGATAAATCCCTCTTTGAAAAATCTATTGTAGATTTTATTGAACTTTCTCCTGACCTTCTTAGGTATTATTACATTTGTTATCTCTCTTACTTTATCTATATTACTATGCAAAACGCTCAAGCAGACCATAACACCCATAGAAGACACGACAAATATAGAGATAGTAATAACAGGATGCAAGGATGTAAAGAGTATAAAGCCAAGACAAATAATACTGGAAAACAAATACATGATATATCCAAGATATGCCAAGGCAAGTTTTCGGTCATGCAATAAGTTCATCTTTGACCCCTTTTTTACTTTTCCATACGAAGGGATTGATACGCTCTGTGCTGTCATACATTGAGAAAATAGGTGTCGCATAGATGTTCTTTGAAACGATTGTATTAGTCCTATGGTCATTAAGGACAAAGCGAAACATATCGTCATCGCCATCGCCGTCACTGTCAATATGCAGATTTTCAGCAATAACATCAACATCAGTAATCCTTCTTATCCTTTTGTCAACTTGGTCTTTATACTGGGTAGTGTAATAGATATTGGAATTTGTGTGCCGGCTCTGCAAAAAGAATGTAGATACCCTTCTATTCTGTAAGCTGTGCGAATTTCTACAGTCAGCATATTCATGCAATTCATCTATAGCTACTATTGAATTGGAAAGATGGGATGCCAAAGATGCCATGTCATCGCCTCTGAGATATTCAAATGGGAAATCAAGCTCATAGTTTGAGAATATCTTGGGTCTCATATTGTATTCAAATTCCATCAAAACAAGAAGTGTCATAACGAGGGTCTTTCCCGCTCCCTTCCATCCATAAATACCGGTGATAACATTCTCGGCTTTTACCATCAGTCATTTCTCCTGATTAGCATATATCTTGAGTGCATGCCCCGCTTGAGCAGACCTGAGATTATGACCTCATTGGGCTTAACGTAAACGTCAAACGAGCCGTATTTGAAATCATTGACATTCCTATATTCAATAACACTATACTTACCCATCGTTATTTACCTCATAAAATTGTATAATCTGAATTATTTTAACTCGGCAAATTAATGTAGATAAGACCATCATGCCCCCACATGTGCCTGTAAGCATGTATGTTATTGTTTGCGGGATGAATGGGAAAAAAGCTATGTGATAGCCCCACACAGTTAGAAGAAAAGCCATGCCTAATATGATAAGGAAAATATTTATTCTTTTCCAGTCATAGATGTTCGTTTATATCACTCCAAAAATCTTGACAGGCTTTTCATGTGGGTATCTTCCTCAGTATAAAGCCTTGATTTCAGAATATTCTCCAATTCCTGTGCGGACTTTCCGCCTTCAGACAGCTTTGCAGTCTTGAATTGTTTGAGAAATCTTTTGAGGGTCTTGATATTGTAGGTATCAGCCAAGGACTGCAAGATAGATACGGCTATGACCTGTTGCGGTGTGTATCTTGTTTTCTTGTCTATATGCTTAGGGTCAAGCCATTCCTTGATGATTTTTGATACATCTTCTTGCTGAAGGTTATCCTTGTCCTTGCTTGGAGCAAATACCTTGTCAATGATGCTCCCTGTTTTATTAACTTCTTGTTTCGTCATTGTAAAGGCACACCCCCATTGACAACTTGCTCAGGAGAATAGGTTAAAGTAAAATACAAAGCTACAGCAAAGAGTATCATTTGAGCAAGCAAAAGCAAAATCACAAAAATATTGTAATTTGGGGTATCAGTCCGCAAAAGGGTCTCATACAGCCTGTTCTTGTATAAGAGAGACAGAGCCTTTCCTGTAATTCCCTTATTATTCTGTTTAAATCCCACAGGCTCAGGCTTGTCTCCATAATAAAACGAGGTAGGCACAAAAAATCGTTTCTTTGGTAAAAGATAAATCCCTTCCTCTTTTATATTATAACTTTTATTTTTGTAGTTGAATTTAGGCTTGTCAGCAAAGATAAAGAAGGTGTCTACAACCCTTGAATGTTTTATCAGATTGATTTCTATGTATAGCTCTGGATGGTCTTCTACCTTATCAATGTCAAACTCAGCATCCTTTGACCATCTTGTAGTATCAGTTTTGTCGGACTGTTCCTCAAGAATATCAGGGATAGCTACAGGCTCATTGATTTTGTCATCAATTATCTTGCCTTCCATAATATCCCGCTCTTGCCTTTCGATTAGTTCGGCTTGGATATCTTCAATACTTCTTTCTTTTTTTCTTATTCTTAATTTCATTTAGAATGCTCCTATAGAAAACGAAACACATTTCGTTTGATAGCCGACTAATCGTTGTTTAGTCTGAGATTTTAACATAGTTAAAATGCTCCTATCAAGACCTTTACAGCCATAGAAATACACAGACCAAGATTGATTAAAACAATTAATAATAGATAGATTTGCTTGTTTTCCAGTTGAAGATTAGTAATAATATGAAAGAAATCTTCAGCAAAAATGCGGTCAAGCTCCTGATTATCAAGACCAAGATTTTCAGTTTTGAAATCATAAGGATTTGGGTTGCCTTCCCGAAAGTATGAGACCGATTGCAGAGTGCCTTCAATGTTCTTTAAAAATATGCATTGAGGCTTGATGACATAGGTATCGTCATCAACCTTGAAACGCTTGGTAGCGGTTACTTCCCTTCTAACAACCTGTCTATTGCCTCTTATGATATATGCTGTAAAACTTTGGTCTTCAGCATCTTCGGCACGATATTGCCGTTTTCTTATTCTTTCTTTAATTTTCCCCATAGACATCAACTTTTAAATTCTATGAGGAAGGCTGTGTCTTAAACTAATCCCTCGTTTTTGTATCTTCAGGCTCGGTATACAAGAATTTCTTAATACCGAGCAAGATTATAAATATTGCTAATGGCGAAATAAATGGTATCACGTAGATTACACTTACATAAGGCAAGAGTATAACTTCAATATAAAAAAGCGTAGCTCCGGCAAAGAGCATGAAAGCCCCCCCGCTCTTTTTCTCTGAGCTATATCCTACATAAAACCAAAAGCCGAAAAGGCACATCATTAAAATTATAGTGAATTGGCTTGCATTAATACTGATAATATTCTCTTGGCTCTCTGTCTCAAACGAATAAGTAGCTGATGTTGTGTTCTGTCCATTGTCATTTCCGGCTACTGCATACCATGAATATGAGTTTTGAAAAGCAAGTTCTTGGGCGGAAGTAGATACTAGACCGTCACCGGCATTCTCTACCTTTTCGATAAGTGTATCATCAGACCAATAAAACCATACTGTGTTATTTGTGCAATCCAGTGTCATGTCAAGAGTGATTGATAATGTTGTAGCATAGGACACTTGGCTCTCGGTGTTTGATGGCGATGGGCTCGAAAGGGATGGATAATACCACATTGTAAAATCATAGCTTGAAGATGTAATATTTGTTACACCGTCATTCATGGTCACAAACCATGACACACTTTGATTGTAGGCATAGGATGTATTATAATAAAATGAGCTATCATTGCTCTGGGCTGACCATGAAACATGCTCTCCAGTATCAACATACAGGTCAACGGTCAATGCTTGGTCATCAGCATCGTCAACATCAAAACTGATATTGATAGGGCTGTTTTGCCATAGCACATTATCAGCCGGAAGTCTTGCAGAAATGACAGGGTCATTGTTTGCCCCTGTTGTAAAATTAAGAACATCGCCAGTAGTAAAACCTACCGAATTGTTAGCCCATGCCTGAAAATAATATTTCGTGTTTGGGTCAAGACCTGTTACTATTTGCGAAAATGTTGTAGCTGTAGCCTGACTATCCGATACTGTTACATTATTAGTCCAAGGGGCTGAGCCATCCTTGTCATAGGTAAATCCTACCCAAGTCTGACCTGAGCCGTTTAGGCTAAGAAAACCGTTAAGGGTCGCCCCTGTTGAATTAACATTTGTAGAGGCATTTGTAGTAAGAATTGGAGCAACAACACATGAATATGTTACATTAATCCAGATAGCGGTTAAATAGTGAATTCGCCCATCAAGTCCACAAGTATTAAAGCCTATACCGGCTTGTAAAGCATCAATATCAGCATCTTCCCAAGGCTGACTATCAGCCGGATTTACAGCCCAATCTTCATTAAAAATATCATAATAAGGATATTCTTCGGATGGTTGATATATACATGTGCCTTCATATATTGTCCCGCCTGTTTTTATTTCAATAAGAAAACCATAGTCTTCAGGGTTAGGATTATCAACCATTAAAGCAACAGAAACTCTCACATTACTTATAGCACATCCTGTAATTGATGTGTCCTGAAAATGATAATATTCATCCCTTGAGCCTATCCAACTCTCTGATGCCCGTGTAGTATGACCGTCATGTGAACTTCCTTCGTCAACATTAAGATAATGGGCAACGGCGGGGATTTCATCTCTCCAATCAACTTCGTCACCGTTTGCATTTGGAAGTATTGTAACAACATCAGCACTTGCTATGGATGCCATTAGCAGAAAAGCAAGCATGAGTATAGGAATTAATATTGATTTTTTCATTTCAATCACTACTCAGTGGATTTAAGTTTGTCATAATAATATAACCGAGCCCAACCCACATGGGACTACATAAGGCTATCTTTATAATCAAAGGGACATTTGGAATATTGAGCGTAAGACCCGCCCACATAAAAGTAAATATTGAGCCAAAAACATTGAACACACCGCCGAAAAAACCTGTTATTTTTTCCCATAGGCTAGGGTCTTCTGGACTGGTTTGCCTTACATCTCCTGTGTCAATCTCACTTTGGGTCACATAGTCTTCCTCTCCAAAGCTATACATGTCAGGATTGAATGCACTTGAAACAAGACCAATAACCATCATGTAGACAAAGATAAAGATTACATATTCAAATTTCTCCATTTACCTCTTTGCCCCCTTGACCTTTTTGTATTCGGATTTCATCTTTTGTCTTAGCTTAGCCGGAATAGGATTTCCGCTTGGAAAATGTGTCGGCGGATTATCTTTTCTCCATGTTTTTGAAAAATATCTAGGTTGCGGTTTTCCCTTCTTTGCCCTGAGAGATATCTGTTTTACTTTTGGAAAGAACTCAGCCCTCTCTATTGTAGGTATGACTTTTCTTTCATAGGCTGTCCTACCCTTGACATAGGTTTTCTCAGCTTTCCTTATCGCTTTCTTTGGAGCTTTCTTGACCTTTCTACCAATTTCTTTGTATTGTTTTTCGCCTATCCGCATACGCTCCCCTATCTGTTTTCTTTGTTTGCGAATAAAAGGAGTGATACCTGTGCTCTCAGCCTTTTCAGTGACATATTGAGCACTTTCACCCACAGCCTCGCCTACAGAGGGAGTCCCCCAGTGTAATATCTCAGATATCCTTTCCTTCCATGTGAGATAAGCTGTGAGCATGAGCATGAGTGTAAAGAACAGTATCATCCAGAGCTCAATAAGTCCAAGACCCCATGAAAGATAGACACCGGCTATTCCAGAAATAGCATAAATCCAATTAGGAAGTGTTTTGTCAAACCTGTGAGCAAAACTTAGGGGTGTGCAAACACAAAATATTACAATGATTATGACAATGATATATTGGAAATAAGGCATGTTGTTTTCATTACCGTATTCTATGACTATGTCCCCAAAGTTCCCGCCTCTTTCAAATGCAGAAAAGCTCTGACCTGAGCCTTCCTCTTGCTCTCCATAGGTCTCAAAATAGACAACGATGCCGTAAAAATCATTATCAGCATCCCAGTTATCTTCAAGCTGTTCGCCATTGCCTGTGCTGTCAAGGGAGAATTTGGTATTTCCAAAGCATGTCCAATCTGTAGATATTACGGTATTGGTATCATCATAGACTGTCCCAGAAGTTTTGATACCAATATACTCGTAATATTTTTCGTTACTTTCAAGGTCAGGGCTCAAGACAAAAAAATTCCATTGCAGATTTCCGTCATCAATGTTACAATACACATCTCTTTCTCCATAAGCAATAAGTGTCTTGTTAGCATCAACCAAGAAAGCGTAAAGTGTTACATCATTAGTATTGCTTGAGGTAGCATTGAACTTAAATCCCTCTGTCATTACCCTTGATGCCCCTATTTCAAGGTCATGAGGGTTGCTGTCTATAAATGAAAACCAATAATCATAGGATTGCTCCCCATTCGTGACATTGAATGTAGCGGTCTCGCTATCTGGAATACCAACAAATGTAGATGTATCAAGGTAAGTTATTTTTTCATCGCCGTTAAAGTCATAATCGCAACAGTCCCCCACACATGGGTCTTGAAGGTAACAGGCATAAAAGCCTGTCTCATAGCTCGCACTTGGAAATACATCAACTGTGATATTGTATTCCTTATTACCAAAAGGGTAGCATTGCTCAAGGTCACTTTCCGATAATGGAATGTTATAATCCCCATTAGCTGTTATAAAATCAGTGTAAGTCCTTGTAAAAATCAAAGTCCAAACATCGTCAATCCTTGTAGTTACATTAAGCCTCAAGTCAAGGGGCTCTCCCAAAAAATCACTTATCGTAATATCTATTCCATCAGCATACTCAATCATCCAGTAATTCTCCCCATCTTCAGGCAATGTGATATCCAAAGTAGTAGCTGAGGCAAGACCGCAGAAAAGCATAAGGATTATACCAAATAAAAGAAAATATTTCATTCCTCCCCTCCTTTTGGTTGTTTTCTTTGCTCTTTTACCCAGTTGATGACCTTGTAAACAAATATCATAGAGAAAACAATAGTAGGCGGAATAAAAATCCACAAAGGAAATAGACCCATTCCGAATGCTAGCATTATTCCCATAAGGGCAAATGTTACAACTATAGTAGAAGGCACTTCCCTACTGGATATCTTAAGCATGCCTTCCTTCCCGAACTTGACCTTATTGCTTTCCAAATTTCTAACAGCTACAAATGGAAATAATGCAAAGACTACTACCAATATCAGACCGGCAATAATCTTGAGACCGCCTATTCCGAGCTCATTCTCAACAGTCTCTATCCGGTCAGCCCAGTTGCTCCCTGTAGTATCAAGAACAGAGTCGCCCCCATCTTGGTCAATACTGTAAGGTGTGTCCCCATCAGGGAATGTCCCGAACTCAAATCTAAAACCGTAAAATTGTCTTTCGTCATAAGCAGAACTATCATGATAGCCCCATCTAAGGAGCTTTCCGTAACTTCCCGCCCATCCAAGTGACCAATTATGTAAATCATATTCGCATGGCATCTCATAAAGGCAAGAAAACTCTGTATCAGCCATAGGATAGTCATTATGATTAAGACCGACACAAATACGATAAAGCTCTCTTGGTCTAAGAAGATTTTTCCAAAATTTAATACCTTGCCATGAAGTTGTCAAAGCATCATTTTGCCAAAAGGACTGTTGCTCTCCATAAGTATAGTATCTTGAGCCGTTTACTCCTTTGACTATAACATTCTTTTCATAGAGTTTTATCAACGAGACCTCATAATCCATTCCGGCTGTGAGATTGCTCACATGATACATAACAAAGCCATCATGCATATTTTCAAAATTATTATTGTCATGATGGTCTGGGCTCACTGAGCCAATAGCAAAATAATAGTCCTTATTTGCAAATGTGCCAATAGAGAAATTGAAATAATAAACGGCTGAATATGATAACACACCGCCAAAACCAACATAGGGCTCATAGACCGCACAGGCTATGCTGTAGTCCATATTGTTAAAGAAAACATAATCAGAAAGGTCAAATGTGAATGTGCCGTTACCGCCCTCTGGGTAATCATTCTCAATAATATTGATTACATCCCAAGCGGTAGAGATTGCAAGGTCAAGATAAAATATGTCACCCTCTGGGTCTATTACATTAATTACAAGATTATAATTTGTTTTCCATTCATCGCATGTAAAACTTTCCCCATCTATGCTTGAGCTAGCTGTAGGGGCGGAATTATTCTCACTATGAAATACCCATCCGAAATGTATTCCTGATGCTAGGTCTCCCAAGCCAAATCCATACATAGGCATGCCTTGGACTGTCGCATTATCTTCAGGAAAAGTAGCCCCAAGACCTGTGCTGTCATTGACTGTTACAAACCAATAATAATCAGTATTCGCTAGCAAGCCTGAGCATAAATAGCTCGCTGTGCCGTTTGCATATAGAATAATAGAGCCTTTTGTTATCCAACTTCCGCCAAGGATATCAGGCTCATAAAGGTAAAATGTAGTGTTCACACTGTCATTATACTCAAAATCCAAGTCAATGACATCAACAGTCAGAATAGTAGATGCATTATTACCATAGCTATTGTTAGCCGGTGAGTTGATGGATGCCTCCGGTGAATGAGCCGGAGAATAAATCTCAAAGTCATCAATGTAGACCATATCAAGACTGCTTGTAAAATATATAATTTCTAATTCATCGCAATTATCATCAAATGGTCTATGATAGCTTTCATAAACCCTGTTTTCCCTATCCTGAGCATAAAGCATAAGATTATATTCATGGGATGTAAAATTCAATCTCCATACTACATTATACCACATATCTGAATAATACTCATAAGAGGTATTTGTAATGCGGTCAAAGACAAACCAATTTTCATCAAAGACAACCTTTGTTATATCATCGCTGTCATTTTGAAGTTCTATCTCAAAGTAATCCCCGCTATCCACAGCACTATAATTAATCCTTGTCCAAAAAGATACTACAAGCTCACTTTCATTTATCTCCCCGTTCAAAGTAAACTCGGCTGTCCCGCCTTTTTGTATCTCAAGACTGTTATTTCCATTGTTTGCTACAGTTGAGCTTACCTGAGTATTACCAACATCGCTATAGCTATGCCAACCCTCAGATGGCTCTCCGCCTAAGGCATCATCCTCAAAATTCTCAACAGAGTAAGGCACAGGGTCATCTCCGTCAGGGTCAAATGTAAGCGGGATTGAATAATATATTTTTAAGCGGACATGGTCAATAGCCGGCATGGCAGTAACAGGCAACATATCACCATAATACCTGTCCATCTCCATAACTACCCCATCAATAACATAACCATCGGGTATAGCAAAACCAAAATTTGTGAACTTTAAATATTCAGTTGTAACAGCACTTTCATCTTCCGCCCTAATAGCAACTCCAAAATCTGAACTCTCTACAAGGCTTTCATTAAGAACATTTCCCCATAAATCAGCAACCCCACCAAAAGAAACATAGGTATCAGTATCAGAGGTCGCCCAAGTAGCCCCCTCAGATTTGTTGTCGCCTACAATACTACCTCCTACTATAAGTTGTATAGACCTATCAATAACAACATCCGTTAAAGGAGTTCCGGCGTAAGTATCATCCTGTGTTTTTGCTTGGCTAGGAAACGCCCACTCAATACCATCCCCGCCACCTGTAGCAACAGTTCCGGCATCAGTCCAACCGCTATCATCAGCCTTTACAATAGGACTGAACACTAATAAAAAAGAAAAAAGGAAAGCTGACACTAATATAAAAGAAAAAAGAATTGCCTTTATTGAATTAGTTTGTTTATGCATGCTTATCAAAACCCCCCAGTATAACAGAGATGGATGACACTAAATTCAAAGAAAAAAGTGTCAAAAACAATCCCTGATTAAAGGATGGTTTTGACGATAGCGTAAACAACACCTAATATAATAAAGGTGGTTATCAGACCCATTAGTAAGATTTCACTTGCGGAGTAATTACCGGTGTCACCTTCAAGTCCTACGACTTGAGCATTAATTATTGGTATAATTACAGTAGCGAAGACAATGTAAATCAATACATTCATTAGGTCTTTGGTTGATACTTTACCCATCTCTGGATTTCACCTAAGACTGAATTATCTAAGCCCTATATAATATTTGTTATAGTCCTATTTCTCCCATTTTACATGAAAAGGAGTGCATTTCGGCATCAGTAATATCATCAGGTTTCAATTTTTCAAGCCATTTGTGCAAGTCATTATCACTAACATAATAGACCCGCCTATCCACATAATCCCTCAAAAATCTTGATGCCTTGCCCCCACCTGAGAGCCTAATATATTTTACCCTTCCATCCATTACCATTCTTGAAAGCCTCACCTTAATACCGGCATTGGATTTATAACCAAGGATTTCTTTAATCTCTCTTTGAGTTAGGGCTCTAAAATCAGAGATAGTTTTGAGCATGTCATCGTCACTTACTATACACACAGGTCTTGTATGTTGACTTTTTACTCCCGCCTTGAGACACCAATACCGAACTGTCATAATAGGAATACCAGTAAACTCTGATGTCCGTTTATAGGATGACCCTTTCCTAACCAAATCAATAGCCCTGTCCTTTATTGCTTGATTTATAGTCATATTACACGATATAACAGGAGTAATATATTAATGTTATGCTG
>FUWD013172167.1_pt1 | contig 18301 bp, 21 predicted proteins | sample 1063281 | NCBI WGS metagenome assembly FUWD01 (sample SAMEA79048168, study PRJEB19326) | metagenome | biome: marine | reverse complement strand
AAGGTTTTTATAACGAGCAGTTTAAGAAGTGGGACATTGGCGATATTATCGGTGCCGTAGGTACTCTTTTTAAAACCAACGTGGGTGAGCTTTCGATTCGCATTAGTCAGATTAAATTACTCACCAAATCTTTGCGTCCACTGCCTGAAAAATTTCATGGTCTTGCCGATCAAGAAATTCGCTATCGTCAGCGTTATGTTGATTTGATCGTGAGTGAAGATTCGCGCAATGTCTTTAAGCGCCGTTCTCAAATTGTGGCCTACATTCGTAATTTTTTTAATGAGTCTGATTTTATTGAAGTAGAAACCCCAATGTTACAAACCATTCCTGGTGGGGCGACGGCCAAGCCATTTGAAACGCACCACAATGCATTGGACATTGGTATGTATTTGCGCATCGCACCCGAGCTTTACCTTAAGCGTTTGATTGTGGGTGGCATGGATAAAGTGTTTGAAATTAATCGTAATTTTAGAAACGAAGGTCTTTCTACGCGTCATAATCCAGAATTTACCATGATTGAGTTTTATCAAGCTTACGCCACTTATCATGATTTAATGGATTTGACTGAGCAGCTGTTCCGCGGTATTGCAGTTGATGTGTGCGGTAATTCGAGTATCCACTACCAAGGAGATGATTTTGATTTTTCTAAATCCTTTGATCGTATTAGTGTGTTCGATTCCATTCTTAAATACAATCCAAAATTAATCCCAGATAATTTGAGCGAAGCCAATGCAAGAGCAACCGCTGAAAAATTAGGCATCCAAGTGAAAGATAATTGGGGTTTGGGCAAAACCCAAATTGAGATTTTTGAAGCCACGGTGGAAGAAAAACTAATTCAGCCTACTTTTATTACTGAGTACCCGACCGAAGTCTCACCGCTTGCGCGTCGTAATGACAACAATCCATTCATTACCGATCGCTTTGAGTTATTCATTGGTGGTCGTGAAATTGCCAATGGGTTTTCTGAGCTTAATGATGCCGAAGATCAAGCGACACGATTCAAAGCCCAAGTGGCTGAGAAAGATGCCGGCGATGATGAAGCCATGCATTACGATGCAGACTACATTCGTGCATTAGAGTACGGTATGCCACCAACAGCAGGCGAAGGTATAGGTATCGATAGACTAGTGATGTTGTTCACCGATTCACCGTCCATTCGTGATGTACTTTTATTTCCACACATGCGACCAGAAGTTAAATGAGTACAGTTTCGATTTTAACGGTTGATGGCCCAAGTGGCGTTGGTAAGGGTACAGTTGCCCGAATTATGTCACAAAAGAAAGGCTGGCACTTGCTTGATTCTGGTGCGATTTATCGCGCTTTTGCACTTGCGGTTGATGCACGAGGCATTGATGTTAGTGATGAAAGTGCTTTAGAGAAAATTGCTCAAACTCTTGATTTAGAATTTAAAACTGAGGAAGACAGTGAATTAGTAAGTGTTTATTTAGATGGCAAAGATGTTTCTAAAGTATTGCGCACTGAGAAAACTGGTGAGATGGCCTCAAAAATTGCTTCAATTGGTGTGGTACGAGCTGCACTTTTACACAGACAGCAGGCTTTTGCTAAAGAGCCTGGTTTAGTGGCTGATGGGCGCGATATGGGTACAGTGGTTTTTGCCGATGCACCCTTTAAAGTATTTCTAACGGCGAGTGCTGATGAGCGCGCTAATAGACGTCTAAAACAATTGCAAAACCAAGGCTCTGAGGGTATAATCTCCCAAATCTTAGCGGACGTAGTGGCTAGAGATGAGCGCGATTCTTCACGCAAACACTCCCCCTTAAAACCTGCCAAAGACGCACTCACTATTGATACCACTGAGTTATCGATTGATGAGGTGATCACCAAGGTGATGACACTAATGGAAAAATAATTGAAGTTTAGGCGGCTAAACTTCTTAAATAAACTAACCCGATAAATCTTCAGCTTATCCCGTTGCTGTCAAATTTTACCGGTCAATATCAAGAAAAATACTATGTCAGAATCATTTGCAGAGCTGTTTGAAAATAGCGCAGAACAACAAAACGTAAAAGTAGGTGCTTTATTAATGGGTACCGTAGTCAGCATTAATCGTGAAAAAGCGGTTATTAATGTTGGACTTAAATCAGAGGGTTTTATTTCCCTAGACCAATTTAAAAATCCGCAAGGCGAAATAGAAATCGAAGAGGGCGACGTTGTAGAAGTTGCACTGGATTCAATCGATGATGGATTAGGCCATACCTTATTATCTCGTGAAAAAGCCAAGCGTATTAAATTATGGCAGTCACTAGAAACTGCAATGAATGCTAAAGAAGTGGTTACTGGTATTGTAACAGGCTCTGTTAAAGGCGGCCTTACGGTTGATATTGGCGTAGTTAAAGCATTCTTACCAGGCTCATTAGTTGACGTTCGCCCAGTTAAAGATTTCTCTTACCTAACAGGTCAAGAAATTGAAGCGATCGTTATCAAGATGGACGAAGTTAGAAACAACATCGTTATCTCTAGAAAAGCAGTTATGCAAGAAGCTAATTCAGCTGATCGTGAAGCATTACTTGAAACACTTGAAGAAGGTAAAGAAATCGAAGGTATCGTTAAGAACCTTGCTGACTACGGTGCATTTGTTGATTTGGGTGGCGTTGATGGTTTACTACACATTACAGATATTTCTTGGACGCGTGTTAATCACCCATCTGAGAAGCTTACTATTGGCGACAAGATCACCGTTAAAGTTCTTAACTACGATAAAGAGAAGATGCGTGTATCACTAGGCCTTAAGCAGCTTACTGCTAGCCCTTGGGATAATATTTCAGACCGTCTTCCAATTGGCAAGAAAGTTACTGGTACAGTATCTAACCTTACTGACTACGGAGCGTTTGTACGCATCGAAGACGGCGTTGAAGGATTGGTTCACGTTTCAGAAATGGATTGGACAAATGCAAATGCACGTCCTTCTAAAATTGTTAAGCTAGGTCAAGAAGTTGATGTTGTTGTATTAGATGTTCAAGAGTCTAAGCATCGTATTTCATTATCAATGAAGCAAGCATTAGAAAACCCATGGGAAGCATTTGAAGCAACTCAAAACAAGGGTGATAAGATTGGTGTAACGGTTAAGTCAATTACAGATTTCGGTTTATTTGTAGGCCTTCCAGGCGGTATTGATGGTCTTATCCATTTAGCTGACATTTCTTGGGAGAAGCAATCTTCAGAAGAGTTAGTATCTAATTACTCTAAAGGTCAAGAACTTGAAGTGGTAATCTTAAACATTGATGCTGAGAAAGAGCGCATCTCTTTAGGTATTAAACAATTAGCAGAAGATGACTTTATGTCGTACGCTTCATCCAATAAGAAAGGCGCAATTGTTAAAGGTGTGATTGCTGAAGTAGACTCAAGAGGTGCTGTGGTTACATTAGCTGATGATATTACAGGCTACTTAAAAGCTGGTGAGATTTCACAAGAGCGTGTTGAAGATGCCTCTACTGTACTTAAAGTAGGTGCAGAAGTTGAGGTAGTTATTACTCAAATCGACAGAAGATCTCGTAATATCTCATTAAGTATTAAAGCTAAAGATTCAGTGGAAGAAAAAGCTGCAATGGCAGATTACAACAAGCAATCTTCTGAAGAAGCAACTGGTTCAACACTGGGTGATTTACTTAAAAAAGCAAAAGATAAATAAGATTTTTTTACTATTAACAACTGCGTGATAATGCGTCGTTGTTAATGGTGATTTTAATTAAATTCATTATGAAGAAAACAGATCTTATCTTAAGTCTATCCAACAATACTGACCTTTCTAAGACGGATGCTAAAGTTTCAGTTGAAGTGATTATTGAAGCGTTAACAAAAGGCATTGCTTCAGGTGAAGGCGCTGAAATTAGAGGCTTTGGTGGATTTTATAAAAAACATCGAAAAGCACGTTTAGGCATTAACCCAAAAACCAGTGAAAGAACACAAGTTAGTGAAAAATTTGTACCGTTTTTTAAGCCAGGAAAATCACTTAGAGAGGTTGTTAATACTTTGTAAGAAGGCATAAATAAAGACTGATTTTGATTAGTTTTTAAAGTGACGTTAATGTATAATTTCACTTTTTTACGGGGCGTTAGCTCAGTTGGTAGAGCACCGGACTTTTAATCCGATGGTCGAGCGTTCAAATCGCTCACGCCCCACCATACACTATAAGGGATTCAAGAGATTGAATCCTTTTTTTTCGTCTAGTGATAAAGATTGGGTACACACTGGGTACACAAATGGCGCACTATTGTTTTAATTGATATCTATCCTATGTCACTAACTAAAAGTGTAGATAAACTATAGAGAAATTAGTAATTAAATAAGTATTTATTGATAAACCTTTAATCAACAAAAAAAGTAATACTCATTGGGTGGGTGATATTACTATATCAAGACTTACCAAGGTTGGAGTTATTTGGCTTGCGTCCTAGATTTAGCTTCCAGGCAAGTAGTTGGATGGGCCTTGTCTAAACAGCCTAATACTCAAATTAGCTCAAGATGCAATGGATAATGCCATTAATCGGTACAAACCAAACACGAAGTGTTTGATGTTCCACTCAGATCAAGGGACGCAATATTCATCTAAGGCTTATATTGATTATTGCAGTACAAATGGCATCACTCAAAGTATGAGTAGAAAGGGTAATTGTTGGGATAATGCCGTAATGGAGCGCTTCTTTAGAAGCCTTAAGGCTGAGAGATTAAATCACCAAAGTTTTGCAAATCATTTTGAGGTAGTGCAAAATGTAGAGAGTTATATTTACTTTTATAACTACAAAAGGATTCATTCAGCGATTGGGTATATGACACCCGCTTTTATACTCCCTTGCGGGGTGCAGAAGATGGCTGAATTGGAAAAAGTGGCTTGAAATGTGTCCAAGATTAACGGACCACTACAAGGAGTAGCCTAAGAGATATATTGCTTGAGTAATACTAATGCTATCCTAGATAGACTTAAGACCTATAAACCTCTCAAATCTATTGAGAAGAATAAGCCTGCTATTTTGATTTTTGACTTATTTCCCTTTATAAAATTCACCAATAAACACTTATCGAAATGAGTGGCTGTATTTTCGGTGTTTGAGCGTAGCGAGTTTAGAAAATACAACGAATGAGATTTAGTGTGAATTGGTAGTTTTATAGGGGATGTTATCTTTTGGATACTTTTCTAAACAAGTAGAAAAGTATCAAGACCTAAGCGAGTAAATCTTTGATTTTCGAGAAAGGGTTTCAGTAGTTAAAAAAAGACTTGGATCTTTAGCTGATTTTCATGCCCGCTTTAGCACCTGAATCTGGCGATAAAATATGTAAAGACTTACCATCACCGGCAGCCAGCACCATGCCTTCAGAAAGTCCGAATTTCATTTTTCTTGGTGCTAGGTTAGCCACCATTACGGTTAAACGACCTTCAAGATCTTCTGGAGAGTAATGCGCTTTAATACCGGCAAATACATTGCGTGTGTTTTCTTCGCCAATATCTAGCGTTAGTTGCAAGAGCTTATCTGCACCTTCTACGTGATTGGCTTTTACAATTTTGGCAATACGCAGGTCAATCTTTGTAAAGTCATCAATACTAATCATATTATTATCCTCTTGCTCTTTTTCGGTTGTTTTGGTTGTTTTGACTTGCGCCATGTTTTGCTTTGACGCCTCAATCACTTTTTCAATCTGCTCGTCTTCGATGCGTGACATCAACGGCTTAAATTTATTGATTTGATGCTTAGTGAGTGGGTGCTTAATATCGCCCCAATTAAGCGCATCAACATTTAAAAAGGCTTCCGCTTGCTTGGCCATCTCTGGCAATACTGGCTTAAGGTATGTCATTAATACTCTAAATAGATTGATTGCTAACGAGGTTACATCATGTACTTGCGCCTCTTTACCCTCTTCTTTAACCAGTTGCCATGGTTTGTGCTCGTCAATATATTGGTTAGCTTTATCGGCGAGTTTCATAATCTCGCGCATTGCTTGACTGTAATTACGTGCTTCATATAGCTTAGCAATATCATCACCTTTAGCAACAAACTCGTTATACAAATCAGGCTCAATCGCATAAGCTGATAATGTTTTGTTAAATTTCTTAACAACAAAGCCTGCACTACGTGAGGCAATATTTAACCACCTTGCCGACCAAATCAGAGTTTACACGCTGTTTAAAATCTTCCAAATTAAGGTCAATATCGTCAATCTTAGCTGAGAGCTTGTAAGCGTAATAATAACGCAAGCATTCAGGGTTAAGACTCTCTAGATAAGTTCTAGCTTGAATGAATGTGCCACGAGATTTACTCATCTTTTGGCCGTTAACGGTTACGAAGCCATGAGCAAAAATAGCATTCCGTGTGCGGTAATCAGCGCCCATTAGCATTGCCGGCCAAAACAGCGCATGGAAATACACAATGTCTTTACCAATGAAATGATAGAGCTCGGTTTCAGAATCTTTATTAAAGTATTCATCAAAATCCAAGTCTCTGGTGTCGCATAGCTTTTTAAAGCTAGCCATATAGCCAATCGGCGCATCGAGCCATACATAAAAATATTTACCTTCTACACCCGGTATTTGAAAACCAAAATACGGCGCATCACGGGAGATATCCCATTGTTGTAAGCCTTGTTCAAACCATTCGGCAAGATTGGTAAGTGGATGGATTTGGAAACAAGTTTAAGAAGGCAAAAAACAATTTGCTTTTCAGGGTCGAATGCTTGAGAAATTGTGCGCGTTTTAATAAAACCCTTGTCATTCAACTTGTTGTAAATATCAGCAGAGATTTCTTTATTCTCATCAGAGTGAGTTGAATGGTACTGACTAAAGCCAATAGAAAAATCTTTAAAATCTGCCTGATGACGCTCACTCACGCCTGCAATCAACTCTTCAGGGGTAATGCTAAGCTCATTGGCTTTAAGCATAATCGGCGTGCCATGCGCATCATCTGCACAAACGTAATGACACTCATTGCCCATCATTTTTTGAAAACGCACCCAAATATCCGTTTGAATGTATTCCAATAAATGCCCTAAATGGATTTCGCCATTGGCATAAGGCAGTGCTGAAGTAACAAGGATTTTTCTGCGTGACATAAAGGTTCCAACAATAAGCTTATTAATATTAAGGTTTGCTTATAATCGATATACGATAAAATAGCATCATTTTACTTAATTGGACGTGCAAAAAATGGCAGATTTAACCCAAGATCAAATTGAAAAAATTCTTGAAAGCGTTGTCGACATTCACACCGAACAAGACATCGTTTCTTCACATGCTGTAGACAATGTTAGCATTGACGGCGACCAAGTAGTTGTTAACGTTGTGCTTAACTACCCTGCACAAAGCTACCATCAAACACTGTCTGATAGTATAAAAAATGCACTGTCTAGTGCCGGCATTGACAATGCAGAAGTAAGTATTAAAACTAAGATTGTTAAATACTCAACGCAAAAAGGTGTCGATCCTCTTCCTGAAGTTAAAAATATTATTGCCGTTGCCTCGGGTAAAGGTGGTGTAGGAAAATCAACCACAGCGGTTAATCTGGCGCTGGCCTTACAAGCCGAAGGTGCAAAAGTTGCTCTATTGGATGCTGATATTTACGGCCCTTCTCAACCAAGAATGCTAGGTGTTAGTAAACTAAAACCAGAAACAACTGGCGAAGGAAAACTACTTCCAATCTTAGGTCATGGTATGCAGAGTATGTTTATTGGTTATTTAGTAGATGAAGAAAATCCAATGATTTGGCGTGGTCCGATGGTGACCCCAAGCTTTAGAGCAAATGTTGCGTGATACACTATGGCGTGGTGTTGATTACATGGTAATTGACCTGCCACCAGGTACTGGTGATACGCAGTTAACCCTTTCTCAAAAAATTCCAGTGAGTGGCTCTGTGATTGTAACTACACCACAAGACATTGCTCTAATCGATGCCAAAAAAGGTTTAAAAATGTTTGAAAAAGTTAACATTCCTATCTTGGGAATTGTCGAGAACATGTCGCTGCACATCTGCTCAAACTGTGGCCATGAAGAAGCCATCTTTGGCACGGGCGGTGGTCAGGCCATGGCCAAAGAAGCAGATGTTAACTTCTTAGGCGCATTACCATTAGAAATGGAAATACGTACCGACGTAGACGAAGGAACACCAACGGTTGCTAAAGATCCTGAAGGCAGAGTGGCTGAAATATATAAAGAAATTGCCAGAAAGGTCTCGGCTAAATTGACTCAGCAAGATAAAGCTGTTAGTGCGTTCCCAAGTATCACCATTGAATAAAAAAATTCAATTTTTTTAAATTAAAAGATTGAAAAGTTGTCAATATTGATAAACATCATTAAACTAGTGTTTTTTATTGCGTTGTCTTAATTAAATGTCAAACTATATTGATGAATTCCAAGGTCGCTTTATTGGCATTATGCAATGGGACGACTGCAATGCTTTATTGGAAAAACTAATCAATAACCCTAATGATTGGTATTTGTACGACACCTTAAATTCAGTGCCCAATGAAACGGCTGATGCTGACTTATTCATTAATAAGATTAATGCCATTAAAGACACACTGACCAGTGAGCATCAAGAACGCTATTGCGGTATTGTGTATGCCAATGATTTAGATAATCCAAGTTTTGTTAAGATTTTTCATCCCAATAATTTGGGGAAATCTTGCGGTAGTAGTGAGAATCCACCTTTGCCTCAATGGTTACTCTCTAAAACCAAACCTATGGATGTGGTTGAAGAATTTGGCACACCTGAAGCAGAACAAGGCTTTGTTTCAAAATACCTTAAATTCTAATGATTTTCAGACACCTGGTTAATGGTGTATTTGGGAATTTCAACAACCAAGTCAACATTACCAACAACGGCTTGACAAGACAAGCGAGAATCTGGATCTAACCCCCAAGCTTTATCCAGTAAATCATCCTCGGTTTCATCAGATTCTTCAATGGAATCAAACCCTTCTCGAACGTAAACATGACACGTGGTACAGGCATTTGACATCTCACAGGCATGTTCAATTTCTACGTCGTTTTTTAACAATGCATTGCACACGCTCACGCCCTGCTCTACTTCGATCACAATGCCTTCTGGGCAAAGATCTTCATGGGGTAATACGATAATTTGTGGCATATTTTCCTTTGGCTAATTCCCCCCAATTCATCAACATTATGACCTTTCATAGCCTTCATTACAGCCGTGTTCATGCGCATCTCAACAAACTCTTCGCTAACTTTCTCTAAACGATCAATAGCAATTTTAATGACTTTTTCATCCGTGCTGTTACTCACTTGATCCAGCTCTGTTCTTGCTTGGAGTATGTTATTAATCATTTTCTCATCGAGTAAATCTTTGTCTTTTTCTAATGCAGAATCAATTGCCTCTAAGGTACGTTGAGCGTCTACTTGTAACTCATGCAACTGCCTAACTTCAATGTCTTGTTGAGCAAATAAAACAGAATCCTTAAGCATTTTTTCCATTCCACCCATCGCTTAGGCCCGTAAGACGGTTTAATCACCACATCGGCTTTAATGCCTGACGTTTGTTCACTTGCACTGACTGAAAGAAGGCCGTCAGCATCTACTTGAAATTCAACTCTGATTCGAGCACTACCTGCTACCATGGATGGAATACTTTGCAAATCAAAGCGCCCTAAAGATCGACAATCTTTAACCAATTCTCGTTCACCTTGCAATACATGAATACTCATGGCGGTTTGACCATCCTTAAAAGTGGTGAATTCTTGTGCGCGAACAATCGGAATAGTGGTGTTGCGATGAATCACTTTTTCCACCAAGCCACCCATGGTTTCAAGCCCCAAAGACAAAGGTAGAACGTCGAGTAACAGCATGTCATCTTGTGATTTATTACCGGCTAAAACATTGGCCTGAATCGCTGCACCTTTGGCAACCACTTCATCTGGGTTAATCGAGCATAAAACCTCTTGTTTAAACAATTCACTTACCATCGTTCTCACCAATGGCATACGAGTGGAACCACCCACCATAATAATATCTTTGATGTCACTAACATCAAGATTTGCGTCTCTTAATGCGCGCTTGGTTAATAGCAATGTGCGCTTAATAAGAACACTTGCTAACAATTCAAATTTTTCTTTGGTAATTCGATATGGAGTTTCGATGCAGTCAAATTCAGCGTAATCATGCTTGCTCAATGTTTCTTTAGCAATGCGTGAAAATTGTTTAATTTTTTGTATTTGTGCTGGCGTTAACTCACCTAAATTCAAAGTTTCAATACAATCATCAATAATGAGTTGATCAAAATCATCGCCACCTAAAGTTGAATCACCACCAGTAGAAAGCACTTTAAACACGCCCTTTTTAAAACTCAAGATGGAAACATCAAAAGTACCACCTCCTAAATCATAAATGACATGAATACCTTCTTCGCCCGACTCTAAACCATACGCAACTGCAGCGGCTGTAGGCTCATTCAATAGACGCAGAGTATTAAGGCCAGCAAGCGTTGCTGCATCTTTAGTAGCTTGACGCTGAGCATCGTTAAAATAAGCAGGTACAGTAATCACCGCGCCCGTTAGCTCTCCACCCAGTGCATCTTCAGCACGCTGCTTAAGGGATGATAAAATACTTGAAGATATTTCCACTGCGCTAAGATCACCCATGGCAGTATGAAATAAAACATTATTACCATTTTCAACCAATTGATACGGGCAGTTTTTAAATTCTTTCACCTCTTTGTAACCTAAACCCATAAAACGCTTTACCGAAACAATAGTATTAGTAGGGTCTGTTTTTGCATAAGGGCATGCATCACAACCCACGGTGAGTTTGTTATCTTTACCACAATGAACAACCGATGGTAGAATCGCTTCGTTATTCTCATCGGTTAATACTGTGCTTTCACCACTCATCACTGAGGCGACTAGTGAATTGGTTGTGCCTAAATCAATACCAATGGCCAATTTATGCTGATGAGGTGCACTGGATTGACCGGGTTCTGATATTTGTAATAATGCCATTGTCTTTTTTTATATAAAGTGGTCGTATTTTACAGCCACTCATCCATTAATTGATTTGCCCGAAGGTCTAATTGATTGTAAAACTTTAACTCTCTGACTAAATTCTTAATTTTTTCAAAATCATCAACATCAAACAGTTGCTTAGTTTGACTAATATTTTTATTAATTTTGTCATTAATATTTTGAATAAAATCATCCAATTCTAACTCGTCTTTGTTAGATTCAATGGTTTCTAACTGCTCTCTTAATGAGATTTGACTCATAAGGAAATCCACATCCATTTGCGTGTCTTTTTCATCAAAGGCATTGATTCCTTGTAAATCCAGTAAATAGGTAGCGCGTAATAATGCAGAATTAAGCGTATCAAACGCGGTGTTAATTAACGATGTGTTTTGCAGAGCAAGTGATTTTTCTTTATCACTTTTCAATGCAAACTTATCTGGATGAAATTTAGAAATTTGGGCTTGATAAGCATCTTCAAGCGCTGTTAAATCAACATCAAAACCAACTTCTAAAGAGAATAACTCAAAGTAGTTTTGCATGTTTAAACGGTGTGATTAAAAATTAAACGGTAAAAGACTCGCCACAGCCACACTCGGCCTTAGCATTAGGGTTATTAAACTCAAAACCTTCATTCAAACCTTCTTTGACAAAATCAACCTCAGTGCCATCGATATAAATCAAACTCTTAGCATCAACAATCACCTTAACACCGCTGTCTTCGAAAACAGTGTCATCTTCATTAACAGCATCCACAAACTCGATGTTATAGCCAAGACCAGAACAACCCGTTGTTTGGACAGATAAACGAATACCAACACCAGAGCCACGACTGGATAAAAATCCAGCCATGCGTTTGGATGCTTCTTTCGTTAATGTGATTGCCATTTTTTTTACTTTTAGGCTTTGCTTTTAATGTCGTTAATTGCCGCTTTAATTGCATCTTCAGCCAATACTGAACAATGAATCTTAACGGGTGGTAGCGCTAATTCTTCAGCAATGTCAGTATTTTTAATTTCTGCAGCCTCGTCCAGTGTCTTGCCTTTAACCCATTCGGTCAATAATGAACTTGAGGCAATGGCAGAACCGCAACCGTAAGTTTTAAATTTTGCATCTTCAATCACACCATCGTCATTAATTTGAATTTGTAAGCGCATTACATCACCACAAGCCGGTGCACCAACCATGCCCGTACCTACATTTTTAGCGTCTTTATCTAACACACCTACGTTACGTGGATTCTCGTAATGATCCAGTACTTTTTCACCGTATGCCATATATTCCTCCTAATAAGCTTTATGTCGTTATTCTAACTCTTTACAAGACAGATAATCCTTGTATTTTATGCAGTATTTAATGCGCTGCCCATTCAACTTTACTCAAATCAACACCGTCTTTAAACATATCCCAAAGTGGTGATAAATCACGTAATTTTTGCACTTTATCACGAACCAACTCAATGGCTTTGTCAATGTCTGATTCGGTGGTGTAACGCCCAATACTAAAACGAATGGATGAATGTGCCAATTCATCATTCAAGCCTAACGCTCGAAGCACGTAAGAAGGTTCAAGACTGGCCGATGTACATGCAGAACCTGAGGATACAGCAATGGTATTGATAGCCATCATTAAAGATTCGCCTTCAACATAATTAAAACTGATGTTTAAATTGCCTGGAATACGCTGATGTAAATCACCATTCACTTGCACTTCTTCCATGTCTTCAAAGCCGGATAACAGTCGGTCACGCAATGTTTTAAATCTTGCATTTTCCTCAACCATTTCTACTTGAGCAATGGCGAATGCTTCGCCCATTCCTACAATTTGATGCGTGGCCAATGTGCCTGAACGCATACCACGTTCGTGGCCACCACCGTGCATTTGCGCTTCAATGCGTACACGTGGCTTACGACGCACGTACAAAGCACCCATGCCTTTAGGGCCGTAAATTTTATGAGCTGAAAAGCTCATTAAATCGACTGGTAGTGTCGACAAATCGATTGCCACCTTGCCGGCAGATTGCGCTGCATCCATGAGGAAAAATACTTTGTGTTCACGACAAAGATTACCAATGGCTTCAATGTATTGAATTACGCGAAAATCATTATTCACATGCATGATCGAGATTTTTGAGGGTGTCTTCACGAAAAGCTTCTTTTAATACATTGAATTTTCACCCACATGTAGGAACTGCAAAACGCATTGAAATTGGCAAAGAAAACACAGTTGTTGTTGATGGTGCAGGTGACAAGAAAAACATCGAAGGTCGTATTTCACAAATCAAAGCGCAAATTGAAACAACCACTTCAGATTACGATAAAGAAAAATTACTTGAGCGCTTAGCTAAGCTTTCTGGTGGTGTTGCCGTGATCAAAGTAGGTGCTGCTACTGAAGTAGCAATGAAAGAGAAAAAAGACCGTGTTGATGATGCTCTGCACGCTACTCGCGCTGCAGTTGAAGAAGGTGTTGTACCTGGTGGTGGTGTTGCCTTGGTTCGTGCAATTGCCGCACTATCAAAACTAAAAGGTAATAATCACGATCAAGACATTGGTATTGATATCATTAGGCGTGCCATGGAGGCACCACTAAGACAAATCGTTACTAATGGCGGTGGTGAAGCCTCTGTTGTACTGAATGAGGTTTCCAATGGTAAGGGTAATTTTGGTTATAACGCAGCAACGGAAGAGTATGGCGATATGCTTAAGATGGGTATTTTAGACCCAACAAAAGTAGTTCGTGCAGCGCTTCAACATGCGGCCAGTATTTCTGGACTCATGATTACTACTGAAGCCATGATTACCGACACACCTCAAGATGCGCCGGCACCAGCAATGCCTGATATGGGCGGCATGGGTGGTATGGGCGGCATGATGTAATCATCCTCTTGCCTTATAGCTAAAAAAAGCTCCATTTTATGGGGCTTTTTTTTGGTATGATACTTGCCAAATTCAACATCTAAAAAACAATAATGAGTAAATATGATGCCGCGTCAATTGAAGTTTTAACTGGTCTAGAGCCTGTACGCAAGCGTCCAGGAATGTACACCGATACCGAGCGCCCCAATCACCTTGCTCAAGAAGTAATTGACAACAGCGTTGATGAAGCCGTAGCTGGTCACGCCTCAAAAATAAACGTTGTTCTTTATAAAAATGGATCCTTATCAGTAGAAGACGATGGTCGCGGTATGCCAGTTGATATCCACCCTAAGGAAGGCCAACCGGGAGTTGAGGTTATTCTTACCAAGCTCCATGCTGGTGGTAAATTCTCAAATGATTCGTACCAATTTTCTGGCGGCTTGCATGGCGTTGGCATCTCAGTAGTTAACGCCCTGTCTACTTCAGTCGAGATTTGGATTAAACGCGATGCAAAGCAATACTACATCACTTTTGCCGATGGCTTTAAAAAGACCGAGCTAGAGGAACTTGGCAATGTTGGCAAGCGAAATACCGGCACTATGGTTAAATTCATGCCGGATACTCAATTCTTTGACACCATTAAATTTTCAGTCACTAGACTGCGTCACAATCTCAGATCTAAAGCTGTGCTGTGCCCAGGTTTAGAAATCAACTTCTATAATGAGGTTGATGGAACTACTGACAAATGGATTTATAAAGAAGGTCTAAAAGATTATTTATCCATGGCACTTGATGGGCTAGATTGTTTGCCTACTTCTCCTTTTGTGGTTGATTTTACCTCACCCGAACAGCAACTCAATTGCTCGCTAGCTTGGACCGAATACAACACCAATGTCGTTGCTGAAAGCTACGTTAACCTTATCCCTACAATCAATGGAGGAACCCATGTCAACGGATTAAGGTCTGGTTTAACCGATGCTCTGAAAGAGTTTTGTGAATTTAGAAACCTAATCCCAAAAAACATCAAAATCACACCCGATGATGTTTGGCAAAAAATTGCCTACGTACTGTCCATCAAAATATTAGATCCACAATTTTCTGGCCAAACCAAAGAGCGACTTTCATCAAGAGAAAGTGCAGGGTTTGTTTCTAATGTAATTAAAGATGCTTTTAGTTTATGGCTAAATCAGCACACTAATGTGGCTGAAAAAATTGCTGAACTGGCCATTATGAATGCACAGGCTCGATTAAAAACAGGCAAAAAAATCGTTCGTAAAAAAATCATCAGCGGGCCCGCTCTACCAGGAAAATTATCCGATTGCACCAGCAGCGACCTAAACCAAACGGAAGTTTTCTTAGTGGAAGGAGACTCTGCTGGTGGATCAGCTAAACAAGCAAGAGATAAAGAATATCAAGCTATTTTACCTCTCAGGGGTAAGATCTTAAACACTTGGGAGGTGGACTCAGAACAAGTGCTTGCCAGCAATGAAATTCACGACATCAGTGTTGCCATTGGTCTTGAGCCAGACAGTAGCGACCTATCAGAATTAAGGTATGGAAAAATTTGTATTTTGGCAGATGCTGATTCCGATGGTGCTCACATTGCCACTTTAATTTGCGCTCTTTTTGTTAAACATTTCCCTAAACTTGTAAGAGAAGGTCATGTGTTTGTCGCCATGCCACCACTGTATCGAGTCGATGCTGGTAAGCAAGTTCATTACGCATTGGACAACAATGAAAGAGATAGTATCATTAGAAAAATTGAAAGTGAAAACAAACGCGTTAAAATTCAGGTGCAACGCTTTAAAGGCTTGGGTGAGATGAATCCCTCTCAACTCAGAGAAACCACTATGTTCCCCGATACTAGGCGCTTGATTCAACTCACCTTAGACAATCCCTTGCAAGTAGAACAGACAATGGATATGCTTTTATCCAAAAAGCGCGCACCTGATAGGAAACAATGGCTCGAGGAAAAAGGCAATTTAGCCAATGTCTAATCAAAATCCAGAAAAAGCCATTGTTTTGCTCTCTGGGGGCTTGGACTCTACCACCGCACTCGCCATTGCCAAATCGCAAGGTTTCGAATGTTACGCTTTAAGTTTTGATTACGGCCAAAAACAAAAATCCGAACTAAATTCAGCCAAAAAAATTGCCAAGCAATTTGATGCAACTGAGCACAGAATCATGAGCATTTCACTATCGGATTTTGGCGGGTCAGCACTCACTGATAAGAATATAGCTGTTCCTGATTTTAAACAAAGTGATGAAATCCCTATTACCTACGTACCTGCACGCAATACCATCTTTTTATCCTACGCGCTTGCCTGGGCAGAAGTACTAGAATCTCAGTCTATTTTTATTGGGGTCAATAGTACGGATTATTCCGGCTATCCAGATTGCCGACAAGAATACATCACTGCCTTTGAAATCATGGCTAACTTAGCCACTAAACAAGGCATAGAAGGTCAAAAAATAACCGTTCACACCCCTCTCATCAACCTTGATAAGTCTCAAATTATTACACAAGGGTTGTCTCTGGGCATTGATTATTCACTCACCACCACCTGCTACCAGGCCGATAATGAAGGCAAAGCTTGTGGCACTTGCGATGCTTGTGAATACCGCAAACAAGGGTTTAAATCTGCGGGCATTTCTGACCCTACAAAATATCAATAATTTTTTTTAAATTTAACCTTGCATTTGCTTTATTTAGAGATAAAATAATAGTTTTAATCTATTAAGGGAATAACAAATGAGTATTGAGGAAAGAGTAAAGAAAGTTGTGGCTGAACAATTAGACGTTAGTGGTGACATTGATAACAACGCATCTTTTATTGATGACCTAGGTGCAGATTCTTTAGACACTGTTGAATTAGTAATGTCTCTTGAAGAAGAGTTTGACTGTGAAATTCCAGACGATCAAGCAGAAACCATTACAACCGTTCAATTAGCGATTGACTACATTAACAATAATTTGTAATTTCCGTTTATTAACTTAAACAACAAGGCGCTTTTTTCTCTGAATTAGGCGCCTTTTTTTGTCTGTATAAAGGAACTACTATGAGCAAGAGAAGAGTTGTTATTACCGGCATGGGCATTGTTTCACCCGTTGGAAACAGTGTAGAAGAATCTTGGAAAAATATTCTTGCGGGAAAATCCGGTATTAATTCACTAACCAATCTTGAAACCGAAGGGCAGTCCGTTACCTTTGGTGGCTCTGTTAAAAATTTCGACATCACCGACTATATTAGCCCTAAAGATGCTAAAAAAATGGATACCTTTATTCATTACGGTATGGCAGCCGGCATTCAAGCCATTGAAGACAGTGGTATTGAAATCACTGAGCAAAATTCCGAACGAATCGGCGTTGCTATTGGTGCTGGCATTGGTGGCCTAGGTACCATTGAAAAAACCGCCGATCTTTTCAGAGAAAAAGGTGCTAAACGCATTTCTCCTTTCTTTGTACCCTCTTCAATCATCAACATGATTTCTGGCAACTTATCCATTAAATACGGCCTTAAAGGGCCTAATTTTGCTATTGTTACCGCTTGTACTACTGGCACGCATAATATTGGTGATGCCTCACGTTTAATCGAATACGGCGATGCCGATGTCATGGTGGCTGGCGGTGCTGAAATGTCAACCACCAATTGTGGCTTAGGTGGCTTTGCAGCAGCTCGCGCCCTATCCACTCGTAATGATGATTATGCAACTGCTTCTCGTCCATGGGACAAAGACCGTGATGGCTTTGTACTTGGCGATGGCGCAGGTGTTGTTGTGCTCGAAGAGTACGAACACGCCAAAGCCCGTGGCGCCAAAATTTACGCCGAAGTATCAGGCTATGGTATGAGTGGCGACGCCTATCACATGACCCTACCTTCAAAGGGTGGTGAAGGTGCAGCCAGATGCATGAAAAATGCCATGAAAAACGCTGGTATAAACTCAAACCAAGTTGATTACATTAATGCTCATGGCACTTCAACACCGGCGGGAGATCAAGCAGAAACGGATGCTGCTAAATTAGCATTGGGCGATCACGCTTACAACATTGTAATGAGTTCGACCAAATCGATGACCGGTCACTTGCTCGGAGCTGCGGGTGGTATCGAGGCTATTTTTACCGCACTAGCGATACAAGACCAAGTTGCACCACCAACGATTAACATCATCAATCAAGATCCTGATTGTGATTTAGATTATGCGGCCAACGAGGCCAGAGAAATTAAGATTGACTACGCCATCTCCAATTCATTTGGATTTGGTGGCACCAACGGTACCATCTTACTGTCTAAGGTATAAGCTTACTTCTCAAGCGTTAAATCAACGCCTTTGATTTTATCGGCGTCGCTGACCAATTCTTTACCAAAGTCATATATTTTAATTGCGCCGTTTTGCACACTGTTTAACGCCGCTTCTTTATTAACCACTAAAGACCAGCTTTCGTCCGTTGCCTTAAACTGAATTGCACCGCCAATTAATGCCAGAAC
>FUWD013231875.1_pt1 | contig 18303 bp, 21 predicted proteins | sample 1063281 | NCBI WGS metagenome assembly FUWD01 (sample SAMEA79048168, study PRJEB19326) | metagenome | biome: marine | reverse complement strand
ATTCTGATAAAGAAAAGGACGCCCCTTCTTTTGGAATGTAATTTTGTGAATTAAAGCCAACAGATTTTGCAAACGATGAGAGTGTTGTTTTGATCAAAGGTTCCTTAAATTTTAATTATTTGTGAATCGATTTCTTACTTAGTTTACTAAAGCAACCAGTTGATAAAGTCTAGTTTCAATTAATACGTGTTAACGAATTTAGGACGAATCAGATACATAATGTTTAAGAGGTAGTGGAGGGAGACTGAAACTACCTCTGTGTTCTCCCAGCTCTCTTTAAAAATACTTTTTAATCTTAGAAATAGTTTTTGCTAATAAAGTTTTTGTATAAGGTTTACCTTTAACCACCCAAACTGATAGCGGCCACGTACTATCCTTAGCAGATCTTGCAATAATATGTATATGTAATTGAGGAACGATGTTACCAATTTTTTCAACATTAAGTTTTTTTGTTTTAAATATTTTTTTCATCAACTTGCTGCAATGAACAATTTCTTTCATTAATAACATTTGGTCTGTTGAGTTAAGTTCAGTGATGTCAGTAATATTTATTCTCTTAGGAATTAAAATAATCCAAGGAAATTTAGCGTTATCAATTAAACGGACGCTGCATAACTTTAGTTCTGTTATTAGGTGAGAATCTTTTAAAAAATTTTTGTTTACTTTGTTCGTCATATATAAATATTAATATAAAACTATTCTATATGCAAAATTTATTATAGGTTAATTTTAATATGACAGATAAAAAAATACGTTCGGTCGCTAAAACTTTTTCATGGAGACTCTTTATTTTTATCTACTGGGTAATATTTGGTTATATTTTTACTGGTAGCTTTAAAGGAGCTGGAATATTGGGCTTAGGTTCAATTATTCCACTTTTTTTTTATTATTTTCATGAAAGAATTTGGAACAATGTAAAATGGGGTCTTAACTAAAGAATTAAGAATATAGTTATAAATATTTCTTTATTTTATCAGAGACAATCACTTTATTGTTATTCATGTAATCTTCATGATTTTTTTCAATATTTTTTAGTTCATAAAGATAATTAACCATCATGCCATAGGATCTTTTAAATCCTTGTTCAGATACATTAGCGTTAATAACAATGTCTTCTACAATAGCACCATTCCCTAAGTGAAAACGACTAACATCATTAACTGGTAATCCTTGCTGATTTTTTTCATTTACTATGTAATGCGCAACTAACTTAATTAGTGCTTCTTTATTTTCATTAATTCTACTATCCCCTGATTTTAAATCTGGTGATTTTAAGAAAGATATATCTTGGTTTTTAAGTTTGCCTAAAATAGTTTTAAGTTTAATTTCTTCAACACCGCTAGACCAATTAGCAAAGCCTGGTATAGGTGACAAAGTACCAAAGTTTTTTATATGAGGCAGCTCTTCTTGAATTTCATAAACTACTCTTTTAATTAAAAAATTACCCAATGTAACTCTTGATAAACCTTCTTGACAGTTACTAATTGAATAGAATGTTGCAGTGTCATAAGTTTTCTTTTCATCATTTGAGGGTTTCATTAATTCCTGAATAGATTTACCAAGACCATTAGTTAGAGCTACTTGTACAAAAATAATTGGCTCATCCTCAAGGGCTGGATGAAAGTAAGAGAAAAACCTTCTATCTTCACCTAACCTTCTTTTAAGTTCGTTCATATCTTTCATTTCATGAACACGTTCGTACTTAATAATTTTTTCTAATACTGCAGCTTTTGTATTCCAGGTAATTTTTTCAAGTTTTAGGAAACCAGGATTAAACCAAGCTCTAAATAAATGCCTAAGATCATTATCTAATTCTGAAAGTTCTTTATTGTCCTTTAATATTCTTATTAAATCTTCTCTTAACGCAACTATAATCGCAGTTCCATTGGGTGCCATATTCATTCTTCTAAAAAGCTCTCTTCTCTTACCTTCAGATACCTTAAATAAATCAGACAAAGTTTTTTCATTTTGAGATTTTGTATAATTATCAATTGCTTCGTTAACTTTTGTAAAGCTGGGCTTATATTTATCGTTAATTTTTTTAAAAAATAATAATTTATTTTCTGGAGATAGTGATTGATATAGTTCAGTAATATCTCTAGCTACAGTAATACCGAATGCTGCTCCTTTGTGTGAAATTAAATCATCACATAAAGATATAATAGATTCTAAGTCATTTTTTTTAATATTTTTTATACTAAAAAGTTTTTGACCTGCATCAGCTATAGATGAGATTATTTGCTTTAAATTGAACATGGGTGTTTTATTTTACTATGCGATGTTCGAATATTCAATAAAAGATCGAATAAAAACTAAAATTAAAAACGTACCAAAAATTTTACTCAATGACTTTTATCTATCTTATAAACGGCTTTTGAACCTAATCAAGCCATAACCATTGTAATAGGAACAAGTTCAAAAAAACATAAAAGATTAGTATGTGCAATGCACAGAGGTGTTGTAACATTTCTGTAATATGTTTAACTTATAGCTAACGTAGTTGTTCCACTAACAGCAATAAGTATTCCAATAGCTCGAGCCATCCCTAGTATTTTTTTTTGTCTGTACTTTAAATCTACAATGAACTTTGCAATATATGTAAACAGAACCCTTTACTTTTTAATAAGAAAAGTCAAAAATCTTATTTTTAGATATCCTTTTTTTTAGATAATCTGTTATAAGGTTAAATATGTTAAAAAAGTATAATAGAAAATCATTAAAAGATTTTAGTACTAGCAATGAGCCTGAACTAAGTTTGAGATGAAAAAAGAAATTGTTAAAAATATCTTTTCCGATCAAACTGACACTAATATTGCCTTAACATCAGAAAATAATCCTCCTCTTCTTTACAAAGATCTTAAAAATTTAACTAATAGAATATCAAGACAATTATCTGGAAATCATATTTCCAACAAAGATAGAGCCGCAATAATTCTTCCAAATGGTCCTTATATGGCTTCAAGTTTTTTAGCTATTTCAAGCTATATGTCGGCTGCACCGCTTAATCCCAACTATAAAGCTGATGAATATGAATTTTACCTAAATGATCTAAAACCAAAAATAGTATTAGTTGAACCAAACTCTCAAAATAGCGTTGTTGATGTTGCAAAAAAATTAAAAATTCCAGTTTGTGAAATTCAAATTAAAAAAGATCAACCTACTGGTTTTTTTGATTTATTTAATGATGAGAGCGATTATATTGAGCCAGAAGAAAATGATGAAGCTTTAGTCCTACACACCTCAGGTACTACCTCAAGGCCAAAAATTGTTCCTTTAACTAACAAAAATATCTACTCATCTTCTTTAAATATCTCTAAAAGTTTAAATCTTGTGGAAAATGACCATTGTCTAAATATTATGCCTCTATTTCATATCCATGGTCTAATAGCTATTATAGCTTCATCAATGAAATCTGGTGCATCGGTTTGTGCAAGTAATGGATTTAATGCTCTTAAATTTTTAGAATTAGCAAAATCAGAAAAAATTACTTGGTATTCTGGTGTTCCGACAATGCACCAAACAATAATGCTAAGAGCTGAAAAAAATTTAGAATTAGCAAAAAACTTAAATTTAAGACTTGTTAGATCTTCTTCAGCCTCATTACCGCCTGCAGTTTTCGAAAAATTAAATAAAGTATTTAACTGTCCAGTAATTGAAGCTTACGGTATGACTGAAGCAACTCATCAAATGACGTCAAACCCTCTGCCTCCAAAAAAGCAAAAAGCAGGATTTGTAGGTATACCCGCTGGGCCAGAAGTGGCTATTATGGATGATAATAACAATATAATGAAAAATGGTGAGATTGGTGAAATCTGCATCAAAGGTAATAATGTAACTTCAGGATATGAGAATAACCCTGAAGCAAACAAAGCTAATTTTAACAATGGGTGGTTTAGAACTGGTGATCAGGGTTTTTTTGATAATGATGGCTATTTAAAAATATCAGGAAGACTTAAAGAAATCATTAATAAAGGTGGAGAAAAAATTTCTCCTTTAGAAGTTGATAATGTTTTAATGGACCATCCTTCAATAGAGCAAGCAGTTTGTTTTGGTTATGAAGATAAAATGCTTGGTGAGGATATTGCAACTGCAATTATCTTGAAGGAAGGAGTTAATCTTGATGAAGCAGGCTTAAAAATATATGCAAAAGAAAAATTAGCTAAATTTAAGATCCCTAAAAAAATATTTTTTGTTACAGAAATTCCAAAAGGCGCTACAGGCAAATTACAAAGAAATGTTTTAGCAAAAAAATTTGGATTAAATAATTAAAATGACAAAAATTTGTATATTTGGTGCTGGAGCAATCGGAGGCTATATTGCAGCTTGCTTGAGCAAAACAAACATAGAGTTATCTTTGATTGCTAGAGGGCCACATAAAGAAGCTATCGAAAAAAAAGGATTAACATTTATTAAAGATGGAAAAACTGAAAATTTAAAATTAACTGTGACAGATGATCCAAAAAATTTAGAAATTCAAGATTATATATTCATATCAGTTAAAGCTCATTCTATTTCAAATATTGTTGACTCATTAAGTTCAATTATAGATGAACAAACTTCAATAATATCTACTGTAAACGGCTTGCCATGGTGGTACTTTCATAAAGCAAATACTGGGACAAACTTAGATGACACTTATCTTGAAAGTGTAGATCCTGCAGGAAAAATATGGAAAACTATTAAGCCACAACAGGCCATTGGATGTGTCGTATACCCAGCATGTGAAATTATTGAACCTGGTGTAATTAAGCACAATGAGGGAGAAAAATTCTCACTTGGTGAGCCTGATGGCACAAGGTCTGAAAGATTAAAAAAAATTGCAGATTTATTAATTGCTGGAGGATTAAAGGTCCCTCAGAAAAAAAATTTAAGGAATGAAATATGGATTAAATTGTGGGGAAATTGCTCCTTCAATCCTGTGAGCGCTTTAACAAATAAAACTTTAGATCAAATTGGAAATGATAAAGAATTAATTAATTTAGTTAGAGAGTTAATGAAAGAATGCCAGCTAGTAGGTGAAAAAATTGGTATAAAATTTAATGTTTCTATTGATGATAGAATTAATGGCGCAATTTCTATAATGAATCATAAACCATCAACAACACAAGATCTAAACGCAGGTAAGCCTTTAGAAATAGACCCAATTATTGGGTCTATAATTGAGATAGCTAACAAATTAAATGTGGAAGTTCCAAACTTAAAAAAGATTAATTCTCAACTAAAACTTAAAGCCGAAAATTTAGGCTTATATCAAAGGTCAAAAATAATTGATAAATTAACTGGCTAAATTAAAAATTTGTGGAATGAATGATGTTATTTGTTTAAAATTAAACATGATTTTTTATGTAATATTCAAATACTCAATAAAAGATCTAACAGACACAATTAGTAAAAAAGTTCCAAAAATTTTACTTAGCAGTTTTTTATTTATTTTGTAGACAGCTTTGGCACCTAATCTAGCCATAATCATTGTAACTGGGACAAATACTGCAAACCCTAATAGATTTATATAACCCACACTAAAAGGTGTGTTTATATTATTAATTATCTTTCCACCAATAATCATTGTGATCGTTCCGCTAATTGCAATCAAAAAACCAACTGCTGCTGCTGTACCAATAGATTTTCTTATATCATAACCAAAAGTTCTCATAAACGGTACCATTAAAGACCCACCACCAATACCTAAGGGTATTGAAATAAAACCAATCACAACACCTGAGATATTTTTAACAATGTCAGAAATTGTTTTAGGGTTTTCAACAAGTTTTTCTCTAAGGAAAATAAAAAATAATCCCACCATGAAAGCAAATATTGAAAAAAATAATACTAGAGTTGGTGTCTTTAAATTAACTGCTAAAAAGGTTCCCAAAACAACACCAATTAAAATAAATAAGCCAAAGGATTTAACCATTTTAAAATCAACCGCATCATATTCCATGTGAGTTTTAGTAGAAATTATTGAAGTTGGAATAATAATAGCTAAAGAAGTTCCGACTGCTAAATGCATTCTAGTTACTAATTCAAAGTCTAATACTGTAAAAGCATAATAGAGAGCTGGAACGATTATTATTCCTCCACCAACTCCTAGTAATCCTGCCATAAACCCTGCAACGGCCGCAGCCATAGCCATAACCATTACTAGGTTAGTAATTTGAGATATATCTAATGAACTAAACAACTATAACTTCTAACGGGTTTAATTTATCGATAGTACCAACTAACTTATCCCCTTTTACAACTGGACCAACACCTGCTGGAGTACCTGTCATAATGATATCACCTGCCGTAATATCGTAAAAAGTTGAAAGGTGAGCAATCATTCTTGGTATTTTCCATATAATCTGATTTAAATCACCATCTTGCTTAACATCACCATTAACAGTTAATGTAATCTTTCCACTATCCATATTTCCAGATTCTTCAATTTTAGTTAAAGTTCCCATTGGTGCTGAACGCTCAAATGCTTTGCCAACTTCCCAGGGTTTTCCACCTTTTTTAGCTGCTGCTTGCAAATCTCTTCTGGTCATATCTAACCCAACTGCAAAACCATATATATGCTTGTACGCATCAGCTTCTGAAATATTTGAACCTCCACTTTTAAGTGCCATAACTAATTCTAATTCATGATGAACATCATTTGATTGAGGTGGGTATGGAAATTTTCCACTAGTATCTACGTTATCAGTATTTTTTTGAAAAAAAATAGGAGACTCTTTCGGATCATTTCCCATTTCAATAACATGATCTGCATAATTTCTTCCTATACAGTATACTCTTCTGACAGGGAACACTTCTTCAGATCCATGAACGGGTATCGTTGTAATTACTGGCGATGGTATTGCTAACTTAGTCATTTTTTCCTTTTTGTTTAATTGTTAATTTTTTTAACCCCGTTTTGATGCATAATAGGAAACTTTTCTTTCAAAGTAAGCAAGAATTTCTGAAAGTGTAAATGCCATTGCAAATAAAACTATTATTATTGCCCAAAAATGTTTCATTAAGAAGTTAGAAGAATACAGTTCAAATAATGCCCCAAAACCAACTATTGAAATTAATAATTGTCCAATAATAACACCTTTTACAGCTCTAATAAATCCTATACGCACTCCACCTAAAATTTCAGGTAAAGCTGCCCAAAAATAAATTTTAAAAAATGCATCCATTGGTTTTGCTCCAAAAGATTTTGCCATATCAACCAAGGATCTATTGATTTGCATCACCCCTGCTCTGGTATTAAGTATAATAATCCAAATAGCAAAAAGAGTAGTAATAATAATTATAGATTTCATTCCAAATCCAAATAAAACCATTAAAACTGGTACTAGTGCTGTTAATGGTGCACTCAAAAACATATTCACCCATGGTAATAATAGTTCATCAATAATTCTATTTTTTCCCATTAGAATTCCAGTTGGTACTCCAATTACCACAGCATAAAATGTACCTGCTAAAAATGCATATCCAGTTTCGGATACAGCTTTAATAAAAACTTTTGTAGGAGCAATTTCTAAGAAAGTGTCAAATATTGCTGATAAAGAAGGTATAAAATATGTAACTTCCAGTCTTCCAAATGTTTCCCATAGCAATCCCCAGAGTATAAGCGACGACATTGCGGGTAAACGATATCCAAATAATTTCATTATATTCTCTTATTCAACATAGGTTCTTAATGATTTCCAAATACGGTCAACAATATCTAAATATTCAGAATCTCTTCTAATACTGTCTACATCTTTATTTTTAAAACTGGTTGGTCTAATAATCTCTGAAACTCTACTAGGACGAGGCAACAATAATGCGATTTGATCCGAAACATAAACGGCTTCCTCAATTGAGTGTGTTACAAAAATAAAGGTTTTGTTTTCATTTTTAACTAAATTTAATAGATCTTCTTGAAATTTTCTTCTGGTCTGTTCATCAACAGCTGAAAAGGGTTCATCCATCAATAAAACTTGCGCATCGACACTTAAGGCTCTTGCTAAACCTACTCTTTGTCTCATACCTCCCGATAACTCATGAGGAAAGCTGTTTTCAAAACCTTTTAAACCAACATCACCTATATATTTAGCAGCAATCGATTCTCTTTCAGATTTTGCAACACCTCTTAATTCTAGACCAAATGCAACATTTCTTATAACGGAGGCCCAAGGTAATAATGCAAAATCCTGGAATACAAAAGCTCTATCTGGACCAGGTTCTTTTACTATTTGTCCATTAACAATTACTTCCCCACTTGTAGCAGGTAATAATCCTGCAATAATTTTTAATAAAGTTGTTTTTCCACAGCCAGAAGGTCCTAATAGAGACGTTAATTCTCCCCTAGGAAAATCTAAAGACAGGTCTCTCAATGCTTCTGTTTCCCCGTAGTTTTTGAAAACGTTTTTAACTGTTACAGCATTATCTTTACTCATAATTTATCCTCTTTATATTGTTATTCTGAAACGTACCCTTGGTTATTGCCTTTAAATAAAAAGTTTTCCATTTTTTCTAAAATATTTAAAAATAATACAGCTAATAAAATAATTGAAAAAATTGCAGCATACATGCTTGGGTAATCTGCTATTGATCTACTGTAAGAAATAATATCACCCACACCCGTTGGAGTAATTTTTAATTCTGCAAGTATGGCACCAATAAAACCCGCCGAAACACCAAGTCTTAAACCAGCAAAAATTATTGGGGATGATGCAGGTAAAATAATTTTTAAAATAACATCAAGATCTTTTCCTTGAAAAGCTTTAGCCATTTCTTTTATATTTGTAGGTGTATTTTTTACCGCTGCACTTGTGTTTAATACAATAACTGGCATAGCCATTATGCAAACTACAAAAACTTTTGAAGTTAATCCAATACCATAAGCCATAATTAATAATGGAATTAATGCCGCTAGTGGCGCTGCCTGCATTACAATAAAAATTGGTGATACAAGCCAATCAAATTTATCGCTTAGACCAATCCAAATACCTAAAGAAATACCTAAAATTCCTGAAATAACAATTCCTACAACTAATGGTTTTAATGTTTCCGCATAAGCTTTAAACATCGTTCCATCTATTGTTAAAGTCCAAAACGCAGTCATAGACTCGCTAAAAGGTGGAAACGCAAAACTAATACCAGATCTTCCACCAATTTCCCAGGCACCAAAAATAATAAGTGCTGACATTATTTTTAAAAATAAAGATCTGTGTTTCATGATTATTAATTAAATTTTAAGAAATTAGTTGCCGAAAATTGATTCCGGCAACTAACTGAAGTTTGATTATTGAGCGTCCATTAAAGGTTTCATGTACCAAAAATCTTCGATATTAAGATCAGCAAAATTTCCAGTTAACTGTCCAGCTTTATGATACCATTCCATGTCAGCTTTAGCTGCAACCATACCACCGCCATTTGGACTATATAATCCTCCAGCAACAGCATCAGTATAGAAACCATCTAGTTCATTAAGAACTTCTTTCGGTAATTGCCCTATTGGACCATCAGGATCTGTCTCTCTTCTGATAATAGTTGGATCTTTGTGCATGTCTTTATAAACGCTAACAAGAGCTTTTACAAAAATATCAACATCTGCCGCATTCTTCTTAATCCAATTGATATTTGCAAATAAAGCTTCATCACTCGCATCAACTTCAAACATCGGTAATACATTGAATTTATTGCCGTGCAGTTTTACAAGCTTATTCTTATTTGACAAATCAACAATAGTTGCATCAGTTTTACCTGCCACTAATGCGGCTATTCTATTTGATGAACCCGGAACATAAGATCTTGTGCCAAACTTAATGTTTAGTTTGTCCTCAATTACATTTGCAATTGATTCTGTTCCGCCACCTCTAGAGTGAAGCATAATTGGTTGACCATTAAGATCTTCTAATTTGTTATATTTTAGAGATGTAACTGGAAAAAATTTCAATTTAGATAATTGAAATATAATTCTTACCGGTGCTTTTGATTTTTGCATAGCAGAGTATGGAGTTCCAAAACCAATATCCATTTGTCCACTTAAAATGGCTTGAATTGCTAATTCTTCATCAGCAAATGCAGTCCACTCATATTCTAATCCATTAGCTTTAGCTCTATCCAGTGCAACAAAAAAAGCGGCTAGTTCATCTGAAGGCGTTTCAGCTAAAGCTATACGAATTTTTTTTGCAAAAGATCCTGTTGTAGTTATGCTAAGTATTAGAAAAAGTGATGTGACTAACACACCAATTTTTTTTAATAGTTTGTTCATATGTTTATCTCTCTCTCTCTCTTTTTTTTTTTTTGTTTATTTAATTAAATATATTAAAATCGATTTTTATATAAAAATCAACTAAAAAGAGATATTTTATATATATTAAATTTTAGAAAATTAATTGAAATCAACTATTACGTGAAATTATTTTAAAACTTATTAAAAATCAAAATAATGAAAAAAAGTATTAAAAAAGACATACAATTTGTAAATTATGATATTGATATAACTTACCCCTCTACAACTTATAAAATTTATAATAAATTAAAAAAATCACTAATTGGTGGAGATCTTACACCTGGCACTAAATTAAAGATTGATGATCTCAAAAAAAAATACCAAACTGGAACAAACCCTATCCGAGAATCTCTAACTTTGCTTATTGCAGATGATCTTGTGACCAAAATAGATCAAAAGGGATTTAAAGTTTCCGAAGCAACTCAAGAAAAATTTAACGAAATATTAAAAACTAGAATATGGATTGAAAGTATTGCTCTAGAGGAATCTATGAAAAATAAAAAAGATATAAATGAATGGGAAGAGGAGCTTATTGTTCTTAATCATAGGCTACAAAAAGCTGAAAGATCTTTAATGTACGAGCCAGAAAATTTAGATTCATGGGAAATGGTACACAAAAAATTTCACCTTACTTTGGTATCAAGATCAAAATCAAGCTTTATGAATAAATTTTGTGAATTACTTTACGATCAAAATATGAGGTACAGGTATTTAATCAAAAAAAAAAGAGTTATAAAAAAAGAAAAGTTACTGTTGAACACAAAGGTATTCTTGATGCTGTTTTAGAAAGAGATATTAACAAATCAAAGTCTTTACTTGTTAAACATTATATAACCACTAGTAGCTTTATAACTTTTAATAGTCCTTCATTTATTGATAAATAGCTAAGTACGAAATTACTAAAGTTTAAGTATTAATATTTTGAATAGCTTTTTCGTTATTTTGAACAATGGTCATTATATGTTTGGCTTTTTGAAAATCTGAATCTCTAGCCATCATATTGTCACTCAAGTATCTCTTCCAATCTTTTGATCCTATTTGACCATGGTATAAACCAACCGTATGTCTCATAATATGATTTACCTTAGTGCCCATCTTAACCTCCCTCTCCAAATATTCTAAGAGTTTCTCTGCAACCTGTTCTCTGGTAGGAGTTTCCTGTATGTTAAATATTTCTTTTTCTATTTCAATTAATGAGTAAGGGTTTTGATAGATAGATCTACCAATCATAACACCATCACATAAAGTTAGGTGATTTTTAATCTCGTCAATTTTTGAGATACCACCGTTAATGATAATTTCTAAATCAGGATTTTCTTTTTTTACCTGATAAACCATTCCATAGTTTAATTTTGGAATGTTTAAATTTTGTTTAGGAGACATGCCCGTTAAAATAGCTTTTCGAGCATGCAATATAAAAGTACTACAACCAACCCCTTTCATCTTTAATATAAAATTATTTAAATAATCAAATTCTTCCGTATCATCAAAGCCAATTCTGGTCTTTGCGGTAACGGGAATTTTACAGGCATTCACCATTGAGTTAATACATTCTGCAACTAAATCTGGTTCTCTCATTAGACACGCCCCAAACATATTTTTCTGAACTTTTTTGCTAGGGCAACCTAAGTTGATATTAATTTCATCATATCCCATATCTTCTGCAATTTTTGCAACTTCAGCTAATTCTGCTTTATCTGATCCACCCACCTGTAAAGCTAAAGGTTTTTCTTCTGGACTATACGATAAGATTTTTTTTTGATCCCCATGTATTGCAGATTTTGTTGCAACCATTTCTGAATACAACATAACATTCTTACTCATTAATCTTAGAAAATAACGATCGTGTCTATCAGTGCAATCCATCATTGGTGCAACTGATATTTTTCGGCTTATATTTTTCATCTCTAACTACCCAGTAAATAATTAGGCAACCAAGTTGCAATTTCTGGAAAAATACAAAGAATAATAATAGCTAAGACCATACAAAGCATAAATGGCAGAGAGCCTCTTAGTATTTCTGGTAAAGTAATATCTGGTGAAATTCCTTTAATTACATATAAATTTAACCCAACTGGGGGTGTAATTAGTCCAATTTCCATATTTATAGTTAAAATTACCGCAAACCAAATAGGGTCAAAACCAACACCTTCTATAATTGGAAGTAAAATTGGAGCAGTCATTAAAATAATTGCAACGGGTGGTAAAAAAAATCCCGCAACTAATAAAAAAATATTTATCATAAACAATAACACCCATTTATTAGCATCTAAACTAGTCATTACTTCTGCGATAGTTTGAGTTACGTATAAATTGGATAGAGTGAAGCTAAATAAATATGAGCAGGCAATGATCATCATGATCATTACACTTTCTTTCATTGATCCTTTTAAAATTCTCCATAATTTTTTAGGATCATAAATTTTGTAAATTATAGCTACTAATACAATACATAAAAATGCTCCAATCCCTGATGCTTCAGATGGGGTTGCAATACCACCATATAAAACATAAAGAACTCCAACTACAACCGTTAGGAAAGGAAGCACTCTTGGTAAAATTTCAAATCTTTCTTTCCAAGAAAATTTATTAAATACAACTGATGCAGAGTTTGCGTCCATGTTGGTTCTCCATGTCTTAAAAATAGCCCAAGCCATAAACAAACCTGTAAGCATAATACCAGGCAAAATTCCTGCCATGAACAATTGACCTATAGAAGTCTCTGTTGAAATTCCAAAAACAATCATAGTAATGCTTGGGGGTATCAAAATCCCAAAGTACCACCTGCAGCTATCGTTCCCGCACTTATTTCTTTTGAATAACCACGCTGTCTCATTTCGGGAATACCCCATTTTACCAATTGCAGCACAAGTTGCTGGTGATGATCCACTTAGTGCAGCAAATAAAGCACAAGCACCTAAGTTAGAAACCACTAATCCACCTGGCACTCTATTTAACCACCTATCTAATGCTAAATATAAATCTTTACCAGCTGGTGAAGATGCAACTGTCATTCCCATTACAATAAACATTGGGATAGAGACAATAGTAAATTCCATTAAACCCTTCCATGAAAGTATCTGCAATTACTTTAGACATACCAAAGCCTTCAAACAGAAGTAAAAAAGTAACCGCAACAAAACCAAGGCCAAAAGCCACTGGAATTCCTAAAGCGAAAACTCCAATGGTAACTACTGTAATCAATAAACCAATAAGTGCGGGATCCATTATTTTATAGCCTCCTCAAGTTTAGCTGGAGGAAAAGGCATTTCTCTTTTAGTTACTAGGGAAATTATGTCAGCGAGATATTGTAAAATCATTATAAAAAAACCAATGGGTAAAGAGATATAAAGCTTCCATAGAGGAGCATTCCAAAGAGTTCCTGTGGTGTGATTGTTAACATAAGCGTCAAACCACATATCGCTATGCGAGTACAAAAATTAAGGTGCTAAACTATTAATGATAAAACTGAACAAATGATGGCTAAAATTAATTTACCTTTATAGTCAAGGTAATGGGGTAATAACTCAACATTTACGTGCCCTTTTTCTAGTAATACATAAGGACAGCCAATAAAGGTTGCTCCAGCTAGAGAATAAATAACATATTCAGTTTGCCAAGAAGTCGTTAAGTTGAACACATACCTTGAAACTACCATGTTAATAATAACTAAAATAGCTGAGATAAGAAGTACTGTGGCAACCGTCCCACAAAGTCTAGAAAGAGAGTGTACAAATTTTATAAACGTGTTCATTAACTGTAAAATTTTTAAGGTTTTATATAAAAACCCCAAACAAGCTTGTCTGGAGTTTTTATGTTATTTTTTTTAGTGATTATTATTTAACCGCTAATGCTTTTTCGATTAGAGAAGCTCCAGCTGGAACTTTATCAGAAAATTCTTTGAACGAAGTGTTCTTAGCAATTTCTACCCAATCATTATAGTCTTTCTCGCTCATGTAAGCTAACTTAATACCTTTTTCTTTATAAGTGTCTTCCATTTTCTTATCTAGAGCTTCAACTTGACCTAACATATATGTTTCAGCTTTTTTACCTGCAGCTAAAAGAGCTTCTTTCTGCTTATCATTTAAAGCTTCAAAAGACATTTTAGAGACTAAAATTGGCTCGTACATAAACCATAAACCAAATTTTCCTGGAGGTGTTGCGCATTTAACTTGTTCATAAAGTTTAAATGAAACAAAACTTCCTGAGCTTGTATTAACACCTGTTAATACACCCGTTTGTAACGCAGCATAAACTTCAGAACTTGCCATAGAAGCAATAGATGCTCCAGCACCTTCTAACATTTTGTTAAACATAGGTCCTGCAGCTCTCATTACTTGACCATTAACTGAAGCAGGTCCTGTAACACATTCTTTTTTAGATGCAAATCCACCACCTAACCAAGCGTCAGCAAGAACCATTGCTCCTGCATCATCAATAATTTTTCTAATATCATCCATGAAAGGTGACTTATTAATTCTTTGTGCATGATCGTGGTTTTTTACAATTCCTGGCATCAGCGTTATACTGAATTCAGGATGGAACGAGTTAGCGTAATCCAAAGGTAGTGAAGTCATATCTAATTGACCATCAACCAAAGGTTTCCACTGAGCTTTTGCTTTGTAAAGTGATTGCCCTGGGTAAACTTGAATTTTAAAGTCTACGTTAGCATTTTCAACATCCTTAGCAATCATTTGAACCATTTCATCACGTGCATCCCCTTTACCACCTGGAAATTGGTGTGACGCTTTCCAAGTAACTGCAAAAGATGAAGTTGTGATAAATGATAATGCAACTAAAGATAAAATAAACTTTTTAACAATTTTCATTATATTTTCTCCTAATTATTATTTTAAGGATGTATTAAAATAAAGTTATTGATAAGAGTCAATATAAGATAATAAATTATACAGCTACTATATGGATGGACCTTTAAAAAACCTACTTGTTCTTGACTTAACTAGAGTGCTAGTTGGGCCATATTGTACCATGATGCTCTCAGATTTAGGTGCAAGAGTAATTAAAGTAGAAGCACCTGAGGTTGGAGACGACTCTAGAAAATTTGGTCCCTTTATTGAAGATTATTCAGCTTACTTCATGTCACTTAATAGAGGTAAAGAAAGTATTGCTCTTAATTTAAAAAATGAAGACGATAAAAAAATATTTGATAAAATTTTAGCTAAGGCAGATATTTTAGTTGAGAATTTTAAACCAGGAACGTTGGAGCGTTGGGGTTACGGCTGGAAAGATATTTGTAAAAAATATCCTAGACTAATTTATGCATCGGCATCCGGTTTTGGACAAACGGGTCCATTAAAAGAACTGCCTGCTTACGATATGGTCGTTCAAGGTATGGGTGGCTTAATGAGCGTTACGGGTCAACCAAACTCAGAACCGACTAGGGTTGGTACTTCTATAGGAGATATCACAGCAGGATTATTTACAACCGTTGGAATTAATGCTGCACTTTATGATAGAGAAAAAACTGGTAAAGGAATGTTTATCGATGTTTCAATGTTAGATTGTCAAATTGCAATTTTAGAAAATGCTATTGCAAGATATCTTGCAAAAAATGAAATTCCTAAACCAATGGGTTCTCGTCATCCGTCTATTGCGCCCTTCGAAGCATTTAAGACAAAAGATAGTTACGTTATAATGCAGCGGTAATGAAAAATTGTTTGAGAAACTTTGTAATGTTTTAAATATTTCAGAAATTGCTCAAGATCCAAAATTTAATTCAAACTCTTTAAGATCTGAAAATATGGATGATCTTAAAATGATACTTGAAGATAAACTTAGCGCTAAAAATACTAGTGAATGGGTAAGTGAAATGGAAAAAGAAAAAATTCCTTGTGGTCCTATATTTAATATTAAAGAAGCTGTTGAAAACCCTCAGATTGAAGCTCGAAACATGATTGTTAAAGCGCATCATAAAGTTATTGGTGATTTTAAATTAGCAGGTAATCCAATTAAAATGTCTAGTTACAAAGATGAAACAACTCGTGGTGATATCCCCGACTTGGACGAGCATAGAGAACAGATCTTAAAGGAATTTAATAATTAACTATTAGGTTCAGTATCTCAGTAGTTCAGTTTCAGCTATTGATCTAAAGAAACTTCTGTATCTCAGCTCCCACTTCTAACTCGGTATCAACATCAACTTCTGGTTCTGCTTTGCAGTTAACTCTTCTAAATCTTCTGGCGCTACTTGAATTTTTTCTGGAATTTTTCTAGCTCTTTTAGATGGTAAAATAGGTGTTCCACTTTTAGAAATTTCACCTTTGTACATGCTATCAAAATCATCACCGATAACTTCATCATCATCAGTACCGTCATCAATTTGCTCAACATGCTTTCTAAGTTTATGAATAGCGCTATCTGTTAAATCTGAAACTTTAATAGTGCCTTCTGCAATTTCTCTTAAAGATATTACTGTATTTTTATCATTATCTCTATCAAGGGTAGGTTCTAAACCTGAATTTAATTGAACAGCTCTTTCTTTAGCAACTAATACTAATTCGTAAGGGCTTTCTACTTTATCTATGCAATCTTCTACTGTTACTCTAGCCATGCGCAGTATCTATACGGTGGTTAAAAAAAATCAAGGTTAATTTTATAAATATTGCGGATTAAGCTTATTCTTTATGAGAAATAGCAACGATATTGCTATTAATATGTAAGATCCTGAAACTAAAGCGATTTGTTCAATTGAAAAGCTATTATCGATCAGTATTCCAAAGAGAGCTGTACCAAAAGCAGTTGAAAATACCATCAATGCTGTTGTTAATGCTTTAATGGAACCAATATATTTAACACCATAAATTTCAGCCCAAGTAGCAGAACCTAAAACATTTGCTAGTCCATTTGAAATTCCAATCAAGCCTAAAAATACAAAAGAAGAAATTGGTGAGTTAAAATAATAAAGTACGAACGTTGCAAATAATAAAGGAATGTTCATATAAATTAATAATTTTCGGCTACTAAATTTATCAATTAAAAAACCAGACAAAAATAATGTAATCACTGATAAAATTGAATACACCATAAATGATTGAGCAATAACGTATGGTCCCCAATTTTTAGAAGAGACGATAAAAGATTGATAAACAAATGTACCCGTTGCAATGCACGGCATTGCTAACATGCTTAGACAGATAACATAAAAACGATAATCTTTTAGAACTTCAACTCTTGTCCATTGTTTTATATCTTTTATTTTAATATTAGTAGTATTGGATGTCTCTCTTGAATCCAGTTTAACATTTTTAACTAACGTGAAGACAACTATTGGCAAAACTAAAATAACCAAAATTGAAATAGCTATCCAAATATTTCTCCAATCAACAAAAGTTAATAAAAAAATAATTAGTAATGGCAAAATAAATTCAGCTAACGATAAACCAAGCCAAGTTGTACTTAATGCACGTCCCCTAGTCTTTTCAAAAAATCTTGAAATTGTTGTGGTTGCTGTATGAGACATTAGCCCTTGTCCTGACAATCTCATTAAAAAAATTGAGAGAAATAAAAAAGCTACTGAAGAAATTTTAGAAAATAAAAAACAAGAAATTGCCAATAAAGTAATCACATATGATGCAAATTTTAAAATATTAAAGTCATCTATTTTTTTACCAACCCAAACTAGTATAAAACTACTTAATAGAGTGCAGATGCATAAATAGATCCAAACTGACCATGAGTAATAGAAAGTGCGTCTCTTATGCTTGAATTAAACAGTCCTAAAAAAAAGCTCTGTCCAAAACTTGAAAAAAATGTAAATATAAAACCAAATAAAATTACTTTAAAATTCAAACTTTTAAACATAGGAAATAAAAATTATGAGTAATGTTGCATTTATAGGTTTAGGTGTCATGGGTTATCCAATGGCAGATATATATCAAAAGCAGGACACAATGTAACTGTTTATAACAGAACAGCTACAAAAGCTGGCAAGTGGGTTGCTGAATATAAAGGTTCAAAAGCAGATACTCCTGCAAAAGCTGCTGACGGTGCTGACTTTATATTTACCTGCGTTGGTAATGATAATGATT
>FUWD013231938.1_pt1 | contig 18331 bp, 16 predicted proteins | sample 1063281 | NCBI WGS metagenome assembly FUWD01 (sample SAMEA79048168, study PRJEB19326) | metagenome | biome: marine | reverse complement strand
AGTACATCAGTGAGACTGTGGCACCATGGCGCTGAGCGATGCATCTGAGTATGATAGCTTTACACAGTTGAAAGATGAAAGCGATCATGCTCGCCCCATCGACTTTGCTCGTTTGGCCTGATGTCGCTAACGGAGGGGCAGTCAACGGAGTACAAGTGATCCCTCAGGCGTGGGTGGAGGAAGCCACAACGGCCACAAGCTCATCTATCGGCCAGATGGACGGTCTCGAGCAGAGCTACGGGCATTTTTGGTGGACATACCCCGACAATCGATTTGCCGCTCAAGGGAACCTGGGCCAGTACATTCTTGTCTCCCCAGACGAGGGAGAAGTAATCGTGCGGCTGGGGCGCCAGGAAACTCTGGTCTGGCCCCAGCTCATGCTCGATTTGTCGGAGAGTCTCGACTAGAGCTTTCCCACCGAGAGCAAGGACCCTCCGCTTCTAAAACAACTCGTAAATCAAACATTGACAAGCAAGCACCGTTTGATCCTTACACTTCACATAACATCACAACGACTCGGCTACGGACGCGTATCAACCCTCGACCAAAACCTCGAAGCACCAGCAGACGCATTGACATCCGCTAGCGCAAACATAATCTTCATTGAGAAAATCACCGGCACCAAGGCATCCCACTCTGAACTCGACAAGCTTCGGGAGCACATTACGCTGCTGTTCACCCATGTTCGCTCATGTTCGCAACCCTGAACTAACGCGATTTCCGAACAGCTACGAACACTCACGAACAACCTGCATTTAACGGGGGACAAGGGGTCGCGGGTTCAAATCCTGCCAGCCCGACCGCGTAAGCAGTGTGTGACTATTTGGATTGGCCCCCTAGCGCCTCGGCCACCAATCTCCATTATCGGACTCGGGTCGAATGATTTCGTCTTTCCAAACACCGTCTGGATGTTCGACCTGTGTAACTATCGGAACCCAGCCAACTTCTTTGCCGGCTGGGGGATCCAGAATTAGCCCGTGGTCAATTTCCGCGAGGTGGAAGCGTGTCTGATCAGCCGGTCGTTCCAGCAAGTTCACGCTGCCATCCCAATTCCTGTGCATGTTTTCCATAGTCAACTGCAGGTCTGCTAGGTAGGAATCGGTATAAAACTCTGGGAACTCGCGCTTCATGTTCCAGAACACTGGTTGGTCGATAAATCGATACCAGCGGTAGCTGATTACGCTGCCATCATCCAGGGTAGTTTGGTGGATTTCCTTGTCGCAACCGTCCGGGTCCTCACAGACCCAGCAGTCGGTATTAAAAGTGTCATCAGCCGGAAGCTCAATGTTGTCGAAATGGTTCTGCAGATTAGTTGGGTTTTTTAGATTTCCGTAATCTAAAAGTCGCAATGTTTCTGGTACTTCTGCCTCGGTGACCCCAATAACCTCGTTGCCCACCACCTCGTAGTAGCTGGCAATCTCCCTTTGTGCCTTGGGAATGGACGTCCAATCAACCACGATGCTAGTTTCACCGTTTTGGGTGGCAGCAAGTAGTGGAATGTTGAAGTTGATAGTGGAGCCGTCGTAGTAGTCCTCGCCCATTACCTTTAGACCGAAAAATTCAACCAGTGGTCCGGAACTCTCGTTTCGTTCAACGTGCATGGGAATTCCCAGGTCTTTGAAGGTCTTCTTCCATGAAGAGTCCTTCGCGGTTGACTTGAAGGTCTCGGCGAAAGCTGAAATCAACTTTGCGTCGAAGGTCTGAATATTCTGAGCAATTGGCTCTTGGTCAAAGCTGTTTGGAATCTGTGGTGGGTAGCTCTTTATAAATGTCTTGCCTTCCTCCTCCATTGCAAAAAGTGGAACAGGAGGCATTTCGATCCCGATTGGTACATAACGCTCCGCGGGTGAGACACCGTGTGTTTTATCGGGGTCTGCCCACCAGTCTTTGTACCAAGCTTGATTTTGAATCTTGATTAGCATTTGGTTTTCTGTGATCTCTTCGTTCAAAAAATCGACCAACGCCTGGCCCGATGGGTCAGCTATCGAATCCCCAACAGTCCAATTGAAGACATCATTCAGCATCTCTAGTGCATTCCACCTGGCCATTCTTAGGTTCCAGTGTTGTGGGGTGTAAGCGATAAGGGGGCCAGAGTAGTTTGCCGAATCAATAACGAAGGTCCAAGTGAGTAGTCCCGGTGAATCCCCAGGGCTCACGGCCCCAAACTCATTGCCGATGATTGGAAGCGCAGCCCAAGCGGTTCCGACCGATATCCCGCCGTCATTTGCGTATGCTTCTTGATCTTCATCGAAGGCAATCAAGTTCGGTGGCACCATCATCTTGTTGGACAGGGTCACTCGACCAAGCACGTCGCAGGAAATTCTTCTTTCGTAAAACCCCCAGCCACCGCCAGTGTCGCTAGTGCCGCTGTAGAGATGGGTTGCCGCAGAAGCCATGTATTTCGGGTAGTAGCTTCTTCCCATCTTGTCTGCAACAAACAAGCCACCTTCGATTGAATTAAAGGGTCCGGCATGATGTGCGTCATTGCCAATCCATTGACCCCACTGCCCAAATTGACCAATTGTCGGAACTTTTTCGAGTAGCCGATAGACCCGAAGGTACTGCGAGACACCAAACAGGTCGGGGCCGGCTGACTCGGCGGTTACCACTTCGGCTCCAACCATGTTGATTTGGGAGGTGTATGGCGCAACGCAGTTCTCGGCATCAAGCTCACTGATCAAAGTTTCAAAGACCGGGATTGCCCCGGGGTCAACGCCATCGCAGTGCTCAGGCAAGTAAGTGCCGGGTAGATAGCCGCTGGTGCCAGTAGGGCGCGTCGATTCTGACTGCCCAGGCTCTGTTTGCTTGGTCACTTGCGCGGAGTTCGAGCTATCGACAGGGGATACGCATCCTGCCAAGGTCAACAGCATCACTATGCCGAGACTGAAGTATTTCAAAGTTTCCCTAAGTTGTATTTATTGCAGCCTACTGCGGAGTTGGAGTTGACTTAGAGTACGACGATCGATATGGGGGTAGACCTCTGGCCAGGTGCACCGCCCTCGAGCATTATCTCTTGAGATTGGCCCTTGATAACTCACAGCCCACTAACCAAAACCTAAGCTTCAGACTCCGTTACAGTCCGGTTAGGTCCGTCACTTCACCGGAGTCCCGTACTGGTTTTCCCCGGCGGTTGAGTCCAAGACGGAGAACACAAACAGGACAACGCCTCCAACGAGGGGGACAAGCCCTATCAATGCCCACCAACCACTCCTGCCAGTGTCGTGAAGACGCCGAACAAGTACCGCTAGAGCAGGAAGGATGGTGACAAGAATCCAGATTAGGCCGACGATGCCACCACCACCGTTTGCGATAAACCGATCAACGTCGCCTTCCATAAGCGCTAAATCAATAGCTGCCGCGGCAAGGTTAGTAATAATCAGAAAAAGCTGGATAAACCAATACTCTGTGCGGCGTGAGCGGCCCTTGAACATTGTGTAATTTGACCAAAAAGACTTCACTGCTTCAGCAAAACTCATGACGACCTCTTTCATTTGTTTGTAGGTTCAACATATCTGAACAACCATTGAAAGTAACGAGCAGCTTTCCTTAGCCCGAAGCTCGCCGTAGCTCACTCGAGTTGTGCTGATGTGGGAACGTTGTTCAAGGGTTCGGTGCACGGGGCATTTATCGGCGATGGCCAACAGTGACGCGATCTGTTCCTCGGTGAGTTCACCACTCAATCGAATGTCCCGCTGGAAGTGGTCGATTTTCGATTCAGAGGCCTTGCAGTTTTCGATTCAGAGGCCTTGCAGTTTTCGCATTCGGCGGCATGACGTTTATCGTGGCGGACGCTCACTGAGACGTGATCGAGAGTTATGTTCTTGCGCCAGTGGGTTTCATCCTGCCGATGTCAGTTGGGGCGATATTGATGTCACTTTCAACGCTTTTAGTTGCCCTAAACGCTCAATTACTACGAAGGCTTGACATATCACCCAGCTCCAACGGAGTCCAGTAATCAGCTGATTATGGTCGACGTTCCCCTGATGCCAGCAATGTTTTTGACTTATAAAGCTCCAGAGCTTGGAGGCTTACCGCTGTGATGCCAACGGCTAAAGATTTCTTAGAAAAAATGCTCAAATTCACTGCTAAAATTTTCACTTCATTGGAGCAACCCGGTCACTGAATATGAATTTCTCTTTCTGCCTGGGTCGAACCATCTTGATGGAACGCTTTTTGTGAAGCACCGTCTACTTGATTCCACGGAATAAATTTACCCGAGGCCACAAAGACACCAATTTCTAAGTGCTCACCGGGGCCGTGGTCGCAGTAAAAAACTCTCGAATTTATTCTCGATAGGACTGGTCCCTCGGGACCCCTTTCAAGAATTATTGGATTGAACCCCTTCATCAGTTTACGTATGCAACCTCGTAGGTTAGGAAAGTGCAATCAGGTCGGCATAGCCTTCGTTCCAGTGGTCCTCATCGCCGTCTGGCAAAATGAGCACTCGTTCTGGGTTCAATGCTTCAACGGCCCCAACATCGTGGGAGACCAGCACAACTGCGCCCTTAAAGCTTGCTAGAGCAGCCAGGATCTCTTCACGGCTTGCTGGGTCCAAGTTATTCGTTGGCTCGTCCAGTAACAGTACGTTTGCCGATGACACTACAAGTGAAGCGAGTGCAAGTCTTGTCTTTTCGCCACCGGACAATACCCCGGGCTAACTTCGAGACATCGTCACTGAGAACAAGAATGAACCAAGCACCTTTCTGGCATCCGTGTCAGCTAAGTTAGGCGCAGTATCTGCATGTTTTGAAGAACCGTTTTGTTGACATCCAAGGTTTCGTGCTCCTGCGCAAAGTAACCAACCTTGAGGCCATGTCCCGGAATCAGTTCACCGGTGTCCGGCTGATCGACTCCGGCAAGAATTCTCAACAAGGTGGTCTTGCCGGCTCCGTTTAGGCCAATGATTACAACCTTGGAGCCGCGGTCAATGGCGAGGTCTACGGCCGTGAAAATCTCCAATGAGCCATAGCTTCTACTCAGGTTTTTGGCCATCAATGGTGTTTTGCCGCAAGGTGCTGGGTCTGGGAACTTGATTTTTGCAACGCGGTCTACTTCTCGAACATCATCCAGATTCGCAAGCAGGGACTCGGCACGCCTCACCATCTGCTTGGAGGCGACTGCTTTGCTTGCTTTTGCTCCAAACTTAGCAGCCTGTAATTGCAGAGTGCTGGCTTTTTTCTGGGCAATGGAGCGCTCGCGCTTGCGGCGCTCTTCGTCAGTCTCCCGAGCTTTTTTATACTGGTTCCAGCCCATGTTGTAGATGTCGATTACGGTGCGGTTGGCATCCAGGTAGAAGACGCGATTTACAGTCTCTTCAACTACGGCAACATCGTGGCTGATAATAATCAGCCCACCCTTATAGGACTTGAGGAACTCCCTCAGCCACACGACTGAGTCGGCATCTAGGTGGTTTGTAGGCTCATCGAGGATCATGGTTTGCGCATTGCTGAATAAAATTCTCGCAAGCTCAACTCTTCTTCGTTGTCCACCCGAAAGTGTCTTTAAGGGCTGGTCTAGGGTTGGCCCTTTGATTCCCAAGCTTCCTGCCATGGCTTCAGCTTGAGCTTCGGCGGCGTAACCCCCGGCGGCTTGAAAGCGTTCCTCAAACTTGGCATAGGCAATCATGGCTGCCGCAGAGATTGCAGGGTCGTCACTTCCCATTTCTAGACCAGCGTTGTTCATGCCCTCCAGGGTGTCGCCAAGGTTCCTGGCGTTCAAAATTCTGGTTCGGACTAATTGCTCAGGGTCTCCGCTGCGGGGGTCTTGAGGAAGATATCCGATTTCCCCTTGACGATCTACAAAGCCCTGAGAAGGTTGACCATCTCCGGCCAGTATTTTGGTGAGAGTTGTTTTCCCAGCGCCGTTGCGACCAACGAGGCCTACTTTGTCGCCTTTATCCACCCGAAAATTGACTCCGTGCATAAGTACTCTTGGACCGATTCGGATCTCGAGGTCGCGCACGCCGATCATCAAAACTCCAAAAAGGGGGATTAGTTGTCGCAAATCAAAAGCGACGCTCCAACTATACCAAACCGTTGCGGCCTTTTTTATTAGTGTCGTTTTAAGCGGCCGGCACAAATTGCACTAAATCTAACGTTCACCTAGAGGTTGATTTGATTTCACTCATTGGTTAAATTGGTGAACCTTTTAAAGAGTAGGTTCATGCTCATGAACTCACTAAACCAACGTCGACTGAAGTTCGGCATCGCGGCATCTGCCGCTCTTCTACTGGGTGCTGGCATCTTCAGCACCCCCGCTGTCTCTGCTGAGACTTACGCGGTCCCTTCTGCGCCAATCAAGGTGACAGTTAGCCAGGCAACCGGTGGCTTTAAAGTTTATTGGCGCGGAGCCAAGGGTTCGCCAGAAATCACGAACTACGTGATCTCAGGTGGTCCTGGAAGTTGTCCAATAATCGTTGATGGCTCAGCTCGAAGTGCAGAACTGCCAGTGTTAGATGCAGACCCAATGACTATCACGGTGAAGGCAGTAAACGAATATGGATTCTCATCCGCTACAGAATCAGCCGGCAAATTCACGGCCAAGAGTCTTGCTTCATCCGACCTAAAGAGTGTTCAGCTTCTACAGTTCAGTGATTTTCACGGAGCAATTGAAGCGAGCCGAAGCGGAATTGGTGCTGCCGTTATGGCCTCAGCTTTTGATGCTGACCGAAAACTGGTTGAGGCAACTCTCACACTTTCTTCCGGAGACAACATTGGTGCGGCGCCTCCAATCTCATCTCAGTTCGCAGAGCTACCAACCATAAAAGCCCTAAACGGCATGGGGCTGGATGCTTCGGTCTTCGGTAACCACGAGCACGACCGTGACACCGAACACTTGCGTCACATAATTCGTTACTCGGATTTCCAGTGGGTCGCCAGTAACTACAGCAGTCTCAAGGGTCTTCAGGCTTCGAACGAAAAACGAGCCAAGTCCTACACAATTGTTGATCGCGGCGGCGTGAAGGTTGGTGTAATTGGAATCAATACTTCGCAAACAGTTGAGCAGATTTTCCCTGGCAACCTTGACTTTACCTACGCGGGTAAGACCAATGAGATAGTGATTCAGGCAAGTCTCACCCAGGCCCAGAAGGCCGTGGAAGCTGCCAAGGCTGCAGGTGCGGACATGGTTGTCGCACTAGTTCACGAGGGTTGGAATCAAAACCTGAATGGCAAAGCATCCGGTCCACTGATTGATTTTTCCAACAAACTAAAGGGCGTTGCTGCCGTCTACGGCGGTCACTCTCACCAGCAGTACGCTTCGGTCATCAACGGAGTGACAACGGCGATGGTGAAAAACTCTGGTGTTCAGTACACCAGAACTCAAGTTTGTGTCGACACTCGCGCAAATGAAGTGCTCGGTTCATCAGTTGAATTTATAAACAAGGCTGACGTTTCGGCACTCACACCAAACGCTGCCGTCGCTTCGATGGTTGCCGGGTACAAGGCTCAGTTGAGCGCCAAACTGGATGGTCAAATTGGCACCGTTGCAAACCTTTCTCCCCGCGGCGGCAAACCAGCCGTTGAGCGCTCGGGTGAAGTTGCAATTGGAAGTTATACAGCCGACCTACTCCGGGCCAAGTACGAAGTTGATTTGGTGCTAATCAACGGTGGCGGTATTCGAGATACATTCCCAGCCGCTACTTACTCACCAGAAAATACTGAACTCAGGAGGCCTTCAGATACTTCTACAGTCGGTCCTTTCGATGTTACATTGGGCGATGCCTACACGGTGTTCCCGTTTGGAAACTCGATTAGCCTCACAGAAATTACCGGAACTGGTCTTTGGTCAGCACTTGAAAATGGGGTTTCCAACTACCCAACAGATGGTCGATTCCCTCAGGTGTCAGGCATTAAGTTTTCGTTTGACCCATCTAAAGCATCCGGTGCCAGGGTCGCTTCGGTAACGACAACTGCTGGGGTTGCTATTGCTAAGGACTCGAAGGTCTATTCGGTGGCAACGCTTGACTTCTTGGTCTACGGCGGAGATGGCTATACACAGTTCGATGAGAGCAAGCAGGTCATCCGTGATCTTCTGGTTGACGTCTTCACCGATGGGCTGAAAGCTGATGCGGCTGCCGGCAAAGTAACAACTTTGGTCACTGACGGAAGAATCACCGTTATCGACTAAAGACATAAAAGCAATAAAAAGACGGGCCAGTGGTTACTGGCCCGTCTTTTTATTTGGGTGAGGCGAAATGTCTATTAGATTCAACCAAGAGCGAGCCGAACTAGTTGATTCACAGCAGACCTATAGACTCTGGCCATGGGCGTAATGCAGGAGCTGAGAAGCATTCCAAACATGCTGAGCGTCCTAAGGTTGTTTATGGTGCCAGTGTTCTTGCTGCTATTGCTGACTGGTCAATTTGTTGCGGCTCTTATTGTTTTAGTGGTTGCCAGCGCAACCGACTGGCTCGACGGGCAAATCGCTAGGCGTTTCAACCAAATCACCAAGCTGGGTCAGCTCTTGGATCCAGCTGCCGACCGGCTCTTCATCTTTGCAGCGCTCATTGGCCTGACCATCAATGGAAACATTCCACTTTGGCTAGCCTTGATTGTCGCCTCCAGGGATTTGATGCTGGTGATTGTCTACCCGATTTTGGCAAGCCATGGCTACGGGCCATTGCCAGTGCACTTCCTGGGCAAAGCCGGGACTTTTGCTCTTCTATACGCATTACCGCTTTTATTGATGGTTGATGTTTGGCCAGAGGCGGATTTCATCGTGCTACCGCTTGCCTGGGGCTTCGCGTATTGGGGGGTTGGTCTTTACTGGCTTTCCGGCTTGCTATACGTCAAGCAAGTTATAGAAGTCTTGTCATCCATCAAGCCAAAATCCCCTAAAGTATGAGGGGGAGGCGAAATTGTCTAAAGAAGGTTTTGGAAGCGACGACACTGCTCGTTTTTCTGACGACCTGATTGCCAAAAACAGCCCAGTTCTTTCTGACGGAGAAGCGGTTGCAATATCGGCTCTTCCTTCCAACTCGGCACTTCTTATTTCACACCGAGGACCCGGGGCCGGATCGAGATTCCTTTTAGACCAGAATCTAACCATCGCCGGAAGACACCCGGAAGCTGACATTTTTCTGGATGACGTAACCGTCTCAAGAAAGCACGTTCAAATCTCCCGGAACGGCTCAGCCTTTCAGCTAGAGGACTTGGGGTCCATGAACGGAACCTATGTTGACGGCAATCGAGTAGACAAGATCAAGCTGGTCGACGGAGCCGAATTGCTAATTGGAAAATTTCGTCTGACTTTTTATTCTTCGAAGAAGGAGGGCTGAGTATGGACAACTCTCTATCTAGACTTCAAGATCACCGCAAGCTGTACACAATCGGCCAGGTCCTTTCTGTTCTAAAGCCAGACTTTGGTGATCTCAGCCCATCGAAGCTTCGCTTTTTAGAAGACCAGGGCCTTGTTACTCCGGAGCGCACCGATGCTGGATATCGAAAGTTTTCAGAACCTCAGATTGAGCGCCTCAGAATTATTCTGACTCTTCAGCGCGATCAGTACCTTCCTCTCAAAGTGATTAGGCAGTACCTAGATGAACTTGATTCCGGCAGGCAGCCGCTGTTACCTGCAGCGAGTCCGTCGTCGCTTCGAAGAGGGCAACGCTTCTCGACTTCTCAACTAAAGCTTGAGACTGGTCTTTCAGACCTGGCCTTCAAAGAGGGTGCGGAATTAGGTCTTTTTGGAGCCCAACCTCATTCTTCACACGAAGTCGAGATTGCTTTTGCTCTTGTCGGACTAGAGGAATTTGGAATTCAGCCAAGACACTTACGAGGCTTGAAGTCTGCCGCAGAGCGTGAGATAGGAATAATCACGGGTGTCACTGAGCCGATTCTTCGGAAGAAGGCACCTGATAGCGCGGCAAAGGCCGGGCACATTTCTAGAGAGATAGCGGAGCGCTTCGGCGCTATTAGGTCACACCTCATAACTGAAGTCATTGAAGAGATAGAACGATAGTGCGACACGCCCAAAGCACAATAGAAACCTTAAACCTAAACTTGAAGGCAGACTTAGCAGTCTGTTCAAATTAGGAGTAACGGTGGAATACGAATCTGGTGTCTTGTTCACTGACGGCTTGCCGAACACTGATATTGGTTACCGGGGAGCTTCAGCAGCTGCGGCAGCTGGAATTACCTACCGTCAGCTTGATTACTGGGATAGAACCGGACTCGCGGTTCCCGCAATCCAGGGAGCGACCGGCTCCGGGTCGCAGCGACTTTACTCATTCCGAGATATTTTGGTTTTGAAGCTGGTTAAAAGGCTTTTAGACACCGGTGTTTCACTCCAGCAGATAAGAATTGCAGTCGAGCAGCTGGCTGCAGCCGGCATCTCGGATCTAACTAACACGACACTTATGTCCGATGGGGCAAGGGTTTACCTGTGTACTTCCCAAGACGAAGTAATCGATCTTCTAGGTCAGGGTCAGGGCGTATTTGGCATTGCAATAGGCAGAGTTCTCAGGGAAGTTGAAGCTACTTTGGTTGACTTTGCTGCTGAAGAAGCCGCTGTTCACGATGAGCTTGCTGCCAGAAGAGCACGTAAAATCTCCTAGCGTTGAAACCAACGCTTCTTTTTTCTTGATCGTCTTGATTCGGAGGAGACTTGAGCTTGAATCTCATCCTGACCAAGCTGCGTAATTAGGTTCTGTTGACCGCGCCTAGTTCGACCGACTATTCCGACTCGCGTCCGCTTTTCTTCGGTCGAGTCAAAATCCGCCATTAGGCCAGCTAGCAAGCGGTCGAAACCTCTTGCTACTTCGGAGGCTCCTTCGGCGGGCCAAGAATGGATTGGCCTCGCTGCTCCGGTGGACTGCTGAACAGCCGCGCGCTCCTCGAAATAAGGCTGAAGTAATTGCTCCCCAAACATTTCGCGGAGTTCACTGAGACGGAACTCGTGCTCATGTGATTGCTGCCTGAGGCGATTGACGACAAAACCGTAGAGGCTGAGCCTTGGGCTCAGCTTCGCGCTAATCTCCGCAATTGCTCGGCGCGCTCTGTCGGCTGCAATGACTGAATATAGTGCCGGCTCGGTAACTAAAATGACGCGATCGCTTGCCACCCATGCGGTTCGGGTGAGGGCGTTTATTGAAGGGGGAGTGTCGATGATAACCAGTTCGTACTCGTCTTCGATTAGAGCAAGTATTTCCTCTAGCTTCCAGACGTCGGAAACGGTTGGTGCAGGGTTATCAAGCAAGAGCGATCTTGGGCTGCCAACCAGAACATCAAGCTTTGAGCCTCTTGACCAGGGAGAGGCCACCAACGCTCTTCTTAAGACTGGAAGTTTTGGAGTCTGGAGCACTTCTGCTATCGACGCGGTCATGTCCGCAGGGGCTGCCAGCCCGCTGGTTGCATCGCACTGAGGGTCAAGGTCAATCACCAAAGTGTTGATGCTTTGATTGAGAGCTGCCGATGCCAGGCCAAGGGCTACCGTAGTTTTTCCTACGCCACCCTTGAGTGAACTCACGCTAAGTACATGCACTGTAATAGGCTACCTAGTTATTAGGCGTGCGCATGGCGCGCCACATCGGTTCAGTAAGGTTCTATGTTTAAAAAGATTCTGGTAGCTAACCGAGGTGAAATCGCTGTCAGAGCATTTCGAGCCGCTTACGAAATAGGCGCCAAGACGGTAGCTGTCTACCCCTATGAAGATCGGGGTTCCGTCCACAGGCTCAAAGCCGACGAGGCCTATGAAATAAAAGCGGACGGCTCACCGGTAAGGGCTTATCTTTCCGTCTCCGAGATGATCCGGGTCGCCAAAGAGTCGGGTGCTGACGCCATTTACCCGGGTTATGGCTTCTTGAGCGAAAACGCCGAACTTGGAAGGCATGCCAAGCTAAATGGAATTGCATTTGTTGGTCCATCCCCAGAAGTTCTTGAGCTAGCTGGCGACAAGGTAAACGCCAAAGCCGCAGCAATCCGAGCTGGAGTGCCGGTTCTTGCCTCGACCGAATCTTCCGAGGATGTCGCAAAACTTATCGCTGAAGCCGGCGAAATTGGGTTCCCACTCTTCGTTAAGGCCGTCGCTGGTGGTGGTGGCCGAGGAATGCGCAAGGTCGATACAGAAGCCGACCTGCCCGATGCTCTCGGCGAGGCGATGCGCGAGGCTGGAAGCGCTTTTGGGGACGCTCACGTGTTTCTCGAGCAAGCAGTAATACGCCCAAGGCACATCGAAGTGCAAATCTTGGCTGACAACCACGGCAATATAATTCATCTTCACGAGCGAGACTGCTCAATTCAACGACGAAATCAAAAAGTTATTGAGATAGCTCCGGCTCCGCACCTTGATGACGTTTTACGACAGCAACTTTTCGCTGACGCGGTTAGCTTTGCCAAAGAAATCGGCTACCAGAATGCCGGAACCGTTGAGTTTCTAATTGAGACTGTCGGGTCGAACACGGGAAAGCACGTGTTTATTGAGATGAACCCACGCATACAGGTCGAGCACACCGTGACAGAAGAGATCACCGATGTTGATCTGGTTCAGTCCCAACTTCGAATTGCTGCTGGTGCAACTCTTGCGGAAATGGGCCTGACTCAGGACAGCATCAAGCCTCATGGCTTTGCGGTGCAGTGCAGGATCACGACCGAGGACCCAGCCGCCGGTTTTAGACCCGACACCGGAAAGATAACGACTTATCGCTCCCCGGGCGGTGCTGGTATTCGACTTGACGGCGGAACAGTATCGACCGGAACCGAGGTTTCCCCGCACTTTGATTCGATGCTTGTAAAGCTAATCACGCGCGGGAGAGATTTCCGATCGGCAGTTGACCGCGGCAAGCGCGCTCTTGCCGAATTCAGAATTCGCGGCGTCGCCACCAACATTAATTTCCTGCAGGCGGTTTTGGATGATGAGACTTTTGCATCGGGCGAACTCTCGACGCACTTTATCGACGAGCGACCCGAGCTTATGAATGCAAGGGTCTCCCAGGACCGTGGCACCAAGGTGCTGCAGTGGCTCGCTGAGGTAACAGTCAACAAGCCCTATGGCGACCGAGAAGGCCGCACAGATCCGCAACTAAAGTTACCAAAAATTGATTTGGGCATGCCAGCTCCTGATGGCTCGAGGCAGCGCTTGGTGGAACTTGGGCCGGAGGGTTTTGCAAAGTGGATGAGGTTGCAGAGTCGAGTTCTGGTAACGGACACCACCTTCAGAGACGCTCACCAGTCGCTACTTGCAACCAGAGTTCGAGGTCGCGACCTTGTTGCGGCGGCGCCGTATGTGGCCAGAATGACACCAGAGCTTCTCTCGGTAGAAGCTTGGGGAGGCGCAACGTATGACGTAGCACTCAGGTTCCTTGGGGAGAATCCGTGGTCAAGGCTCGCTCAACTGCGAGAAGAGCTTCCAAATTTGTGTATTCAAATGCTCCTTCGTGGTCGAAATACCGTTGGATACACTCCGTATCCGGTCGAGGTGACCGATGCCTTCGTTGAAGAGGCCGCTCATACCGGAGTGGACATTTTTAGAATTTTTGACGCCCTCAACGATGTATCGCAAATGGCCCCGGCAATTGCGGCAGTGAGGAACAAGACCAAGTCTCTTGCTGAAGTTGGCATGAGCTTTACCGGTAATTTTTTGGATCCGAAAGAAGAGCTCTACACGCTCGATTACTACTTGAAACTTGCAGACCGAATCGTAGATGCCGGTGCTCACGTCTTGGCAATCAAGGACATGGCGGGCTTACTAAGACCTCAGGCCGCGAGCGTGCTGGTAAGCGCGCTTAGAGAGCGCTTTGACCTTCCTGTTCATTTGCACACTCATGACACGGCAGGTGGCCAGCTGGCGACGCTTCTGGCTGCAATAGATGCCGGAGTGGACGCAGTCGATGTGGCAAGTGCGCCGATGGCAGGCACCACCAGTCAGCCATCATTTAGCTCCCTGGTTGCCGCACTTGAAAACACCGAGCGCGACACCGGAATCTCGATGAGCGCAGTCACCGATCTTGAGCCTTATTGGGAAGCGGTTCGAAAGATCTACTCGCCTTTTGAATCTGGACTTCCAGGCCCAACCGGTCGCGTTTACTCTCATGAGATTCCCGGGGGTCAGCTTTCAAATCTCCGGCAACAGGCAATCGCCCTTGGTTTGGGTGACAGGTTCGAACTGGTTGAAGACATGTATGCGGCAGCGAATCGAATCCTTGGAAGACCTCCCAAGGTAACTCCGTCTTCGAAAGTTGTGGGTGACTTAGCGCTGCATCTGGTTGCGGTAAATGCTGACCCTGAAGATTTCGAAAATAACCCGCAAAACTATGACATTCCGGACTCTGTTATTGGTTTCATGGCGGGCGAATTAGGAGACCTGCCCGGCGGTTGGCCGGAGCCCTTCCGGTCCAAGGTCCTGAAGGGTAAAAAACCCGACATTTCACTGACTCCAGTTTCGACGGATGACCTAGGGGCCCTAAAATCCAGCGATCACAAGCGCATTCAGCGAACCCTAAATGAGCTTTTGTTTCCTGGCCCAACCAAGGAGTTTGACCGGGTTCAGGCTGCCTACGGAGAGCTAGATAACCTCGAAACTCTTGACTACCTTTATGGGTTAGAGCAAGACCTCGAGCACGTTGTGGAGCTAAGAAAGGGTCTGCAACTGTTTGTCGGCCTCGAAGCCATTGGAGAGGCTGACAGCAAGGGCTTCAGAACTGTGATGGCCAAACTAAACGGCCAGTTGCGACCAATTCTTGCTCGAGACCACAGCATCACAGCGACAACTTCGTCTGCCGAAAAAGCTGATCCTGCCATCAAGGGTCACGCCGCCGCACCATTCACGGGTGTTGTGACTCCAAAGGTTGCAGTGGGTGATAGCGTTCAGCTCGGAGATCCAATTGCCGGTATCGAAGCCATGAAAATGGAGGCCAGCATAGCTGCCCCAATCTCTGGCAAAATAGTAAGGCTCGGCATTACCGGTCCAACGCCTGTTGAAGGCGGCGACCTAATAGCCGTAATTGAATAGGAGTTATTTTGGTTAAGAAACCAGACCGCGATTATGCCTCGGGAGAAAGCGCTGACTTCAGCGACTTGCAGCTAGACCCGAAGACCGGTCAGCTCAACCAGATTTCTGCTGATGCAGAGTCGATTCCCATTGACTTAGCTCCAGAGGTTGAGGACTTGTTCGCTGAGCCCGAGCCAGCCAGCTTGCTAACCGCGGACCGACTATTACGAGATAAAGCAAAGAAAAACTTCATCCCAGAGACTTTTTTCAGACGCAACCTTTTTCGAGTGAGCTTTGGTTTAATAAACCTCGGTGACAACGCCAACGTTCGAGCAAGACGAGCTCTTGATGCTCGGATTAGTGCTGGTCTGGCTGGAGAAACCAAGTTCGTACCGGTACTTACCCGCAAGGGTGGCGTTGGAAAGACCACAATGACAGCCCTAATTGGTATGGCAATGGCTCGAGTTCGCGAAGACCGCGTTCTGGCAATCGATGCAAACCCGGACCGTGGAACGTTGGCGGAACGAGTTGAAAAACGCACCGACCGCACGGTCAGGGACGTCGTTAATCGAGCTGGCGGTATTTCAAGTTTTGGCGTTTTCAGTGATTTTGTCTCACGCGATAAATCTCGCTTGGATGTTTTGTCATCTGACGCCGACCCAATGATCTCTGAGGCCTTCGATGAGGGGGACTATAACGTTGTGGCGGACATTGCTGCCAGGTACTACAGCGTCTGCGTTACCGACTGTGGTACTGGAATTGTTCACAGCGTAATGCGCGCAGTTTTGATGCGTGCCAACGGAGTAGTAATCGTTTCTGGTGGTTCGATTGACGAGGCGAAGCTCGCCTCCGAGACCCTCACCTGGTTGGACTCGAATGGTTACAGCGAGCTTGTTCGCAATAGCGTGGTAGCACTAAATACTGCGACCTTTGGGACCGAGCTAGTCAAGCTTGACGAGATCGAGGCACACTTTAGATCTCGCGTTCGAGCCGTAGTCCGAGTCCCTTACGACCCTCAGCTTGCCGCAGGAGCTCTTATCGACTTCGATCAGCTGCACCCGGCCACCAGGCAGGCTGCCAGAGACCTTGCCGCCTTGGTGGTTGATGGGCTAGCTGCTTGAGCGTCAGAGAAATAAGGCTCTTCGGAGACCCTATTCTGAAAACACCAGCATCAGAAATTCTCAATCTGGCATCTGCTTCGGTCTTAATACAGGACCTCATCGACACGACCTCGCTGTCCGGTAGGGCGGGAGTGGCAGCAACTCAAATTGGAGTGGGGCTCAGTGCCTTCGCGTATAACGTTCAAGGCGAAATCGGATACCTGATTAATCCAAAAATAACCGAACTGTCAGGTGAACTGATCCCAATGGAGGAAGGCTGCCTCTCAGTCCCGGGCCTTTGGCATCCGACCATGCGTCACAGTTTTGCCAGGGCTTCTGGTCTTAAATTGGATGGATCAATAATTGAAATTTCAGGCGAGGGCTTGATGGCTCAAGCCCTTCAGCATGAAATTGATCACCTGGCGGGAATTTTGTATCTGGATCGCTTAGAAAAACAGGAACGAAAGCTCGCCTTTAAGTCTCTTCGTCAGCAAGCGTGGTTTACGCGCTAGCGTAAATTCTGCCGACCTGAAGATCAAAATCCTCCATAACTTTAGAGCGCTTAATTTTGAGCGAAGGGGTCAAGTGACCTGATGCTTCGGTAAGTTCAACATCTAGAATCTCAAAAGAACGTACCTGCTCTGCTTTCGAAAATTGCTCGTTGACCTCGTCGACACACTTCTGAATTTCAGCGATCACGATCGGGTGCTTGGTAGCTTCGGCGAGGGTCAGTTTCTCCTCGATACCGTTGTTTTGGGCCCAAACCGTCACCATGTCTGGATCAAGTGAGATAAGCGCTGAAATAAACGGCTTTGAGTCACCAATCACAACGACCTGTCCTACCAGCGGGTGAGCGCGCAGGGGGTCTTCAATTGGCGCCGGAGCAACGTTCTTGCCTCCTGCAGTAACGAGCATCTCCTTCTTGCGGCCAGTGATGGTTAGGAAGCCGTCCTCGTCGAGTTCACCAAGGTCGCCGGTCCTGAACCAATCTCCATCAAACGCTTCTCTTGTGGCGGCCTCGTTGCGCCAGTAGCCGCGCATGCAGTTGATGCCGCGTAGCCATATTTCGCCGTCTTCGGCGATCTTTATACCGGTTCCAGGCAGAGCGCGACCTACTTTGCCAATCTTCTGCCAGGCAACGCGTCCGATCACTGCGGCCGCAGCAGTTTCAGTAAGCCCGTAGCCCTCTAGAACGATTAGTCCGATTCCGCGATAAAAGTGTCCAAGCCTTGCTCCGAGCGGAGCTCCGCCTGAAATGGCGTATTTCACGTTGCCACCCATTGCGGCACGCAACTTTCCGTAGACAAGTCGATCAAACAGCTTGTGCTTGACCTTTAGCCCAAGAGAAGGTCCCGACTTGCTGTCCAGCGCCTTCGAGTAATCTATTGCGACCTCAGCAGAAGATCGGAATATCTTTCCCTTACCACCGGTTTCTGCCCTTAGCTCTGCTCCGTTATAAATTTTCTCGAACACTCTTGGCACCGCCAAGATGAAGGTTGGCTTGAATGCGGGAAGAACTTGAGCCACTTGCAGCGAGTCACTCAAGTGACCTACTCGGATTCCAGAGTGAAGACATAAAACCGACACGTATCTAGCCAAAATATGCGCAAGCGGCAGGAAGATAAGTGACGACTGCTTGTCATTGGCAATTTCTGGGATTTCCGCAGCAGCGTTCTTAGCGTGGTCTACAAAGCTCTTGTGAGTTAGCTCACAGCCCTTAGGGTTTCCCGTGGTGCCAGAGGTGTAAACAATTGTCGCTAGGTCGCTCAGGGTTGCGTTCGAGCGAGCTTTTTCCAGCTGATCGTCACCAATTTTTTCGCCGTCTTGATGCAGTCCAGAAAAGTCCTTGGAATCAATTCGCCAGACATGTTTGACTCTCTTGGTGCCGGACTTGACTTTGTTGAAGCGCTCTAGATGGTCGTCGTCTTCTATGAACAGAGCAATTGCATCCGAGTCACTGAGTATCCATTCGATTTGGCTTGTGGAAGAGCTTTCGTAAATTGGCACGCCAATTGCGCCCGCAAACCAAATAGCAAAATCGATCATGGTCCATTCATATCGAGTGCGAGACATAATGGCGACGGCATCTCCAGGCTTAATGCCTTGAGCGATAAGACCCTTGGCCAGTGATCTGACTTCGTCCAAGAATTCCTGTGAAGTTACATTTCTCCAAGTACCATCCGGGTTCTGGCGGCTAAAAAGTGGATGAGATGGGCTTATCGCGACTCTTTCAAGGAGAAGGTCGCTCGCGTTCAGACTTGGGTTTGTGTTGACCTTTATTGGCACATCGTAAAACTTCATTGTCT
>FUWD013184089.1_pt1 | contig 18345 bp, 25 predicted proteins | sample 1063281 | NCBI WGS metagenome assembly FUWD01 (sample SAMEA79048168, study PRJEB19326) | metagenome | biome: marine | reverse complement strand
CGTAATCTGCAATTTCTCGAGTATGCATTCGGTCATAAATAACTCCTACGCTTAAAAATAATGCAGCTGAAACTATTCCATGACTAATCATTTGAAATATACTTCCCTCAATACCTTGAGAATTGAAAGCAAATATTCCGATAGTCACAAACCCCATATGCGCGACTGATGAGTAAGCAATTAATTTCTTCATGTCTTTTTGCATCAAAGCAACTAGTGATGTGTAAATAATACCAATAATACTCAATGTAAAAATCAATGGAGCAAAATAATGTGAAGCTACCGGAAAAAATCCTATGGAAAATCTAATAAAACCATACCCTGCCATTTTAAGCAAAATTGCAGCTAGAATAACTGAACCTGATGTTGGAGCTTCAACGTGAGCATCTGGTAACCAAGTGTGTACAGGCCACATCGGCGTTTTAACTGCAAACGAAGTAAAAAAACCAAGCCATAACCAATATTGATATTTAGCATCAATATCAAATTTCAATAATTCTTGAATGTCTGTGGTTCCTGCTTTTAAATATATAAAAATAATAGCTATAAGCATGAAAACAGAGCCAAGCAACGTATATAAAAAAAATTTAAATGCCGAATATACTCTTCTTATCCCTCCCCAAATACCAATAATTAAAAACATAGGGATCAAGCCTGCTTCAAAAAACAAATAAAAAATAAAAATATCAAGAGAACAAAAAACACCAAGCATCATGGTCTCCATTAACAATAATGCAATAAAGAAATCTTTTTGTCTAAATTTAACACTATTGGAAGTGGCAATAATGCAGATTGGAGTTACAAAAGAAGTTAAAACAACAAACAAAATACTAATGCCATCAACGCCAACTTTGTATTTAATAACATTTCCTATCCATGGCTGCTCTTCAATAAATTGAAATTCGGCTGAATTAGGATCAAAGTTATTCCATAAAAGTAATGATAAAATAAATACTAAGAAGGAGGTTAGCAAAGAAACGTTAAAACAAATTTGATTAACTTTTTTTTCATCACCTTTTGTTAACAGAATAAAAAGAACTCCGATCAAAGGAAGAAATATAATTATTGTTAATATCGGCAGATTCATTATTTAAAAAATCATAAAGTAAGTTAATAAAAGAGATAGTCCGATTAAAATCGCAAAGGCGTAATGATACAAGAACCCAGTTTGAAATTGCACTGCTTTATCAGAAACCATTTTTACCATTTTAGTCAAACCATCGGGACCAAAACCATCTATAATTATTCCGTCTCCAGTTTTCCAAAAAAATTGTCCTATTTTTTTCGCTGGTCTTACAAATAAAAAATCGTAAAGCTCATCAAAATACCATTTATTAACTAAAAAATTGTACAGAGGTTGGTTAACAGAAATAAATTGATCCAAATATTTTTTATCTTTTGCAAAAAATAGATAGGCAAGAGGTATTGCGGAAATAACTAATATTGGTGTTAATAATACAAACCATAATGGAGGATGAAGCAAAACAAATTCCTTAACAAAGAGGATTGAATTATTCCAAAATTGAATAAAATGAATTCCAATAAAATATTCTTTAAAAAAATAACCGGAAAAAATTGCCCCAAACGATAATAAAATAAGTGGCATTATCATTACCAATGGGGAATCATGAATCTTTGAAATATCGATGTTTTTATTGTTAAAATTTCCGTGAAAAGTTAAAAAAATTAATCGCCATGAATATAGAGAGGTCATAAAAGCTGTAATAACCCCTATTGTAACAGCGTAGCCTGCAAATGCATTCTGAGATCCATATGCAGCCTCAATGATAGCATCTTTTGAAAAAAAGCCTGCAAGCATCGGAAATCCTGTGAGCGCTAAAGTGCCAATTAGCATTAAAAAATAAGTGTATGGAATTTTTTTCCACACTCCCCCCATATTTCTCATGTCTTGCTCGTCATGAAATGCATGAATTACAGAACCAGCTCCAAGAAATAATAATGCTTTAAAAAAAGCATGTGTGAATAAATGAAAAATAGCTATATGATAGGCGCCAAGTCCAACTGCAATAAACATATAACCTAGTTGACTACATGTTGAATAAGCAATTACCCTTTTAATATCATTTTGAACGAGAGCTATAGTTGCAGCGAAGAAAGCTGTACTAGCACCAATAATCACAATTATGTTTAGCGCAAACTGCGAATATTCAAATATAGGAGAACATCTAACCACTAAAAAAACTCCAGCCGTAACCATAGTAGCTGCGTGAATTAAAGCAGATACAGGCGTTGGACCTTCCATAGCATCTGGTAGCCATGTGTGTAAAAATATTTGTGCAGATTTTCCCATGGCTCCTATAAATAAAAAAACACAAATAAAATTAATTAGTGGCGCTTCTAATCCAAAAATAATTATATTTTTCTCTTTAATTGTTGAAATATTTTTAAATACATCAACGAAATTAATGTCACCGAGGTACTTAAAAATTAAAAAAATACCTATTGCCAAGCCAACATCTCCAACTCTATTGACCACAAAAGCTTTTATTGCTGCAGCATTTGCCGATTTTTTTTTGTACCAAAATCCAATCAAAAGGTAAGATGCTAAACCAACTCCTTCCCACCCAAAAAATAATTGCAAAAAGTTATCTGCTGTAACCAGCATTAACATCATAAAAGTAAATAATGATAAATAAGACATGAAGCGAGGTTTGTCCGGGTCATGACTCATATAGCCGATAGAGTAAATATGAACCAATGCTGATACTGAGGTAACAACAACTAGCATTACAGAGGTTAAAGTATCGATGTAGATAGACCAATTAATCTCCAAGTTTCCAGAAGAAATCCAGCTTATTATTTTGTAATTATAAATTTTAGAATGAAGCGCAACATCCAGAAAAATATAAATAGATAAAAATGCAGAGATCACTACACAAGCACACGTTATAATTTGAGATAATTTGTCTCCCAAACTTCTTCCAAAAAAACCAACAACGAAGGAAGATGCTAAGGGTAAAAAAACTAACAAATAAGCCATTATTTATCCTTTAAGTGAATTAATATCATCCACGTGAATACTTCCTTTATTTCTAAAAAAAACGACTAATATCGCAAGCCCAATTGCAGCTTCTGCAGCAGCAACGGTCAATACGAACATTGTGAAAATTTGACCAACTATATCATTTAAATAAACCGAAAATGAAACAAGATTAATATTTACGGATATCAAAATTAATTCAACAGACATTAAAATTACAATAACGTTTTTTCTATTTAAAAAAATTCCAACAACTCCTATAGTAAAGATAATTACTGAAAGAAAAAGATAATGAGTTAAACCTATTTCAGTCATTTATCTTAACTCCTTTCGAACTAATTACTTCAATTAATTCTACCGAATCTTCTCTTTCTCTTGAAACTTGTTTGGTAATATCTTGCCTTCGCAATGAATCTTTTCTTCTAAATGTCAAAACAATTGCTCCAATCATAGCTACTAACAAAATAAAACCTGCTAATTGAAAGAAAAAAATATAATCAGTATAAATAAGCAAGCCAATACTTTCTGTATTACTCGTTGCTGCGGAGGAGGTTGGATTCTTTGCGATAAAATCTGGTTTATATTTCCATGAAACAGCCATCATACCAAGCTCTATTAATATAACCAAACCTACTAACAATCCAAATGGCATATAATTTAAAAAGCCAGACTTTAATTCTGTAAAATCAATATTAATCATCATCACTACAAATAAAAATAATACAGCCACTGCACCTACATAAACAATCAAAGTAATCATTCCTAAAAATTCGGCTCCAAGCATAATAAAAAGGCAAGAAACACTAACAAAATCTAAAATCAAAAGGAAAACAGCGTGAACTGTATTTTTGGTCGAGATAACCATTATAGAAGATGCTATTGTGACGAAAGCAAAGAAGTAAAATACAATTGCGTGGGCTAACATTAGCGATATGATTTATCTGTTTTAATATTGTAAGCGATTTCTTTTTCCCAGCGATCACCATTATCTAAAAGTTTTTCTTTATTGTAATAAAGTTCTTCTCTTGTTTCTGTTGAGAATTCAAAATTAGGGCCTTGAACAATTGCATCGACAGGACAAGCCTCTTGACATAAACCACAGTAAATACACTTAACCATGTCGATATCGTACCTCGTTGCTTTTCTAGATCCATCTTCTTTAGGCTCGGCGTCAATAGAAATTGCTTGTGCAGGACAAATAGCTTCGCACAATTTGCACGCTATGCATCTTTCTTCGCCATTTGCATATCTTCGCAAAGCATGCTCTCCTCTAAACCTTGGACTCAAGGCCCCTTTTTCAAAAGGATAATTAATAGTAGCTTTGGGTTTGAACATGTATTTAATTGCTAAAAACAATCCGATAACAAACTCACTTAAAAAAACTGTTTTTAAAATTCTATTAAATTTCATGATTGATTTGGTAATAAGTTAAAATAAAATAAAAAACTCGCTGTCAAAACTACCCAGAATAACGATAGTGGCAAAAATACCTTCCAACCTAATCTCATTAACTGATCGTACCTATATCTTGGTACAATAGCTTTAACTAACGCAAAAACAATAAACAAGAGTAATATTTTAAAAATTAACCACAATGGTGAAGGAATTAAATTGAATGGAGCAATATCTAATAATGGCAGCCAACCACCCAGAAATAAGATAGATCCAAGAGCACACATTAACAATATATTGGCATACTCTCCCAACCAGAAAAGAGCGTACATCATTCCTGAGTATTCTGTTTGATAACCTGATACAAGTTCGGCTTCTGCTTCAGGTAAATCAAATGGGGGTCTATTGGTTTCTGCCAAAGCAGAGATAAAAAAAATTACAAACATTGGAAATAGTGGAATTGCAAACCAGATATTTTTTTGAGCTAAGACAATATCAACTAAATTTAAAGATCCTACGCAGAGTAAAACAGTTACAATAATTAATCCAATCGATACTTCATAAGATACCATTTGAGCAGCTGATCTTAACGCTCCTAAAAAAGGATATTTAGAATTAGAAGCCCAGCCCGCCATGATAATACCGTAAACTCCCAAAGATGAAACGGCGAATAGGTACAAAATTCCTACATTTATATTTGTAACATATAAATTGTCTCCGAACGGAATAACTGCCCATGCGAGCAGAGCTAAAGACATGGTGACTACCGGGGCAAGTATAAAAATAATTTTATTCGACCCTGCTGGTATTATAATTTCTTTAAATATATATTTTAAAGCATCTGCAGCAGTCTGTAATAAACCAAACGGCCCAACTACATTAGGTCCTTTTCTTAGCTGAACAAGTCCCCAAACTCTTCTATCTACCCATACAATTAGTGCAACAGCAATTAACACCGGAACTAACAGCGCTAATATTTTAAGACTATCAAAAAAAATAATATTTAAATATTCACTAATCATTATTAATTTTCAGTACCTGTTTTTTGCAATGATTGTCTAGCTATTTTGCATTCAAGCATTGTTTTTGATGATTTTGCTATTTCGTTAGAGTGATAATAATCAATAGGCAAATAGTTTACTTTTGAATCGATAACTTCTACATTTTCAACATTAAGAGCATTAACGTCTATTAATGGCAGTTGGTCTGTTCTTTGTAATGCAGGATTAAAATCAAAAATTTTAGATCTCAATTGTTCAATTGTATTAAATTTTAGTGGTTTATTAAGAACATCAGATAGAGCTCTTAAAATTTTCCAATCTTCTTTTGCATTTCCTGGAGGAAACGAAGCCTTAAATGCTGACTGAACCCTTCCTTCTAAATTTACATACAATCCATTTTTCTCTGTGTAAGCAGCTCCTGGCAAAATAACATCTGCAATTTTTGCATTTTTACTACCATGAGTTCCTTGATAAATAATAAATTTATTTTTGGTATCAATATTAATTTCGTCAGCTCCTATTAAATAAAGAATTTCATTTTTTAATACTTCATTCGTATTGGTGTAAGCTTGAAGCATAATAGCTCCAACCGAAGATGCTGATTGATGCAATATATTTAAACCATTTAATGAATTATTTTTTTTTAAAATAGATTTTGAGGTTTCTAAAACAAAACGTCCTTGCTTAGAATTTAAAACACTTTCGCCAATAACAATCATTGGTTTTTGGGAGGTTTTAATTTTTTCAGAAAAAATTGAATTATTATTTTCTATATCTTTCAAAACTTTCAAATTATCTCCGAGAGATATAATTTTGTAGGTTTGGTCGCCAGGATTGCCAATTGTGAAAATTTCCGTCCTCTTATTAATAAAATTTTTTCTAATACGCGAATTGATTATAGTTGCTTCTAAACGAGGATTTGCACCAACTAAAAGTATTAAATCAGACTCATCGATTCCAGCAATGCTAGTATTAAACAAATTATTAGAAAGATGAGAAGGATCTATATAAAAATCTTTTTGTCTAAAATCTATCGAAGCGGATCCTGAAATTTTTGTTAGAAAATCTTTCAAAGCAAAAATAGTTTCAAGATCAACCATTCCGCCAACCAAGCCGCCTACATTAACCGTTTTGGAAACTTCTTCCTTAATTTTTAAGAAAGCCTCATCCCATGAACATTCAATTAATTTTCCATCCTTTTTAATGTATGGACGGTCAATTCTATTAATTAATAATCCATCGCAGGCATATCGAGTTTTATCTGATATCCATTCTTCGTTAATATCTTCATTTACTCGTGGTAAAATTCTTTTTACCTCCCAGCCTTTTGTATCGACTCTAATATTTGAACCAACCGCATCCATTACGTCGATTGTTTCTGTTTTTGTTAATTCCCAAGGTCTAGCTTCAAAAGCATAAGGTTTGGAGGTTAAAGCTCCAACTGGACAAAGATCTATAACGTTAGCTGATAATTCGCTGTCTAAAGTTTTTTCTAAATATGTTGTTATTTCCATATTTTCACCTCGATTTATAGAGCCTAATTCAGGAACACCTGCCACTTCTTCTGCAAAGCGTATACATCTAGTGCAATGAATACATCTATTCATTTGTGTTTTGATAAGTGGTCCCATGTATTTTTCTTTAACTGATCTTTTATTTAATTCGTATCTTGAAGTGCCTCCTCCATACTTCACTGACTGATCTTGGAGATCACATTCTCCACCTTGATCACATATCGGGCAATCTAAAGGATGGTTGATAAGCAAAAACTCCATTACTCCTTCTCTTGCTTTTTTTACCATTTCTGTGTTTGTATAAATTACCTGACCTTCTGCAACTGGCATTGCACAAGAAGCAACTGGCTTTGGTGATTTTTCCATCTCAACTAAACACATTCTGCAATTACCTGCGATGGACAATCTTTCATGATAACAAAATCTAGGTATTTCTTTACCAGCTATTTCACAGGCCTGCAAAACGCTGATACCATTTTCAACTTCAATCTCTATTCCGTCTACTTTAACTTTTGGCATTAAATAATATTTTCTCTTAGATAATATTTTTGTGGATCACACTTATCTTCCATTTCTTTTCTAAAGTGTCTTAACAAACCCTGAACTGGCCATGAAGATCCCTCACCAAAGGCACAAATTGTATGACCTTCAATCTGCTTGGTTACATCCATTAGCATGTCTATTTCAGCTATGTCGGCTTCTCCTCTGCCAATACGCTCTAACATTCTCCACATCCAACCGGATCCTTCCCTACAAGGAGTGCATTGTCCACAACTCTCATGTTTATAAAATCTTGCAATTCTTGCTATGCATTTGACAATGTCTTGGGACTTATCGATAACAACTATTCCTGCAGTGCCCAATCCACTTTTAGCTTCAATTAATGAATCAAAGTCCATAAGAATAGTTTCACAAGTACTTTTAGGAAGTAACGGCATGGAAGATCCTCCCGGAATTACAGCTTGTAAATTTTCCCAGCCTCCCACAACACCGCCAGCATGCTTTTCAATTAAATATTTAAGTGGAACACTCATTTCCTCCTCAACATTGCATGGATTGTTTACATTTCCTGAAATACAAAATATTTTAGTTCCTCTATTTTTTGGTTTTCCAAAAGAAGCGAACCACTCAGATCCTCTTCTTAAAATAGTAGGCACAACAGCGATAGTTTCAACATTATTTACAATTGTAGGACAACCATAAAGACCAATTAATGCTGGAAATGGTGGCTTCAATCTAGGCTGCCCTTTATTACCCTCAAGACTTTCTAATAAAGCAGTTTCTTCTCCACAAATGTAGGCACCTGCGCCAAAATGAATATAAATATCAAGATCCCAACCAGAGCCAGCAGCATTTTTTCCTAAATAACCATTTTCATATGCTTGATTAATTGCTTGTTGTAAAACTTTTCCTTCATTTACATATTCACCACGAATGTAAATGTAACAGACATGCGCACTCACAGCGTATGATGCGATAAGACATCCTTCTATTAATTTTTGTGGCTCATATCTTATGATATCTCTATCTTTACAAGTTCCTGGTTCAGATTCGTCAGCATTAATAACTAAATAATGAGGTCTTCCCTCTTTTGGTTCTTTTGGAGCAAATGACCATTTAACGCCAGTGGGAAACCCAGCCCCTCCTCTACCTCGTAATTCAGATTTTTTTATTTCATCAATAATCCAATCTTTACCTTTAGAAATAATTGTTTTTGTTCCATCCCAATCACCACGTTTAATGGCAGATGCAAGATCAAAACTATCATCTCCATATAAATTTTTAAAAATTCTGTCTTTATCTTGTAACATTTAATTTTTTAACAAAGTTAATCGTTGTTTAATTGGTTCAGATCCTTTTCTTCCTTTTTGTGATCCAAATTTTGGTAAATTATCATCTTTGAAACTCTTAAAAATTTTTTCAACAGAATCTTCATCTAAATCCTCATAGTAATCTTCATTAATTTGAATCATTGGCGCATTTACGCATGCACCGAGACATTCTACTTCTATCCAAGAGCTTTTTTCATCGCTGCTTAAATGACCTTCTTTTTCTGATATGTGTTTTTTACACATTTCAACAATTTTTCCTGACCCTCTTATTGCGCAAGGAGTTGTTGTGCAAACTTGAACAAAATATTTTCCAACTGGTGCTAAATTATACATAGTGTAAAATGTAGCGACTTCGTAAACCTTGATATAAGGAACATCTAATTGATCTGCTATATACTGGATAGCAACCAAAGGGATCCATCCTTCATTTTGTTTTTGAGCCAAATACAGTAATGGCATTACAGCACTTTTTTTTCTCGTTTCAGGATATTTGCTCAAAATCTCTTTCATTTTTTTTATGTTTTCTGATGAAAAAGTAAAAGTTTTGGGTTGATTTTTGGCTACATGTTTGCCACTCATCGATCAACCTCCCCAAAAACAATATCCATTGATCCCAATATAGCTGGGACGTCCGCTAACATATGTCCTTTAATCATGTAATTCATTGCTTGTAGATGAGTAAAACCAGGTGCTTTAATTTTGCAACGATAAGGTTTGTTTGAACCATCCGCAACTAAATATACTCCAAATTCTCCCTTTGGCGCCTCGACAGCAGAATATATCTCCCCTTGTGTTACGTGATAACCTTCAGTGTATAATTTAAAATGATTAATTAATGCTTCCATGCTCATTTTCATATCATTTCGTTTTGGAGGCCCTATTTTTGTATCTAGTGTCATTACTGGCCCTTTTGGAATTTTTTTTAAAGCCTGAGTCATGATCAAGACACTTTCTCTCATTTCTTCAATTCTACAAAGATATCTATCGTAACAATCTCCATTCTTACCTACCGGAATTCTAAAATTAAACTCATTGTAACATTCGTAAGGGTTGGACTTTCTTAAATCCCATGGCACTCCAGAGCCTCTTAGCATCACTCCTGAAAAACCATGATCAAGAGCTTCTTGTTTTGAAATAATGCCAATATCAACGTTTCTTTGTTTAAATATTCTATTGTCAGTAAGCAAAGTTTCTAAATCATCTATAACTTTTGGAAAATCTTCACAGAATTTATAAATATCTTCTGCTAATCCAACTGGCAAATCAATATGTACACCTCCTGGTCGGAAATAATTAGCATGCAATCTTGATCCTGAAACTCTTTCGTAAAATACCATTAACTTTTCACGCTCTTCGAATCCCCAAAGAGCTGGTGTTAACGCACCCACATCTAAAGCTTGAGTAGTGATGTTTAATATGTGACTCAAAATCCTTCCAATTTCACAAAAAATTACCCTGATATATTGAGCTCGCAAAGGAACCTCGATAGATACCAGTTTTTCAACTGCCAAAGCAAATGCATGCTCCTGATTCATTGGGGCTACATAATCTAATCTGTCAAAATAAGGTATTGCCTGGGTGTATGTTTTGTGTTCAATTAATTTCTCAGTACCACGATGCAAAAGCCCGATGTGCGGATCAGCTCTTTCAACCATTTCTCCATCGAGTTCTAAAATTAATCTTAAAACACCATGAGCAGCTGGGTGCTGAGGACCAAAATTTAAATTCATTGTTTTTTTTGCTTGCTCATTTAACTCTCGTTTGCCTTGTCTTGAGCTTTTTTGATATACTCAGATCCTTTCCAAGGACTTTCGAAATCAAAGTCTCTATAGTCTTGAGCTAATTTTACAGGCTCATAAATAACTTTTTGATATTCAGCGCTATATCTAACTTCTTTATAGCCGGTTAATGGAAAATCTTTTCTTAGTGGATAACCTTCAAATTCGTAGTCAGTAAGAATTCTTCTTAAATCAGGATGATCTGCAAACTTAATGCCAAACATATCAAAAACCTCTCTTTCTTGCCAATTAGCTGAGGGAAAAATATTAGTTAATGTTGGAACAATTTCATGTTCATCGATATTTATTTTTACTGAAATTCTAAAATTGTTTTCGTGACTTAAAAATAAATAAACAACTTCAAACCTTTTTCTTTTTGGGGATAGTCAATGCCAAGAATGTCTATAAGTTGTCTAAATTTAAAATTATTATCTCTTTTTAAAATATTAATATTATAAATTAGATTGTCTGTACTAGAAAATAAAATTAAATTATCATGTATTAATTCAATTTTATCTATCTTTAGTTCTTTATTATTTTCAATTAAAGATTTTAAGTTAATATAATCAGCGGGCATTATCTTTGAAGACTTCCTTCTCTTCTAATTTTTTTTTGAAGTTGTAAGATACCGTACAATAATGCTTCGGCTGATGGTGGACAACCAGGTACATAAATATCTACTGGCACTATTCGATCACAACCTCTAACTACTGAATAAGAATAATGATAATAACCACCTCCATTCGCACAGCTTCCCATTGAAATTACATATCGAGGCTCTGGCATTTGGTCATAAACTTTTCTTAAAGCTGGAGCCATTTTATTAGTCAACGTTCCTGCAACAATCATTACATCTGATTGTCTAGGTGAGGCCCTTGGGGCAGCGCCAAAACGTTCAAGATCATATCTTGGCATTGAAGTTTGCATCATTTCAACAGCACAACATGCAAGACCAAAAGTCATCCAGTGTAGAGAACCTGTTCGTGCCCAATTTATTAAGCGATCGCTTGCTATAGTTACAAAACCTTTTTCTGTGAACTCTTCAGCAACCTCTTTAAATTCTTGAGGAATTTTTGTTAATTTATCGCTTGCTACTACTCCCAATCTAAAGCTCCTTTTTTCCATTCATATATAAACCCAACTGTTAATATAGTTAAAAACATCATCATGCTCCAAAAGCCTAGCGCTCCAATTTTTCCAAGCGATACAGCCCAAGGAAATAAAAAGGCCACTTCTAAATCAAAAATAATAAAAAGAATTGCTACAAGGTAAAATCTAACGTCAAATTTCATTCTTGAATCTGAAAATGCCTCAAAGCCACATTCGTATGCTGACAATTTTTCAGTATCAGGATTGCTTGGGGAAAATAAAAAATTAACAAAAATAAATCCAAATCCAAGAGCTATGGAGATAAATAAAAAAATTAAAATTGTTGCGTAATCTCTTAAAAAGTCAATTTCCATAGGGCAAGTCTATACACCTAAATTATTGCCTGATAAATGAGCCATTTAGTAACTACCCACACAAAATATCAAGAAAAACTTAATTAATTTATAAATTTTTTCCAATCAATCACTAATTTTTTGTTTTTAGTAATGACCTTTAACAAAAGAGCTGCTAAAGGAAGTTTTTTTTGTCCCACGATTCTTAATAATTCCGACCCTACATCAAGCATTAATTCAGCCCCCTCGATTGTAATACCTTTCATCTGTGAGGTAATTATTTTTTTATAAAGATATCCCTGTCCAAGAAACGATCCCATTTTACTATTTCTACCACCTAAAGCACTAACATAAAGATCTCCTGCTCCTGCTGGACCCATAACGGTCGAAGCTAAACCATTGTATTTTTTTATGATAATAAGCATTTCCCGAAGAGATTGTTCAAATAAAGCGGAAGCTGCATTAAAATGGTATTTATTTTTTTCAACTGCACTTAAATAACTATTGGATTGACCAACAGCTGCTCCAATTATGGTAGCATAAATATTTTTAGTGGCTGCACAAATTTCTGCTCCTTTAATATCAGTAGTTATATCGGGATGATAATAATCATTTTCTAAAATTTTTTTAACGAATTTTGCATTTTTAATTTTTGAACTTGCCAACACAGTTCTAGTGTGTGTTTTTTTAATAAGTTCTTTAGCAAGACATGGTCCTGCAGCTGATACAATATTTTTAAAATTAGTATTCAGTAAAAAATAATCACTGATTGTAATGATTTTATTTTTTTCTTTATGCAAACCTTTTGTTAGAATTAAAATGGTACAAATTTTTTTTAATTTTCGAAGCTGTTCTGCAGCCCAAGAGATACCATTAGAATTTACACCAATAATTATTAATGAGTACTTTGGAATATCATTAATATTTAGTTGTTCAAAAAATGAAATATTTTTAGAAAAGAATAATTCTGAGTGGTATTTTTTTTGTAAGGTTTTTGTAATAACCTAATTTTTTTAAATCATATGGTGTTCCAATTACTGATACTTTTTTTTTATTATAATCTAGCAGCGATATATAAGATGAACTAGCGACACCAAAGCCAAGCACTAAAATATTGTTCATAATCGAAATTTCCTAAGAGATTTATATCTCTGATTATAAAAAATTAAAATTTTAAACTTAATTTAACTTTAAATGGTGCCCCCTGCCTGATTCGAACAGGCCACCTACTGATTACAAATCAGTTGCTCTACCAAATGAGCTAAGGGGGCAGTAAACCTGAGTTTCTACATAATTAATGTAATGAAAACAATATAAAAGAGGTCCATAAATTATTGATAGGTTTTACTTTTCAGTTTGAATTAAAAAAAGATCCTCTTATCAGTATAGAAAGTTTCATAATCAATTTATAAAAATTTAAAAAAATAAGAAGGTATTTTCTATTAATTTGCTAAAAGAAAATTGTTTAAAATAAACTAAAATTATATTTATACAAAAAAGTGGTATAAAAGGTTTGTATGAGTCAAAAATATAACTTAGATGATATTTTAAAAGCAGTCGATAGTATAAATCCTAAAAGACTTAGTGAAAAAAGGTTTGCGAAAGAAGAAATTTTAGACGCAATAAATCAAATTAATACTCCAAGCAATGAAACGAAAATAATAAAAACAGATTTTAACAAAACTTCTAACGACATTAATAATAACGTAATAAAACCAAAGCACGCTTTAAAAAATAAAAAACCAACTCAATATTTTACAAAACCTCTTTTGCTTACAAATATTATCAAATACGAATCTACTAATTCTAAAGTTTTATTTTTAAAAAAATTATACAATTCAAATTTAAAAATTATCACAATGAAAGCACCTGGAGTTAATAAATGATAATAAATTGTAAATGTGGTAAGTATCAATTCGATGTAAAAAAATCTGATATTGGAACTTCCGGTAGAGAAGTACAATGTGGAATTTGTAATGAAAAATGGTTTCATGGTGGCTCTATTTCAAGCTCAAATGTAAAAAAAATAACCAAGTTAACTCAAGAATACAAGGCACCATTAACTCACAAAATAATATTTTTTTTATTTATGTTACTGCCATAATTGGTTTTTTAGATCTAATTAAAAACAAGCTAATAACAGTTGTTCCGATATTTCAAGATTACTACATAGCGAAAGAAAAAATTGTCTTGAAAATTATAACGATCTTACAACAATAATCCTTTATGGACCAAATTATTAAAATTGCTGCTCAAAATAATTGTTATGGCCTCAAAGGTAGATCGAAATTTAAAAATGTTTTAAAAAATAAAAACTGTGGTGATGAAATTAAAATTGAATTTGACTTAGAAAAGAAAAAATAATTAATTTTAGGTACGAAGGTGAAGCTTGCATTTATTGTCTTGCCTCGGCATCTTTACTTTCAAAAAATTTAAACAAGCTTTATTTAGAAAATTTACACAAATTGCAAAAACAAATTTATGATTTTTTTGGTAATAATAAAAGAAATCAAACATTAGCTATTTTTGATTTCAAACAATTATTAAAGAAAGAAAATGTTTCAAGAAAAGAGTGCATAGGATTACCCATAAATGCTATACTTAATACAGCAGGTATAGATGATTGTTGAAAAAATTAAGAATAAAGGTAAAGAAATTTCTGTATTAGAAGGCACAGATCGTTTGCAATACTTAATAGATTTGGCTTCTAACATTAATACTCTCGAACAAAAATATAAAACTGAAGAAAATAAAATTATTGGATGTGCCTCTAATTTGTGGGTTATTGGAAATAAACAAAACGATAATAGTATGATTTATCATTACGATGCAGACTCGTTTATTACAAAAGGTACTGCAAAACTTGTTGTAGATCTTTTAAATAATGAGCAGGCTGAAGAAATATCTAAACTATCAAGAAATGATTTTAAGGGACTGGGCATTTTAGAACTGCTCACCGCTCAGAGACAAAGCGGTCTTTCCAACCTAATTGACACCCTAGTCACTATTGCAAAAAAAAATATTAGACAATCCTGACATTGGGAGATGTTAACTCATATAACCGGCTTAGAGTTCTTTTAAAAATCCCTGATAATTTTATAGAACTTCCGAAACTATCTAACGATACATCGGAAGTTACCATCATTGGAATTTTTTTTTCATAAATAATATCAATTAAAGTAATAAATCTTTGCTGCTCATTAACATTTTCATCATTAAAATTAGGAATATTATCGATAACAATCATTGAACACTGCTTCACAATAGACAAATAATCTTCTGCCCAAAGATTTTCTGCGCATAGTTCTTTAAAATCAAATCTGGCAATACCTTGATAATATTTATTTATCAAAAAATTTCGTCCTTTGATGATAATAGTTTTAATAGACAATTCCTTGCCTTTTGTGATTTGTCTGAATAATTGATTTATTTGAAATGCTATTTTTTCATTATTTGGATAAAAAAAACGTTCTAAAGTTTTAATTCCAGACTTTCTATAATCTTCATTAATTATCAATTCATGCTCAATGCAATAATCTTCAATTATTCTAATAAATGGCAAAAATTGTTCTCGTTGTAAGCCGTCTTTATACAGATCTTGAATTTTAGTATTTGAGCTAAATGTTACTTTAATATTATTATTAAATATTGTTTTAAATAATTTTCCCAAAATCATAGCATCTACGATATTTGTAACTTGAAATTCGTCGAAATAAATTAGCTCTGTACTTTGTTTTATGTTTTTAACAAACAAGTCTAATAAATTTTCATTTTTACTATTGTTTTTGTTTTTATGTAGAAAATCATGAACACTAATCATAAATTCATTAAAGTGCGTTCGCTGCTTAGGTATATCTAAATAATCATAAAAAAAATTTAAAATCATAGTTTTTCCCACTCCAACATCTCCCTGCAAATAGAAGCCAAGCTTCTTATGTTGTTTTTCAAAAATTCTTACTAAAAAAGAACTTTTGCTGAAGTTATTTTCGTAAAATTTAACAAGTTTTTCGATGACTACTATTTGTTCATGATCTTTTTTTAACCTGAACTTAGAACAGTGATCTAAAAAGGCTTCTTTTAAATTTTTTATGTACATTTTTTTTGTTATTTTATGCTAATATTTACATTGTTATGAATAATTTAAAAATTTGCTTAATAGCAGACAATACAACTAAGGCTGTTTTGGCAAAAAAACAAATATTAAAATTATATAGAAACTATCCAGTAAGTAAGTGCAGCTCCATTGTTATTATAGGTGGTGACGGATTTATGCTTCAATCTTTAAAAAAATATTATAAATACAACAAGCCTTTTTACGGAATGAACAAGGGAAATCATGGATTTTTATTAAATCCATTTTCAACAAATAACTTAGAAAAGAACATCCAAAAAAGTAACAAAATTACTCTACATCCTCTTGAAATGACCGTACAAGTAAAGGGAAGAATTTTTAAAAAAAAAATAGCAATTAATGAAATTTCTATTTTTAGACAAAGCAAGCAAGCTTCCAAATTAGAAATAAAAGTAGACAATAAAACTAGGATTAAAGAATTAACTGGGGATGGCGCATTAGTTGCAACACCGGCAGGAAGTACTGCTTATAACTTATCTGTGCGTGGACCAATTCTCAATCTTGATAGTAATCATTTAGCTATTACCCCAATTAGCCCATTTCGTCCAAGAGGATGGAGAGGAGCTATAGTTTCAAACAAATCAAAAATTGTAATTAAAAATTTAGATCCAAAAAAAAGGCCAGTTAGTGCAGTAGCTGATAATACAGAAATAAGAAATGCAATAGTTATTAAAATTGCAGTTAACCAAAAGATAGGTTTTAAATTATTATATAATAAAAAATTTGGTCTTCAGGAACGTAATGTTGCTGAACAATTTAAATTTTAAATGACTCTCCACAACCGCATCGTTCTGTCTCATTTGGATTATTAAATACAAAAGAAGATGAGAATTTATCTTTTTTAAAATCCATACTTGTTCCAAGCAAATACATAACAGCTGCTGGATCTATATATACTTTAACACCTTTATCTTCGACAACTTCGTCGCCAACACTGCTTTCTTTTACATAGTTCATTTCATAAGACATACCTGCGCATCCTCCTGTCACAACACTTACCCGCACACCATGAACATTATTATCTTTTGCTGTTGCGATAATATCCTTTATTCTTTTGGCGGCGTTATCCGTAATAGTAATTAATTTTGTATTCATAAATTATAAATTTAATTGCAACTTTGCTGCTTCAGACATTTTGGTCTTATCCCAGGTTGGCTCCCAAACAATCTTTACCTCAACCTCATCTATTTCTGGAATTGATTCAACAGATCTTCTTACCTCCATGGGCAAAGACTCTGCCACTGGGCAATGCGGACTAGTTAAGGTCATATCCATTGAAACTTTTTTTCCTTCGATACGAACATCATAAATCAAACCCAACTCGTAAATATCAACAGGTATTTCTGGATCATAAACAGACTTAAGCTTTTCTATAATTTTATCCATTAATTCAGAATGATTAGGGTTCATTAATTTAATTTATCTGTAACAATTTCTTTACTTTTTTTTCCAATTCAGACTCTATAGCAATCCATGGCAATGTAGCACATTTTATACGCATTGGAAATTCCCCCACTGACATAAATGAATTTAATTTAGTTTTATCATCTTGATTTAAAATGATTGGAAAAGGTTGATTTTTATTAATTATAACGTTGATAAAATATTTACTTATATCAATAACTTCTTTATTGGATTTATTTTTTAGGACTTCTGTCATTACAGAGCTTGAAGCAATACAAATAGCGCAACCCTCTCCAACAAAACTAATCTGATCAATTAAATTATCAACTAGATTAAAAAAATATGAACTTTGTCACCACACAGTGGATTAAAGCCTATTGCCTCATGATTAAAAGTTTGCAGACGAGATCTGTTTCTAGGGTTGGTTCCGTGATCAAGAATTATGCTCTTATATAATTCACTCGTATTCATTTATTTCTTGAATATTTTCTGACATTTTTTAATTCCGTCACAAAGAGCATCAATATCACTTTCATTATTATAAACACCAAATGATACTCTTACAGAGGAATTAATTTTAAGCACTTCATGCAGCACTTGGCAACAATGATGTCCGCCACGAACTGCAATACCTTCTTGGTCTAATATAGTTGAAACATCATGAGAATGAATATTGTTGATATTAAAAGAAAAAACACCTCCTTGATTTTTAGGTTTTGCAATAATTCTAACTGAATTATTACTTCTCAGTTTTTCCAAGGCTATTTGTGTTAACTTTTTTCATGTTCTATTATATTTTTTTACCAACTTTATTAATAAAATTAATGGACTCATTTAAAGCAACAACCT
>FUWD013429785.1_pt12 | contig 18349 bp, 15 predicted proteins | sample 1063281 | NCBI WGS metagenome assembly FUWD01 (sample SAMEA79048168, study PRJEB19326) | metagenome | biome: marine | reverse complement strand
ACCCAACGGTGTCGGTGCAGTGTTGTCCTTCGAAATCAAGGGTGGCGTCGACGCCGGTCGCGCCCTTGTCGACAACGTCGAGCTGTTCAGCCACGTCGCCAACATCGGTGACGTCAGAAGCCTCGTGATTCACCCAGCCTCCACCACCCACTCGCAGTTGACGCCAGAGCAGCAACTCACCAGCGGTGTGACTCCTGGTCTGGTGAGACTGTCCGTGGGCCTTGAGCACATCGATGACATCCTCGCTGACCTGGAAATTGGCTTCGCAGCGGCAAAGAAAATCTCCGCCGGCTCCTAGGCGCAACACTCTCCCACCTACCCCTGGTGTTGCGGTGGTAACGCCGCAACACCAGGGGTAGGGGAGAATAAGCAGACTATGGATTGGCAATCACCCGCAGAGTCAGTGCCTTCGGCGTTCGTTTCCGAAGCTCAGCAGGCGACCCTGCGAGGAACTCCCCCGGTGACCGGTGCTTGGCGCGACGGTGACCGACCGGGCAACCGGCACTTTGCCGGAATCGGTGCTTTCACCACAGAGCATGGCAAAACCTTTCCCCACGTGCGCCTCGCGTATGAAACGTTTGGGGAACTAAACGCTGATAAATCCAATGCAATCCTTGTTTTTCACGCCCTCACCGGTGACTCACACATTGCCGGTGCTTCCGGACCGGGGCACCCCACAGGGGGCTGGTGGTCGCCACTGGTGGGACCTGGTTTAGCACTGGATACGGATTCCTATTGCATTGTTGTGCCGAACGTTCTGGGGGGTTGCCAGGGTTCTACCGGGCCCTCCAGCTATTCCGCTCTGGGACGCGAATGGGGTGGCGCCTTCCCTTATCTCACCATTCGAGATCAGGTCAGGGCCACCAAAGGTCTTGCTGACGAGCTGGGTATCACCACTTTTCACAGTGTGATTGGGGGCTCCATGGGGGGAATGCATGCCCTCGAATGGGCGTTGCATTACCCCAACGCGCTGTCCCGTCTGGGACTGATTGCCACCAGTGCGATTACCAGTGCCGACCAGTTAGGGGGCAACTCCCTCCAAACCGAAGCCATCACGGTGGACCCGCATTTTTCTGGTGGTGATTATTACGACCAAGCCGAGGGCCCGTACCGCGGTTTAGCACTCGCTCGACGCATGGCCCTCATCAACTACCGTTCCCCCTCGGAACTGAACGACCGATTCGAGCGCACCTGGCAGAGTGCCAAATCCCCGCTCGGCGATAACGGCCGTTTTGCGGTAGAAAGCTATCTCGATTTTCACGGAAACAAGTTCACCCGTCGGTTTGATGCCAATAGTTACATCGCTTTGGTAACAGCGATGAACTCCCACGACATCACGCGTGACAGGGGCAGCCTTGAACAGGTTCTCGGTTCCCTCCCCCACCCGACACTGGTGTTAGGAATCACGAGTGACCGCCTCTTTCCTGTTGCGCAACAACACGAACTCGCGGCACATATTCCCCATACTCTTCACGGCACCAGTGCTCTGGTTGTGGAGTCACCTTACGGGCACGACGGTTTCCTCATTGAAGCTGAAGCGGTGGGTGCAGCATTGAAGGATCTGCTGACTACTCCACCTCTGTAAGCACTGCCCCCACCACTTCCGGGAGCACGTCACACAGTTGGGTCACCCGAAAAGCGCCACCACCGGCACGCTCCGAAGCAAGTTCTGCGGCACGCGCGTGGAGAAGCGCCCCGGCCGCCGCGAGTTCACCCATCAGTTCCGGTTTGGCCCGAAGGGTGGCAGCATTGCTCGCTGCTAACGCGCCAAGGATTCCGGCGAGGGCGTCCCCGGTGCCAGCGGTGGCGAGCCACGCGCTCGCTAACGGAAGCGCCCAGGATTCACCTTGTGGCGCCACGACCACGGTGTGAGCACCTTTGGCGAGCACGCACGCGCCAAGAGTGGCGGCGACAGACTGTGCCTGGCCTTTCCTCTCCTGGTTGGGCTCAAGTCCCAGCCGGCGGGATAGTGCATCAAGCTCCCCCTGATGCGGAGTCAGAAGGGCAGAGGGGGATAGTGGTTCCACAAGTTCTAGTGCCCCAGCATCCACAATGTGTATGCCGGGTTCGGCAAGCGCATCGATAACTCGCGCGCGATCCTCAGCGCGCTCCTCGGCGCTGAGCGGTCCTGCTATGCCACTGCCAACGACAATTGCATCACTGTGACCGGGCTCACAGACGACTTCGGGGAATCTGAGCAGAACCCGTTCTGACACTGTCGCGGGACCCGAATACCGGACCATCCCAATTCCGGTGGCGAGTGCCGCATGAATTCCGAGGAGCGCCGCTCCCGGGTACTGCTGTGACCCGGTAACAAAGGTGACCACACCCCGGGAATATTTTTCATCGCCCTCGTGAGGCAGGCGCAACCACCGAGACACAATGGCGTTGGCGTCCTGTTTTTTCACGCTCTCCGCCTTAGGTCGTCACTTCGGCGAGTCGTGGCGGGTTGGCTCCCGCCCTAGCAACGGTGATGGCCGCGCACCGCAGGGCAAAACCGAGGACATCGAGCAGGTCCTGCTCGATCATCTCCCCCAACAGCTCGGCGGCGCGCGGGCCAAGCCGTGCACGATCAGATAGGGCGGAGAGCAAACCCGACATGAACGAGTCTCCCGCCCCGATGGTGTCCACAATCTCCACCGCTTTTGTAGGGAGTGAAACATGGAGTCCCCCACACCAGGCTTCCACACCTTTGGCCCCTTGGGTTATGACCACAAGGGTCGGCCCTAACACTTGCCAGTCGGACGCAACTTCCTGCAACGGCTTCCCAGGATAGAGCCATTCACAATCTTCATCACTGGCTTTCACCACGTCGCTAAGACTTATCAGTGTTTCGACCCGTGGCAGCACCCCCGAGGCTTCCCCCATGATGATGGGGCGAGCGTTTGGGTCATAACTCACGCTGGAGCCTTGAGCTCGCGCGCGGGTAATGCTCTCCTGCACCGCACGACCACCCGGTTCCAGGGTGGCACCGATAGACCCTGTGTGAACATGGGTGAAATCTCCCACCGGCACCATCTGGGTGCTCAAATCCCAGTTCAGATCAAAACGGTACTGTGCTGAACCATCAGGGGAGATGGTGGCTTCGGCACTCGAAGTCCGAAGAGCCTGGTCCCCTTCGGAAATGAGGGCGACTGAACTATTTTCAAGGTGGGAGCGAATCGCTTCTCCACGGACGTCGGAACCAAACCTGGTGGCGAGGGTGACATCGTGGTTGAGGCGACCCAGACCGATGGCAACGTTGAGGGGCGACCCACCCGGGGTTTCTGTGGCGACACCATCACGAATCACGCCATCAGTGAGGGCTTCACCTAGTACCAAAAACTTGTCCACAAAAACTCCTTTGCGGTGTGCCCCAATATTAGTGGCGAGTGGTGGCGTCCCTCACCTCTCCCACAAGTTCTTCAATAATGTCTTCCAGGAACAACACACCGGCAGTCTTCCCCGAGGCGTTTGTCACTTTTGCCAGGTGAGACCCGGTCCCCCTCATTGTGGCTAACGCATCTTCTAAGTCCACAGCATCCGAGAGTGCCACCAGGGTCCGAATACGCCGGGGTGGAACCGGATAGTCACCTTCGCCGTCATCGGCATCCAACACATCTTTGATGTGCACATAACCGGTGGGATCTCCTGCGTCATTGACCAGCACGTAGCGACTGAACCCGCGCTGGGTCACCGCTTGTTGCACATCCCGCGGGGTGGCATCTTCGGGAAGTGTCACCAGATTCTCCAGCGCAATGGTGACATCCGCCACCGTTTTTGCCGTGAAATCAAAAGCGGCTGTCAACGCACCGGAATGATCAGAGAGCATTCCGGTCTTGGTGGACTCCGCCACAATCGTGGCGACCTCATCGAGGGTGTAGGCGCTTGTCGCCTCCGCTTTTGGCTCCACCCGGGTCAAACGCAGGATGCCATTGGCGATGGCGTTCAACGCTCGAATAATGGGGGAAATCACGGTGGACACAAACACCAGTGGTGGCGCCAACATCAAGACGGCTTTATCAGGGACGGAGAAAGAAATGTTTTTCGGCACCATTTCCCCCAACACCACGTGGAGATAAGTAACGATAAGCAACGCTAAAGCAAATGAAACCCCGGAAACCGCGGCCGCCGGGAGTCCGACCATGCCTAGTGGTCCCTCCAGGAGGTGATGCAACGCGGGTTCTGACACTAAAAGAATCAGAAGCGAACACACCGTAATTCCCAGTTGTGAGGTTGCCAACATCAAGGTGGCGTGCTCCATCGCGTAGAGCGCAGTCTTTGCCCTTTTGCTCCCTGAAACAGCCAGAGGTTCAATCTGGGATCGTTTTGCCGCGATAACAGCAAACTCGGCACCCACAAAGAAGGCGTTACACGCCAGCAAAACCACCAACCACGCTATTCCTGCCCAATCATTCATAGCAGTGTCACCTCTTCCGCCGTCACGTGCGGGGTGAAACGAACACGGTCGATGCGACGGTTATCCATCCGCTCCACACGGAATTCTCCCAACGGCATGTCGACGGTGTCGCCAACATCGGCCATTCGGCCCAGAGATTCCAAAATAAAGCCCGCGATAGTTTCGTAATGCCCATTCTCGGGAACGGGAACACCCGTTCGCTCTTCCAGCTCATCCGGTCTCAAATTGGCGGGGAAAGTAAACCAGTCACGGGCCCGCACAACATCAAGCGAGGCACGATCATGCTCGTCGGCAACCTCACCGATGAGCTCTTCGACGAGGTCTTCCAGGGTGGCAATGCCTGAAGTTCCGCCATATTCATCGACCACAATTGCCACCTGGTATCCCCGCCCGCGAAGCTCGGTGAGTAACACATCAAGCGTCATCGTCTCGGGAACACGAATCACATCAGACTGCAGCGCCGATGCGGGAACTTCGGAGCGTTTGTCTTTCGGCACCGCAATCGCCTGCTTCACGTGGACAACGCCACGAATGTCATCGAGGGATTCGTCGATGACGGGGAAGCGGGAAAACCCGGTCTTTTTTGCCAGCGCAATAACGTCTTCTGCGGTGTCGCTGCGATGGAGGCTTTCCACCTTGGTCCGTGGTGTCATGACGTCCACCGCATTGTGACGAGAGAACTCAATCGTGCGCGAAAGCAATGTCGCCGTGTCATTCTCCAATAACCCTTGAAGGGCGGAGCGCTGGACAAGGCTGGAAAGCTCATCCGCGGTCCGTGCGGCCGAAAGTTCTTCTTTGGGTTCAATCCCCATGGCGCGAAGGATTCTGTTGGCACTGCCGTTCAAGACGGCGATAAAGGGACGAAAGGTCCAGGTAAAAGCCACTTGGAGGGGGACCAACACCCGCGCCGTCGCGCGCGGCACCGCAAGAGCATAATTCTTGGGGACGAGCTCCCCAAAAACCATCGAAATGAAGGTGGCGAGCAGGATGCCTAAGACCCCGCCGACCGGGCGCAGAAAATCGTCCGGCACACCGAGGGAAGCTAACGGATCGGCCAGCATAGAAGAAATGGCGGGTTCCATCGTGTACCCGGTCAACAGTGTTGTCAGGGTTATCCCCAACTGCGCACTTGAGAGGTGAGTGGAGGTGCGCTTGAGCGCGCTGATGGTAATTCCGTGGCCCTTTTCGCCTCTGGAGCGCCTAGCTTCCAGATCGGCACGGTCAAGGTTCAGCAGAGCAAACTCGCTACCAACGAACATCCCGGTGCCCAGCGCAAGGCTGACACCGACGAGAAAGAGAAGAAGGTCTGAACTCAACGGGCACCCACGCAGTGGATGCCCCAGGGTTTATGACTGGGTTTTGTGTTGCCTGATGACGTGTCATTCATGACTTCTTAACTGTAGCACTGAGGCACACGCGCAGAAAAAGACTGACGGGATATTCACAGCAAAGCCGGTAAGCTTTTGCTCACAGGCCGGGCAATGTGAGAGTGAGCGACAAAAGCGTGTCAGATAGCGACACCGTGAAGGATTCCGTCGAATTTGGGGCAAACGAATGGCTCGTTGACGAGCTGTGGGCCCTCTATCAACAAGACCCCCACTTGGTCGATGAAGCTTGGTGGCCACTCTTCAAGTCGCGCACCACCGGGGATGACTCGGTTTCTGCCCCCGCCACTGAGCCCACCACTGAGCCTGCTGCTGAGCCTGCTACACCTGCAGTTTTTTCTGCCGATGATCCGTCACCTATCACCGCGCCCATTGCCAAAACCACGTCTGCTGGCCCGCGCGAACAACCCATACCCGCCGAGGCTCCCACCTCACCGACCACCATCATTACTGACCCTGAAACGGCAGAGGTGGTTGAACCCACCGACGAGGTAGCCCCCCTCAAAGGCGTGGCCAAGGCGCTCGCCGCCAACATGGACCAAAGCCTTCAGGTTCCCACGGCCACCAGTGTTCGCACGGTTCCCGCGAAACTCATGATCGATAACCGCATTGTGGTTAACAACCACCTGCGTCGCACCCGAGGTGGAAAAGTTTCTTTCACCCACCTGATTGCTTGGGCCATGATCAAAGCCCTCAAAGAACTCCCAAGTCAAAACGTTTTCTACGACGAAGTAGAAGGCAAGCCCGTGGCGGTCCACCCCGCCAACATCAACTTGGGCATTGCGATTGATATGCCCAAGCCCGATGGCACACGTGGCCTTGTGGTCCCCGGTATAAAGCGCACCCAAAACATGGGTTTTGCAGATTTCTTGCTCGCCTACGAAGACGTTGTGTTCCGAGCACGCGAGGGCAAACTTGTCGCGGATGACTACGCCGGCAACACCATTTCACTTACAAACCCTGGCGGAATTGGCACCGTACATTCGGTGCCCCGCCTCATGAAGGGCCAAGCCTGCATCATTGGCGCGGGTGCGCTGGAATATCCCGCAGAGTTCCAGGGCTCATCTAAACGGACACTTGCGGACTTGGGTATCGGCAAAACCATCACCCTCACCTCCACCTACGACCACCGTGTCATCCAAGGGGCTGGTTCCGGGGAATACCTCGGCAAAGTGCACGAGTACTTGATTGGTGGCGCAGGTTTCTACGAAGAAATTTTTGCCTCCTTGCGGATCCCCTACATGCCCATCCACTGGGCCGAAGATATCGCCATCAACCAGGCAGATATGGTCAACAAAACCTCCAGGGTGCAGGAGCTTATTAACGCTTTCCGGGTGCGCGGTCACCTCATGGCCGACATTGACCCGCTGGAGTATCGCCAACGGTCCCACCCTGACTTAGAAATCGAGAGCCACGGCCTCACCTTCTGGGATTTGGACCGCGAGTTTGTGACCGGTGGTTTCGGCAACAGGTCCACCATGCTGTTGCGGGAAATCCTCGGTGTCCTGCGCGACACCTACTGCCGCACCATCGGTATCGAATACATGCACATTCAGGACCCCGCTCAGCGTTCATGGTTCCAGGAAAAGCTGGAAAAGCCGTACGAGAAGCCCGACCATGACGCACAGCTTCGAATCCTGTCGAAACTTAACCAGGCCGAAGCTTTCGAGACCTTTCTGCAAACCAAATATGTGGGACAAAAACGTTTCAGCATGGAGGGCGCAGAGTCCACCGTCAGCCTGGTGGATGAAATCCTTCAGGCTGCCACCGAATCTGGACTCGATGAGGTCGCCATTGCGATGGCCCACCGCGGGCGCCTCAACATTTTGGCGAACATTGCCGGCAAAACGTACGGGCAAATCTTCCGCGAGTTCGAAGGAACCCAAGACCCCAGCAGTCTTCAGGGTTCCGGTGATGTGAAATACCACCTCGGGACCGAAGGGACCTACACCTCCCCCCGAGGCCAAAGCATTCCCGTGTACCTTGCCGCAAACCCTTCACATCTTGAAGCCGTCAACGGTGTCCTTGAAGGAATCGTGCGCGCGAAACAGGACCGTAAAGAAATTGGTCGCTTTGGAGTTTTGCCCGTCCTCATTCATGGCGATGCCGCAATGGCGGGCCAAGGTGTTGTCTTAGAAACCCTACAAATGTCGCAACTGCGTGGTTACCGAACAGGTGGCACCGTCCATATTGTGGTCAACAACCAGGTGGGCTTCACCACCCTCCCCCACGATGCGAGAACTTCTGTCTACTCGACCGATGTGGCAAAAACCATCCAAGCCCCGATATTCCATGTCAACGGTGATGACCCAGAAGCTGTTCTTCGCGTGGCTGAAGTTGCGTTTGCTTACCGCCAAACTTTCAAAGCAGATGTTGTCATCGACATCGTGTGTTACCGCCGGCGCGGTCACAATGAAGGCGATGACCCTTCGATGACGCAACCTCTGATGTATAACCTGATTGAAGCCAAGCGCAGTGTCCGAACCCTCTACACCGAGGCCCTCATGGGTCGAGGCGATCTCACCGAAGAGGAACTAGACGCCGCGCAAAAAGACTTCCAAGGCAGACTCGAGGAGGCCTTCCAGGAAACCCACGCCGCCCAGACGGGTGCGATTAGCATCATCGCCGCGGTTGACAGTGGGATTGCCCCCGTCGATTCGTCGTCGTATCAGCAGGACACCGGGGTTGCTGGGGAACCCGAAACGACTGGTATCGATCCTTCTGTTTTATCCCTCATTGGCGATGCTCACGCTAACCAACCTCCCGGTTTCACCACCCACCCCAAGCTTCAGTCTTTGCTGGACAAGCGCCGCGAAATGTCTCGCAACGGAGACATCGATTGGGGCTTTGGCGAGCTGATTGCGTTGGGCTCACTGCTACTTGAAGGCACCCCCGTCCGATTGGTCGGCCAAGACTCCCGGCGGGGAACTTTTGTTCAACGTCACGCCGTCCTGCACGATCGGGTGAATGGGCAAGAGTGGTTGCCGTTGATGAACATGGCAGAAAACCAGGCAAGGCTCTGGATTTATGACTCCCTGTTGAGTGAATATGCAGCCCTCGGTTTTGAATACGGCTACTCCGTGGAACGCCCCGATGCTTTGGTCTTGTGGGAAGCCCAGTTTGGTGACTTCGTCAACGGGGCTCAAACCGTGATTGACGAATTCATTTCCTCTGCCGAGCAAAAGTGGGGTCAACGCTCTAGTGTGGTCCTCCTTCTGCCCCACGGCTTTGAAGGTCAAGGGCCTGATCACTCCTCCGCCCGAATCGAGCGATTCTTGCAGCTTGCTGCCGAGGACAACATGATTATTTCCCGGCCGTCCACCCCCGCGTCGTACTTCCATTTGTTGCGCCGCCAGGCCTATGCCAGACCCCGCAAGCCCCTTGTGGTCTTTACCCCGAAAGCGATGTTGCGTCTGCGGGGTGCCACAAGCGAAGTGAACGACTTTACTCACGGACGATTTGAACCCGTTATTGATGACCCCGCCATCGCTGACGCCGCCGGAATCACCACAGTCCTTCTCGTCGCTGGCAAAATCTATTACGACCTGCAGTCCGAGATTTCTAAGCGCGAAATCCACAACATCGCCGTGGTCCGGCTGGAGCAGTATTACCCGTTCCCCGCAGTCGATTTGCAACAGATTGCCAGCAAGTATGACGGTGCCAACTTCGTGTGGGTTCAAGATGAACCAGAAAACCAGGGTGCGTGGCCGTTTGTGATGATGGAAGCGGCAGCCTCCGGCTTGCCACCGCTCACCGTCGTGTCTCGTGCACGTTCCGCCTCACCCGCAACCGGCTCTTCCAAGCGCAGCCAGGGTGAAGCCCAGATCATCCTTGACCGGGCGCTCAGCTCCTAGGCTTCCCCAGGGTGATTCCGGGCGAGGCGCTCAAAGCCCCGGTATTCTGAGCACCATATGAATATGTCAACCGCAGTGGGTCCGTGGCACGCCACCACACGTGACACCCCACTAGCACACCAGCTTTCCCTTCCGGGGTCAAAATCTCTCACCAACCGTGAACTTGTTCTTGCAGCCCTCGCCTTAGCACCATCAACTCTTCGCTCCCCTCTACACGCCAGGGACACCAGGCTTATGGTGGAAGCACTCCAGGCTTTGGGTGCTCAGGTTGAAGAGGTGGGTTCCGGGGTATTTGGCCCAGACTTTCTGGTCACCCCCATACCTGTTCAGCACCGCGTTCAGGGTCGCATCGACTGTGGACTGGCGGGAACCGTCATGCGCTTTGTGCCCCCACTGATGGCGATCCTCGAGGGAAGTGTCCTCTTTGACGGTGATGAAGCGGCCAAGGCCAGACCCATGGCCGCGACTCTAGAGGCCCTGCGTAAGCTCGGCGTCACCGTGGAGTCTGACAACGACGGATTTCTCCCCTTCACGCTGACCCGGGACGGTGAACCAGCACCTGGCACCATCGCCATTGATGCTTCAGCCTCCAGCCAGTTTGTGTCAGGGCTTCTGCTGATGGCTGCCAGGCTCCCTCACGGGCTGCGGATTGAGCACACCGGCGCCTCCCTCCCCTCCATTCCCCACATCGATATGACCCTGGCGAGTATGCGCGCCCGCGGCGTCATCGCCGCCATGGTGGAACCCGGTATCTGGGAGGTGCGCCCAGGACCCATTGGCCCGCGAGATACGGTGATCGAGCCTGATCTCTCCAACGCGGCTCCCTTCCTTGCTGCCCCCCTCATCACCGGGGGCTCCGTCTCCATCACCGGGTGGCCAGAGCACACAACACAGGTGGGCGCTTTGGTGCCAGAACTTTTAGAGCAGTGTGGCGCGCAGGTAACCCGTTCCCACGGTGTGGTCACCATTGATGGGGGGACCGGGTGGCATGGTGGCACAGTCATTCGAGGGATGGATATGGACCTTGGCCACGCGGGGGAATTAGCGCCCACTTTTATTGCCCTGTCGGCGTTATCCCCGGACCGAAGCCAGTTTCGAGGTATCGGCCATCTGCGGGGGCATGAAACCGACCGACTCAAAGCCCTCGTGGCAAACATCACCGCACTCGGAGGTGTCGCTCGAGAAACCCCCGACGGCATCGTGGTGGAGCCATCCACCCTCCACGGAGGTGTGTGGGCGTCTTATGATGACCACCGAATGGCAACCTCTGGCGCCCTCCTTGGCCTCGCGATTGACGGTGTCGAGGTGGACGATATCGCCTGCACATCGAAAACTCTCCCCGAGTTTCCAGCCCTCTGGAATGCACTGATTAGCTCCCCCACACCATGAGCGAAGACGACGAAGACAAATACGCGGATTACATCCCGCGGGTGAGGGCTGACCGTCGAGGGAGCAGACCGCGAAGTAAAGAACGCCCCGCTCACAGCGACGCTGTCAACGGTTTTGTCATTGGAGTGGATCGCGGACGCTACACCGTGGTGGTTGACGGTGAAGGGGCGGAAAAAACCGTAGTCACCTGCACGAGAGCCAGAGAACTGCGTCGCGAAGCCATCGTGATTGGGGACGTGGTGGATTGTGTGGGTGACACCTCCGGTGTTGCCGGCAGTCTCGCGCGAATTGTGCGAATACACCCCCGACAAACGGTGCTGCGACGCAGCGGCGATGACACCGACACCATGGAACGCATCATTGTCGCCAATGCGGACCAGCTCCTCATGGTCGTGGCAACAGCGTCACCGGAACCTCGCCTACGTCTCATTGACCGCTACGTGGTGGCAGCACTTCACGCTGGCCTCACACCCCTGATGTGCATCACCAAAATTGACCTCCACCCTCCGGAGGAACTGCTGGACTACGCCCACGCTCTCGATATTTCTGTGGTGGAGAGGTCACCGGATAATCCCGCACTGGAGCAACTCCATGCCCTCCTGGAGGGACACACAACTGTCCTTGTCGGGCATTCCGGGGTCGGAAAATCCACGCTCGTCAACGAACTAGCACCGGGAACAGACCGAGCAGTGGGCCATGTGAACGAAGTAACCGGTCGAGGACGGCACACCTCGTCCTCCAGTGTCGCCCTCGAGCTTGACGCAGGAGGCTGGATTATTGACACACCGGGGGTTCGATCTTTTGGCCTGGGGCATATTTCCTCCGATTCCCTCGTCTCAGGCTTTCCCGATCTTGAATACCTCACCCTCAGCTGTCCCAAAGCGTGCGCCCACGAGGCAGGTTCCACCGAATGCGCCCTTGGGCAGGCTCTGGAACACTCACTGTTAGACCCACACCTTGAAGCTCGAGCCCAATCATTGCAACGGCTCATGGGAACCCTGCATCATGGCTCCCATACCGACTAAAAAGCCAGAAATTGGGGTGCCCTCGAGTACCCTCGAAAGGGTGACCACCTTTAGCCACACGGACGACCTTGCACTGGCGCGATCGGCGGCAGCCGGGGCCGACCTCATCTCCTTGGACCGCTTTCGCGCCCAGGATCTCGTCGTCACAGAAAAGCCTGACCGCACCCCGGTAACCGATGCTGATACTGCGGTGGAGGACCTGATTCGATCCACTCTCCAGGCCTCACGACCCGAGGATTCCCTGCTCGGTGAAGAGCGTGGCTCAAGCTCCAACACTTCCGGCGCCCAACCGGGTCGCCAATGGATCATTGACCCGATTGATGGCACAGTGAACTTTCTCCGTGGGGTGCCGGTGTGGGCAACACTGATAGCCCTCGTTATTGACGGTGATCCCATCGTGGGCGTGGTGAGTGCACCCGCCTTAGGTCAGAAATGGTGGGCTGCCACGGGCCAGGGTGCTTGGACCCAGCGCGTCGGCGAAAAAGAACCCACACGTCTCTCAGTGAGTAAGGTCGCCCAACTGGGCGACGCCATCGTCAATTACAACTCGTTTCCGGCCTGGATAGAAAACGATCGGGAACCACAGGCTCGAGCCTTGGCGCTGTCAGGGTGGCGAGCCCGGGCCATCGGAGATTTCTGGCCCTACATGTTGGTCGCCGAAGGATCCCTCGATGTCTCGGGAGAACCCGACTTACAGCCCTACGACATGGCGGCACTGGTTCCGATTATTCGGGAGGCGGGGGGTCACTTCAGCTCCCTTGATGGTGACCCGGACATTTGGCAGGGAACCGCACTCGCCACAAACGGGCTTCTCCATGAGGCGGCACTCACTCTGACCAGGAAACAAAATAACTCATGACCCGTCTGATGCGACATTCCCTTACACTGATGGCGTCATGCGGGGTTCTTCTGCTCTCGGCATGCGCCCTCGCATCTCCCACCAGCACATCTGCCACCGGGGACAACGCTGGCGAGGAAAGCTCTCTGACCGGCGAGTTGGTCAGTATTTTTGACCTAGATCTGGGCGCCTGTGTCATCGATCGTTCAACCCCGGATGGATCTGATGTTGACACGGTGGAGGTGGTGGACTGCGAAACACCGCACGATTCCGAGCTTTTTGCTCTGATACCGGTGACGGAGAACTCTTTCCCTGGCACCGATTATCTTCTCCGGGAGGGTGGAACGCGCTGCCAGAGCGCCTTCGACGATTTTATTGGGGTAGATTTCACCGAATCTGTCCTTGATTTTACGTACTATTACCCGACACCCAGTAGTTGGGTTGATGGGGACCGCAGTATTTACTGCCTCGCACACGACCCTGGCCTGCAGACCACAGGCTCTTTATTAGGAGCTAGAAGATGAGCACACCCATCATCATCGTGATTGGCAACGCCAATGTTGACCTCACCACCTACCTGTCCCGTATTCCGGGACCAGGAGAAACAGTGTTGGGGCGAGACTTCAGTATCGGAATGGGCGGAAAGGGTGCCAACCAGGCTGTCGCTGCTGCTCGGGCCGGTGGTGACGCAGCCTTCATCGGTCGGGTTGGTGATGATGACTTTGGCAACCTCATGCTGTCGACTCTCGGGAAAGAAACCCTTAATCTGAGCGCACTGCGCCAGATTTCTGGTCCTTCCGGGGTCGCGTCCATTTCGGTTGATGACACGGGGGAAAACAGGATCGCCGTATTTGCCGGGGCCTCAGCGTCTCTCACCGCGAGCGATGCCGTCGGACACCTCGAAGAATTTTCTGGAGCACGCTTTGTCGTCAGTCAGCTGGAAATCGACCAAACAGTCATCGCCGCAACATTCGTCGCCGCTCGCCACCACAACATGGTGACCATTTTGAATACCGCCCCCTACGCAGAAATCCTGCCGCAGATCATGGAGAACACATCCTGGCTCATCGCCAACGAAGGGGAAATGTCAGCCCTGCTGACAGATCGAGGAATTGATCATTCCCGGGACATGAGCCCAGCGGATATTGAAGCAAACTTGCCGCAGTGGTCTAACGAGTTGGGCTGCAGCGTAATCGTGACTCTTGGGCCCAAAGGGGCGCTTGGCTGCCACGAGGGCGTCGTGTCCCACGCCACCGCACCGCCCGTTAAGGCTGTTGACACTGTGGGGGCCGGGGACTGTTTTGTGGGCTTCTTTGCGGTGGATCTTGAACGCGGGGCCACGTGGCAAGAAGCCATGAGCTCCGCCGTGCTGGCCGCAAGTGAAAGTGTGACAAAACCTGGCGCCCAATCTTCATACCCCAAACCACCAGTGGGTTCCTAGGGGCTTTCCCGTCACAAGCCTTGTGGGCGTGCACAGATAGGCCCTGCCAGAAGGCCGAAAGGTCTGCACAGAACATTTCATAGCGCACCAATGGTGGAGATGCCGGGAATCGAACCCGGGTCCACTACTCCGAACCACAGTCTTCTACGGGCGTATCTTGTGAAGACGTTCTGCTTGGCCCCGTTCTTTGTCACAAGCACCTAGAACGACAGGCCCAGTATCAGAAAAAGTCCCGATAACCCCTGATACACAGGTCATCAGCAAGCCTCTTAATCGACGCCAGTATCTGAGCCAGAGGCTCTCTCAGTCTGACGGACTTGTCCGCTGCTTAGGCAGCGAGAGCGAAGTCGGTGCGCTTTGTATTGGCACCTATAGTGTGCAGAGGACGTTTACGAGATAACTCTGCATTCTCGGCCCGCTTCCCTATGGACACACAAGCAATGTCGAAACCGATCATCCCCTGAAGGCCCCACCGAAGGGTGGAAGCGATTGGTGCGCTATGGAATTGAGTACTTACCAGTGCCGAGGCACTCCATTACTATACGGCGCATTGCTAAGAAATAGACAGGATTACCGGGCCACTTCTGCCGTGGGAAAATTAGTCCCCGAGTGAACGCCTGGCAGATATTGCCCGCTGGGCTTCCCTATCATCCTGCTTTTTACGCAGAGCGTGGCGCTTGTCATATTCCTTTTTACCTTTTGCCACCGCCAACTCCACTTTGGCTCGACCGTTCAGGAAATAAAGTTTGAGTGGAACAAGGGTGTATCCGCCAGCAGAAATACGGTGGGCCAGTTTCTCAATTTCTTGTTTGTGAAGTAGTAATTTGCGACGACGCCGGGGCGGATGGTTTGTCCACGTTCCTTCCGTGTACTCGGGAATATGCACGGCTTCCAGCCATGCTTCGGTGCCCTCAATGCTTGCGTAAGCATCCACTAGGGACGCCCGACCTGCGCGCAACGATTTCACTTCCGTGCCCGTCAACACAAGCCCTGCTTCAATCGTGTCTTCAATGTGATAGTCGTAACGGGCTTTACGATTCGTGGCGACCACTTTTTCGCCGGATTCTTTCGGCATGGTCCCACCTCCCTCGCTGCGCGTATTGTGACGCACCCTGAACCAACGCCACAGTTTAGCGTTAGGGCTTCGTTGCTCCCGTTTTAGGCCCGGAGATAACGGGTAATGGAGAGATAAGAAGCAATCACAGCAAGACCAATGCCCGTGGCAAACAGGAAGGGCATAGTCGCAAAAGCATCAGAAGTTTGGATAAATACTGTTGCCGGGAGGGTGTCACTGAGATACCCCTGCACAAACACCCGAACAATTCCCCACACCGCAAGGGAGGCAAGGGCAGCACCGAGTGCCGCCGCCACAATACCCTCCAGCACGAAGGGTGTCTGAATGAAACGGTTGGAGGCCCCCACCAGGCGCATGATCGCTAACTCCCGCCTCCGAGAGAAGGCACTCAACCTAATGGTGGTAGCTATCAGCAGTGCTGCCGCCACCAACATCAGTCCCGCCACGGCCACTGCAGTCAAACTTCCGGCATTGAGAAGTGCAAAAATTTGGTCGAGGTAACTTCGTTGGTCGATCACGCTTTCGACACCGGGTAATCCAGAAATTGCTTCAAAAATGAGCTCGCTCTGCTCCGGGTTGACCAGGTTAATCCAAAATGTTTCCGGCAACAGCTCAGGGGAGACAAGGTCAACCACAGCACTGTCAGCAAACTGTTCCTGAAAATTGGCGAAGGCTTGGTCACGGTCTTCAAAGAAGTAGCGGTCGATGTAGGGGGCGAGAGTGGCGGATTGCAGACGCTGCTCAATCGCCACCTTTTGGTCAGCACTGGCGGCCTGCTGGTCACACCCACCCAGGGTGGAGAAGTCGGTACACATATAGACAGCAACCTGTGCGCGATCAAACCAGTAACTCTTCATCTGATTGATTTGGGCTTGCAGCAGGATTGCGGTTCCCACAAACGTCAAAGAAATAAAGGTCACCAAAATGATGGAGACCACCATGGAGAGGTTCCTCGAAAGCCCAGCACCGACCTCCCGAAGAACAAAACCTAATCTCACGCTCGAAGCTCCCAGGGGAACGGTTGCGCCACATCGTCAGGATCACTAGCGCTCTTCACCGGCAAACGAGTGGGAGCCTCAAAAGAATCGGTGATGATGGGGATGGGGGCGGTGTCTAACTCCCCCAGGGGAATGGCGCTTGTTTCATAACTTCCGCCATGTTCGTCACGCACCACACGACCACCAGCGATTTCCACAACCCGGCGTTGCATCTGGTCCACAATGCCGGAGTCGTGTGTTGCCATGATGACCGTGGTGCCGGAGGCATTAATTCTTGATAACACGTTCATAATTCCTGCGCTGGTGGCGGGGTCTAAGTTTCCGGTGGGCTCATCCGCAAGCATGATGGACGGTTTGTTCACTGCTGCGCGGGCAATGGCGACACGCTGCTGTTCACCACCGGAGAGCTCGTGAGGGTAATTTTTGGCTTTTTGCGCTAGCCCCACCGTCTGCAAAATGTCCGGTACCGCTTCGTGAATAAACCCTGAGCTCTTGCCGATCACACGCAGCGTGTAGGCGACATTATCAAAGACGGTTTTCTGGGGGAGGAGGCGGAAGTCTTGAAACACCACGCCGAGGCTCCGGCGAAACAAGGGGACTTTACGACTAGGAATCCGGCGTAAATCTTGGCCTAAAACGTGGATTTCTCCCGCACTCGGGCGTTCTTCTTTCAAAATAAGACGCAAAAAGCTTGACTTGCCAGAACCGGAGGCGCCGACAAGGAAAACAAACTCACCGGCACCAATGTTCAGACTCACGTTATTGAGGGCCGGTTTGGGCGCACCTCGATACATTTTGGAGACGTCTTCAAAGAGAATCATGGCGTTGCTAGCCTAGATTCCAGCGCCCAAAAATCCCTTTACGACACTCGGCTAGCGCTCTTACGCCACCGGATACCCGCCTGGAGAAATCCATCCAAATCACCGTCAAACACAGCGCTCGGGTTATTCACTTCGAACTCGGAGCGCAAATCTTTAACCATTTGGTAGGGAGCAAGAACATAACTGCGCATCTGGTCACCCCAACTTGCCGTGATGGTCCCAGCGATTTCTTTTTTCTTAGCCGCCTCTTCCTCTTTGGCAACGAGAAGTAAGCGGCTTTTGAGCACTCTGAGGGCTGCCGCCTTATTTTGAATTTGGCTTTTCTCGTTTTGACAACTCACCACTGTCCCCGAGGGTAAATGGGTGATGCGAACAGCAGAGTCTGTGGTGTTCACTGACTGCCCACCCGGCCCGGAAGAGCGAAACACATCTACTCGCATATCCGATTCAGGAATATCAATCTCGGTCGCTTCTTCCATCAGTGGCACAACTTCTACCGCGGCAAACGAGGTTTGACGTTTGCCGGCAGAATTAAAGGGGCTCATCCGCACAAGCCGATGGGTTCCCGCCTCCACGCTGAGCGTTCCAAAGGCATAAGGGCCATCCACCTGAATAGTCGCACTTTTAATTCCGGCTTCTTCTGCATAACTGGTGTCCAGCACGGCGGTAGAGAAACCGTGTGATTCTGCCCAGCGCAGATACATGCGCAGGAGCATTTCCGCAAAATCGGCAGCATCAACACCACCGGCGCCGGCACGAATGGTGATGATGGCGGGAGAAGCATCAAATTCGCCATCAAGGAGTGTTTGGATTTCCATTTGCCCCAGGATTTTTTCAAGCTGAGTGATTTCCTCGACAACCTCTTTGGCGGACGCCGCGTCATCCTCTTCCTGGGCCATGTCCACCAAAACGTCAAGGTCTTCTAACCTGGCGAAAACATCTTTGATTCGAGCCAACTCACTCTGACGGTGGCTGAGATCGCTCGTAATCGACTGGGCGCGATCGGTGTCGTCCCAAAGGTTGGGTTCGGCTGCCAATTCAGACAGCCGGGCAATCTCTGATTCCAGTGTTGCAGGGTCGAGAACTGCTTCTATCGTGTCAAAGGTTGAGCGTAGAGCCGTAAT
>FUWD013429934.1_pt50 | contig 18362 bp, 18 predicted proteins | sample 1063281 | NCBI WGS metagenome assembly FUWD01 (sample SAMEA79048168, study PRJEB19326) | metagenome | biome: marine | reverse complement strand
TGTTTCTGCGTGTCTATTACATTTGGTAATTTCGTATGTAAACTTGAGCCAGGGATTAATGACCCAATATTCGTTTAATGCTAAGCCAATATTGGCTATATTTGTCATTTCCCTAGTAGTATCTCAATATTATAACCTATTAGTTAAAAATTTAAGCAAAATTATCAATATATTCATTATATTTTTTCTAACGGAGATTTCTTTAAGCACTCTAGCAAATATAGAAAATATTAATAATGATCAAAACTTAAATTTTTCGAATCTTTTTTTTAATTGTGATAACGGATTAGTATCTTATGCAGGGGCAATTCTGGAAGAGAATTCCCACTTGGCAATGATTTCTGTTCCAATCATATTGTATAGTATTGTAAATAAAAATTTGTTTAAAAAAAATTTAATTTCTTATATTTTTTTTATTTTTTTTATTTTTAATTACATTACTTACTCAACTACTTTTCATGCAGGAATAGTATTGTCATGTATCTTTGTTTTAATTTTTTTATTCTGTAAAAAAGAATATAAAAAATTATTTTTTATTTTTTTAATAATGGGAATTTCAATTTTATTTTTACTTAATGACAAAACTTGTAACTTGAAGACATTCCAATCATTAACTATATTTTCTAAAAGTATACAAAGTTATGTAAATAAATCTGATAAGCTAGATTTAATAAATAATAAAAAAATTAATTTGACTTCTGATGTCCATCGCAATGCTTTTTTTGTTGCAAAACATTCTCTTATCGATACTAATTTTGTTGGCTTAGGACTAGACAATTATGTAGTAGGTCATAAATATTTTCGGAACAGATCTGTTAAGGTACTTTCCGATCCCTCAGCTTCCATACTAAATGAGAGGGATGCTTCTAGCAATTTAATAAAAATATTTACAGAGTTTGGTATTTTTACATTTTTTCCAATAGTGCTATTTTTATACTTTGTCTTTAGGAGTAAAGAAGATTTGCACACTTCTATTTTTTTAATTGCAGTAGTTTTAACTCAATTAATAAGAGGGGCTGGATACTTTAATGGTGGATTTATCTTGTTTAGCTTAATGATCTGCCATTCAGTATTCGCAAGTCAAAAATCTAATAATGATTAATCTATTTTCGCTTTATTTTTTTTTTTTTAATTTATGTGGCTTGTCTTTTGTATTTAAAAAATTTTTTTTTAAATCTAAAAAAATTATTAATCTAGATTTGATTTATGGATTTTATTTACTTTTACTGCTGGCAATTATTGGTAATTTTTTTATTCCGCTAAAATTTTTATTTTATCCAATAGTTTTTGTAGGAACAATTTCTTTTTTTTTTAATATTAAATATTTTAAGTTAAAATTTCATTACTACTTTTTTATAATATTAGGAATATTTTTTATTTCTTTATCAAACGGTATCGCAATAGACTCTATTGTCTACCATTTGCAAATTATTCAAAAATTTAATGCCAACCCAATCATTTTGGGATTTTCAAATATAGATTCGAAGTACGGGTTTAATAATCCATGGCAATTAATAATGAGTATTTTTTATTTTGAAAACCACAAAATAAATTTTATTTATTATTTTAATTTAATTATTTTTAGTATTTTAATTTATGAAGGATTTTGCAGAAAAGTAAAAAATTTTTTTTCTTCTATATTTTTAATTTCTGCTATATTATTTTTATTTTTATACTCATTTCTCCACCCTGATGGAAACGGCCTTATTTTGACCTTATTGGGCTCTCCAGATACAGACTTTCCTGCTTCCATATTTTGCATTCTTTCTGTTTATATTTACTTAAAAAAGAAAAATTCTAATTGTCAACATCTACCCCTTTTTGTTTTGCTATGTTTTTTTTGCAAGATAAGCTATTTTTTTTTATTTATTTTTCTTATTAACCCAATTTATTTTTCTAAAAAAAATTTAATATTAATATCCATTCCTTTAATTCTTTATATTTCTAGAAATTTATTAATTTCTGGATGTGCAATTTATCCACTTCCAGCTAGCTGTTTTGGTTTTGCATGGACTGATGTTTCTGCAACAATTAAATTAAATAATATTTTAACTTCTTTTGCACGCGATATTGGTCCGCGTTTAAATTATATGAATTTTGAATATACCTTGAATTCTTTTGATTGGTTTAAACCCTGGTTTATTAATTATTTTTTAAGAAATTCAATGATACAAATTACCATTTTTTCTTCTTTAATAGTGTTAGTTTTTTATTTAATCAATTTGAAGAAAAATTTTGACCACTTAAATAAAAATATGACACTAGTTTTGTTTTTTATATTATCATTGATATTGTGGACTAGAGCATTAGATAGCAGATATATACTTGGGATTTTGATATCCATGAATGCTTTTTCTTTTACATATATTTATTTAACATGCAAATCTTTAAATAGTTTAAATTTTAATTTTAGAATTTTATTTATTCTAATATTTTCTCTTCTAATTCTCAAAAACTACCAAAATATCAATTACTTTAATAAAAACGTCAAGGATGAATTTGTCAATTATGAGTATAAATTAATAGATGCTGTTAATTTAGTTTATACCCCACACAATAAGTGCGCAGATATTTCTTCATGGTGTACTTACAAACTCACTACTAAATTTATTATAAATAAAAATCTGCATTTAATAGAAATAATCACAAAAAATGAATAATTTTTTATTAATTTCACCCTATTCTCTACTTTTGTCTATTTTGCTTTTGTTGGGAAATTTTAGTATTGGACATTTCTTTTTAAAAAATAAGTTTTTAAAAGATATTTTCAACAATATTTCAAATACCAACTTTCATAAAGCTTTAATTGGTCAGATTTTTTTAATTTTATTAATATTTCCATTAATAGTTTTTTTTAATAATGCTAATATGATAATAATTTTTTTTTTAGTTTTAAATTTTATTGCTTTATTTTTTTTTCTACTTGAGCTATCTCTCTCTAAAAAAAAAATCTTACAAATTAATTCACAAAAAAATAAATCAATTTATTATTATGTTTTAGTTGTATTAATTATTCTTTATTTTTTATTAGCAGCCTCGCCAATTACTGATGCTGATTCTTTAGATTATCATATAGGATCTGCAATAAATATTTTAAGGTACGATAGTTATGTTTTATTTAAAGAATGGTTTACCCTAGCCCAATCTGGGTCTGGTGAGACACTAGTAGCATTTGGACTTTACGTTGGAGCTGAGCAGTACGCAAGTTTGGTTCAATTTTCTGGGCTATTGAGTATTTGTGGAATTCTATTAAGAGCTGCCAGTGCAAGCAAAGTTTTTAAATCTCCATTTCTTTTACCTTTAATTATTTTAACCTGCCCTGTGTTACTTTTTTTAGTTAGCACTGCTAAACCCCAATTGTTTTTTTCAGCATGTTTACTGGCTGCTTTGGCAATAATTTACAGCAATAATTATAAACAAAATAGTGTCTTAGCTTATCTATTAATTAATATTATAATTTTTGTTTGTATGACAGGAAAATTTTCTTTTAACTTAAGTGGTTTTTTAATTTGGATACTAGCGACCCTCCGCATTGTTAATACAAAAAATATGTTAAAATTATTCTTTATAAGTGCACTTGCTTGTTTGCTAATTTATTTTCCTTATATTTATTGGAAATGGAGTCAGTACGGAGGAAATTTTTTTTTATATTTTCTTAGCCCTTTTCCTTTGCATTTGCCAGGATATAGTATTTTTTTGGAACATATTCGAGCTCCCCAAGGACTTGGCTTAAAGTTTCCTTATTTTTTAATTATAACAAATTCACTCCCTAGGATTACAGAAACGCTGGGATTTTCTTCTCTAATTTTTTTATACTATTTTTTTTACAAAAAAAATCGTGAAATGTATTCAATTGTCATCATTTCTGTTATTTATTTAATTTTATCCAATTGGTATGGATCTCCAAATGCTAGGTATTTTTTTGATATATTGCTTTGGCTAGCTTTTGGCCTCAAATATATTAAAGTTACAGAAAAAAATTTTAATTTTTTAAAAATTTTTTATTCTTCTCAAATTTTTATCGTCATATTGGCCTTACTTTATTCTACCTATAACTTCTTCCCAGGATCTGTTACTGAAAAAAAATATTTTTCCGTAAAAAATAAATATGCAAATGAGTATGCCGGAGTAAATTGGGTGATTGAAGAGATTGGAGATGAAAAGGTTGTAATTTTCGCTAGATCAATTTCTCATGACGGATTTGCTATCTCTGGTTTATTTATGAATTTTACTAATTCCAACGATTCCTTGTACTATAAAAATTTAATTAAAGAAAAAAAACCCAAATATTATGCAACATTTGGAGACTTCCCTCGTTTTGAAGATTTTGAAGGCTGCATTACAAGTTTATACAAAATTAAGAATAATGTTGGAATTTATGCGGTAAGAAATCCATTTGCAAAAAAATCTAGTTATAATGGATATATTTACCATCTAGATTATTCAAAATTACCAACTTGTGAGAAATAGTTTTCTAAGAGTTAAAAAGATAAAGCTCATTTATTGAATCTAATTTCTTTTTAATGTCTTCGTTATTTGTAATTAAAACATACCCCCTTAATCTACCCGTCTCAATGGTCGAAGAAATTTTTGGAAAGTAAATAAAATTTTTTCCGATAAGTGAATTTCCTATTAATTTTAAATTTAACTTTTTTCCATTGAAAGAGTCAAATCCATAGCCATCATCATCAGGAACTTGAAAGTCGTCAATGAGGATTAAATTCTTTTTATAATTGCTAGTAATAAATTCCAATTCCCCCAATAGTGGATAGTCATTTTCTGAATGTGCGTCTAAATAAAAAAAAACCTGACTTTCTTTATCAATTTCATTTTGATTTAATATATTTTTTATATTTTTACTATCGTTAAGAATTAAATGTATGTTTTTAAAATTTTCTAATTTTTTTTTGGCTAGATAAAAAAGTGGCTTTGATTTTTCTATAGAAAAAACCTTTTTATTAAAAGTTGAAAAATATGCAGTGCTAAAGCCATACTCAGTGCCCGTTTCTATTATGGAACTAAAGTTAATTTTGTTAAGCAATTCTGATATAATTTTTCTTCTATAATGTTGGCCGTTTAAACAATGCTTTTCCCATTCTAATTTTTTATCATTATCCGCCTCAACCAAAACAGATTCTATTCTTCCAACTCTACTTTCAATGTCTGAATATCTAATTATTTTATTAAGTATTTTTTTAATTAATAATTGAATATTTTTTAAAACAAAAAATAAAATATCATTTTTTTTTATATTCATAATTTACACATATCTAGGCAGTTCAACTATTATAACTAAGTAGTTATTATTATGATCTTCTAAAGTAAATAATTATTTATTTATAATAGCATTGCTATGTAGAAAAGATTTGCATATATAGATTTGTATATGCATATTTTTATAACAGGCGTTGGTGGTTTTTTGGGGTCCAATCTTGCTGATTTTTATCTAAAAAAAGGCTTTAAAGTCAGTGGTAACGACACTTTGATAGGAGGTTCATTAGAAAATATAGATCCGAAAGTAAATTTTTATCAATATGACTGTGAGGATATTTCTAAAAATAACAAATTTTATAAAGATGTGGACGTCGTTATTCATGCCGCTGCATTTGCTCATGAAGGATTGTCTGTTTTTTCACCCTACCTCATCACAAAAAATATTCTTGCAGGATCAGTGTCCGTTTTTTCTGCTGCAATTAACAATAAAGTAAAAAGAATTGTTTATTGTTCATCCATGGCAAGGTACGGCGATTTAGAGCAACCGTTTGATGAGAGCGACATCCCCAATCCGGCAGATCCTTATGGCATAGCCAAACTGGCGGCGGAAAAAGTTCTAATTAATTTATGTGATACTCATGGAATTGAATATAATATTGCAATCCCTCACAATATAATTGGCCCCAAGCAAAAAATTGATGACCCGTTTAGAAATGTTGCTGGAATCATGATGAATATGATGATGCAAGGAAAACAGCCAATTATTTATGGTGATGGAAATCAAACAAGATCCTTCTCAGATATTGAAGATTGCATTTTTTGTGTTGACAAATTAGCATTAGATGAAAATATCAAATCTCAAATATTTAACATTGGGCCAGATGAAAATTATATTACGATTAACGGTCTTTATGAAAAAATAGCAAACTTATTTCAATTCAATAAAGGACCTCTATTTTTCCCAGATAGACCCAATGAGGTTAGATTTTCGAATTGCTCTGCAGATAAAGCTAGAAAATTACTAAACTACAATACAAGATTTACAGTAGATGAAGCGCTTAAAAAAATGGCAAACTATGTAAAAAAAAGAGGTGCCAAAAAATTTGAGTATAATTATGAACTTGAAATTGATAATCATTTAACTCCCATTACTTGGAAAGAGAAGAAGTTTTAATTTATATAATAAATAGAATAAGAAAAAAAATTTTTAACTTTTAATTTTTCAATTTTATAATTAGAGCATGGGGCTTTACTGTACATGCACAGTTGTCCACCAGAATAAAAATATAAGAAATTTTCATTATCTTTGATTTCAATAAATTTCAGAGGTTTGTTTTGCTTAGTTTCATCTAAGGAATAAATACGCGGCCAAGGATAGTTGGTATAATTAGGATTTTTGTGAGAAAAAATTCTTGTCATATTTTTTATAGAAAAAGCAGAAAATCCAATTAAAATTAAAATCATAAAAATATTATATAATTTTTTTTTAGGAAAAAATCTTGCGAAGGGGGTGGCAACAAAAGAATATCCTAGAATGACTGTTATTAACAAAAATCCTAGCCCATATCTATAAAGGGGAAATTTAAGAAACCAAATTATTGAAAAAAGCAGAGAAATTATGAATAAAATTATAATATTAAAATTATTAGAATTGTCATTGTAAGCCTTATTATTTTTTTTTGAATAATGACTTCCAATTAAAAATATCAATAGAATTAATAAAAAAATAATAAAAGGAATAGTCTTTTCATAAATTTTAAGCAAATGGTTTTTTGCCCAGGTTTTAGTCCAATTAAAATTTTTATTATATTCTTCAAATTGTAATTTTGGTAATTCTTTGTCTTGATTTATCCAATCTTTAGCCCAAGCTTCTCCCGACCTCGATTCAAGAATAGTTTTTTCATGGTCGTACACATTCCAATTTTTGACACATGTTTGTGATACAGGATAAAGCAAACATCCACTTGTCAGAAATGATTTTAAAATCCAAGAAAATAAAAAAACAAAGATTATTATTGAATTTTTATTAAAAATTAATTTATGTTTAATTTTTGATGTTATAAAAATAAAAAAAGGAAAAATTAAAACCAAAAACATGAAGGATTTGATTGCAAATAAAAATATAGAGATATAGCTAATTTTAAAAAATAAATTATTTGATTCATTGCTCTCATTATTTAATAGATAAATAATTATTATAAAATAAAACATATGCGCAGGTGCATCATTTCCGTAATTGCTATACCTGCTAAAAGAGTAAAGTGAAAATATTAAAAGGCAAAAAAGAACAATTGATGTTTTGTAATTTTCTTTTTGCAAATTTAAAAAAATTTTTTTTAAATTAAATAAGATATAAATAGAAAAAATAGAAGCCAAGGGTATGGTGATAAATGCTTTATTTAGCATGTGATTATTGTAAATGGCGGAGATGTATTGAATTATTGAGCTTGTGCCAAATCTAAAATTAATATTTGCCAATCCAAGTATAATTTTTTTTTCATTTAATATGCTGATAAAAGGCAAATGGTACAAACCAGCATCTGGTCTGTAAGTGTTGGAAGAGACTATTAAGAGAAAAGTAATTATACCCGTTATTAAAATATATTTAAAAATCTTATTTTTGCAATTATTTTTTAAGTAAAAAATTACAAAAAAAATTAATCCTGAGGCCAAAAAAAAATCTCCGATAAATTTATTTAGAGGAAAAATAAAGTTTATTATAACAGCTAGAAATCCCATGAGCACCAAACCAAAAATACTTATCTCGTAGAAATTTTCTTTTAGATTATAGTTATCACCAAATGCAAAATTACAAAAAATATAACCATAGCCCATTATTATTAATGAACTAAGCAGACTAGCTATAATAATCTCTATCATAATAGTGAACTTTAATTTATAAATTCTTACTTAATGATCATATCAATAATTATACCAGCATACAATGAAGAGAAAACTATTAAAAAAATAATTTCAAAAATTTTGTCTATAAAATTATATACAAAACAAATTATCGTTGTTGACGACGGCTCTACCGACAATACAAGAAAGATTATAAGGAAAAATTTTTCTAAAAAAATTATAAAAATAATTTACCACACAAAAAACTTGGGAAAAGGAGCTGCAATCCGGTCGGCACACAAACATGTTAAAGGAGATATTGTAATTATTCAGGATGCCGATTTGGAATATGACCCAAAAGACTATCAAAAATTAATTCAACCAATTATAAATAAAGAAAGCAAGGTAGTGTACGGTTCTCGTGTATTAGGTAAAAAAACAAGATATGGCGCCAAAGGTTTTCTGTCTGTAAGTAGAATTTTTTTTAACCACATCCTCACATTATTTTCCAATTTTTTAAATAATCAAAATTTGACCGATGCGCATACCTGCTACAAAGTTTTCTGTGGAAAGCTTTTTAGAAAAATAAAATTATTTGAAAATGACTTTGCTTTTTGCCCAGAAATAACAACAAAGATATCTAATATGAACCTGAAGATTATTGAATTACCCATATCTTACAAAGGTAGATCGGTTCAGGAAGGTAAAAAAATTGGAATTTATGATGGATTTAGGGCTTTATACGTATTATTGAAATATAATTTGTTCAAATAATAGTGTTTACTTTTTCGTTATCTTTAAATATATAATCAGTGCCTGGTGATTATTGCGAAGAGGTCATACCCGATCCCATTCCGAACTCGGAAGTCAAGCTCTTCAGCGCCGATGGTACTTTGCCTTAAGGTATGGGAGAGTAGGTCGTTGCCAGGCTTAAAAAAAAGAAAATTTTATGAAAGTAGTTAGCTCCCTAAAGTCTTTAAAAAAAAGAGATATTAATAATAAAGTGGTCAAGCGTAGAGGAAAAATTTACGTAATTAATAAAAAAAATCCTCGAATGAAAGCTAGACAAGGTTAATAGCCTCCATGGACATTCAAGAACAAAAAAAAACTTGGATTAATTTTACAAAATTATCTCTTTATGGATCCTTGGGAGTTATTGCCATACTAGTTTTAATGGCAATATTTCTTCTGTAGTATTGCGATTCTATTCATAATACGTAAACAGTTGCAGAGTTTCATAAATTCGTTTTTCATTATTAAACAAACAATTTTTTTTTGCAAATTTTAAATCCATATATATAAATAAAAAATAATGATCTTAGGTAGTATTTCCATAAAAAATCGTAGCACCGAAAAAAGAACTGTTTTATCTCCAGAGACAATAAAAAAGTTAGCCGCTCAAAATATTAAAATATTAATTAATAAAGGTTATGGCTCGCAGTCAAATATTAGCGACAACGAATTAGTATCCTTAGGAGCTGAAATTGCAGAAGAAGAAAAAATTTATCAAGACAGCGATATTCTTGCCAAAATTAATTTGGAAGAAAGTGAAAAAATTGACCTTATAAAAACAGGGTCTATTTTAATTCTCAACTATTTTGACAAAAACAACAAAGAAATTTTTAATTCTCTTTTAAAAAAAAATATTAATATATTTTCACTAGACTCACTGCCCAGAATTACAAGGGCGCAATCAATGGATATTTTGTCTTCGCAAGCAAATCTGGCTGGTTATAGAGCGGTAATAGATTCGGTATACGAATTTAATCGGGCAGTACCCATGATGATGACGGCAGCTGGAACGGTTACTCCTGCAAAATTTTTTGTCATAGGAGCTGGTGTCGCAGGGTTACAAGCTATAGCAACTGCAAAAAGATTGGGCGGTGTAGTTTCTGCAACAGATGTTAGGGCCGCATCCAAAGAACAGGTGGAAAGCTTAGGTGGAAGATTTGTATTTGTTGAAAGTAATGAAAATTTAGAAACAGCCGGGGGTTATGCAAAAGAGGCAAGCGACGAATTTAAAAAAAAACAAGAAGAGCTATTAAAGCAAACAGTAAAAAGTCAGGATATTATTATCTGCACAGCTCTAATTCCAGGCAAGAAGGCCCCAAGAATTATTAATGAAGAAATGGTTTTGTCTATGAAACCAGGATCAATTATTTGCGACTTGGCAGCAGCCCAGGGTGGAAATTCTGCTTTTTCAGAACCAGACAAAATAGTAGAAAAAAATGGAATTAAAATTATTGGGTATACTAATTTTGCATCGAGAATTTCAGAAACTGCCTCCAATTTATTGGCGAAAAATTATTACAATTTTATACAACTAATTTATGATAACGAAAGTCAAAATGTTAAAATTGATATGGAAGATGAGATAATTAAGGCTGTATATTTGGGAGGGGTACACAATGGAAATTGATCCTTTTGTATTTAGATTCGCTATTTTTATTTTATCTATATTTGTAGGTTACTATGTTGTTTGGAGTGTAACACCTGCATTACACACTCCTCTAATGTCTGTGACCAATGCTATTTCATCAGTGATTATAGTTGGGGCTTTAAGCGCAGTTGCAGTATCAAATTCTGAAAGCTCCTCTATATCCTTATGGTTTGGGGTGGTTGGAATTTTTCTTGCAGCCATAAATATTTTTGGTGGTTTTTTAGTAACCGCTAGAATGCTGAAAATGTACAAGAAAGGTAAGAAAAAATAGTCATGATTTCAGCTAATCTTACTGCTTTTTTATATTTAGTATCTGGAATTTTTTTTATCCTTGCACTTAGGGGATTAAGTTCTCCTGAGACGTCAAGAAAAGGAAATTTTTTTGGAATTGCCGGCATGGCAATTGCAATTGTAGTTACATTGCTATCTTTAAAAAACACGAGTGTTTTAGTTAACAACTCATTATTTATACTTGGTCCTATAGTTCTAGGTGGTTTAGTAGGGGCATTTATTGCCGCAAGAATTGCAATGACAGCTATGCCCCAACTTGTTGCTGGATTTCATAGTTTGATTGGTCTCAGCGCTGTTTTAATTGCAATCGCTGCTTTTTATAATCCTTCATCATTCGGAATAGGTGAAATTGGAAATATTAAACTGGCTTCTTTAATTGAAATGTCTTTGGGAGTTTCTATTGGCGCAATTACTTTTTCAGGATCTTGTATTGCATTTTTAAAACTACAAGGACTAATGTCTGGTTCACCGATAACTTTTAAAGGACAACACATTCTTAATTTGCTTATAGGTCTTAGTATTGTTTTTTTAATAATTTATTTGTGCTTAAATCAATCCGAGCAGTTATTTTGGATCATTACAATTCTCTCCATCATAGTTGGCTTTTTAGTAATTATTCCTATTGGCGGAGCAGATATGCCAGTAGTTGTTTCTATGTTAAATTCGTACTCTGGATGGGCTGCTGCTGGAATTGGTTTTACTTTAGAAAATACTGCTCTTATTATCACAGGAGCATTGGTTGGTTCCTCTGGAGCAATTCTTTCCTACATAATGTGCAAGGGAATGAACAGATCTTTATTTAATGTAATTCTCGGAGGTTTTGGTGGAGATACAAATGCAGCAACTTCAGACAACAAGCCAAAAAAACCAGTTAAGCAAGCCGGAGCAGAAGATGCAGCTTTTTTAATGAAGAATGCATCATCAGTTATTATTGTTCCTGGTTATGGAATGGCCGTAGCCCAAGCGCAGCATGCTTTAAGAGAGATGGTCGATAAATTAAAAGCACATGGTGTTAAAGTTTCTTACGCCATTCATCCAGTTGCAGGAAGAATGCCAGGTCACATGAACGTACTATTGGCAGAAGCAAATGTTCCTTATGATGAGGTTTTTGAATTAGAAAATATAAACAATGATTTTTCAAATACTGATGTAAGTTTTGTAATTGGTGCAAATGACGTAACTAACCCTGCTGCAAAAACTGACAAAGCAAGTCCCATTTACGGAATGCCAATTCTTGATGTGGAAAAATCCAAGTCCGTTTTATTTGTGAAACGAAGTTTATCCTCTGGATACGCAGGAGTTGACAATGAACTGTTTTACAAAGACAATACCCTTATGTTGTTTGCCGATGCCAAAAAAATGGTTGAGGAAATTTCCAAAGCGTTAGACTAATTTTGGAACTGTAGCTCAAAAGTAGAGTACTCCGTTGACATCGGAGGGGTAGTGGGAGCGTTACCCACCAGTTCCACCAATTTATTAAATTAAAAAAAGTTTGGTTGCGGGGCTTGGATTTGAACCAAGGACCTTCAGGTTATGAGCCTGACGAGCTACCAGACTGCTCCACCCCGCGATATATAAGTAAAATTGTATTTAATAGTAAAAAAAATTAAAATCTAGCCTTAAGTTTTCTAAGCTTCTTAACCCTGGCCATATTGTCTTCCAATTCTCTTTTTTTTCTTTCAGAGGGTTTTTCGTAGGTGCTTCTGATTTTTAACAGACGGAACGTACCTTCACGCTGAAGTTTCTTTTTAAGAACCCTTAGTGCTTGTTCCAGATTGTCGTTTTTAACTTCTATTTTAATAACCTACCTCCAAATAAGTGGCTGAATTAACATTTTGCAAAAAAAAAGTCCACCGTTATATTGTTATTTATATGGAATATTTTATCCCAAGCCCAAAAAAGGATCGGAAAGTAAGGCCAGGGTTATATCCAGAAGGGCATTTGCATTAACTTCGTTTAAATTTGTTTTCCTGGTGATGGTTGTATCTCGCCTATTCTATCTTCAGATTATTAAGCGAGATGAATTTATTATCAAAGCAGATAATAATAGATTTAGGAAGTGGAAGCTATCACCTTCTCGAGGCATCATTCTTGATAAAAATAATAATGTTATTGCAGATAATTTTCAAGTTTTTAAAATCGCCTTAATTCCGAGGGAAATTAAATCGATAGATAGTTTTTTATCATCTTTTTCTAAAATATTACCAATTACTAATAATGAAATTTCTTATTATAAAAAAAAATATAGATTACATGATAAAAATTTACCGTTTGTTTTAAATAAAAATTTAAATTGGACTGATTTTTCAAAATTAAACTATGTCATTCATAATTTAAAAGGTGCACAGCCCTTCATGTCATATGAAAGAACTTACATACACCCAAATGAATTTGCTCATATTTTAGGATATGTCAGCATACCTAACCAAAAAGATCTAAATCAGATAGACGCAAGTTATTTAGATGTTGCTAATTTAAAAGTTGGAAAAATTGGGTTAGAAAAAAATTCTAATAAAATTCTTTTGGGCATCCCTGGATCTGCTATCTATGAGGTAAATGCATTTGGCAAAAGAGTAAAAAATATAGAAAAGATAGATGGAACTAATGGAAGTAGAATAAAAACTTCTATTGATAAGGACATTCAAATTTATGCTTACCAACAGCTAAAAGAAAAATCAGGGTCTGTGGTTGTGATGAATATGTACGGAGGTGTTTTGTGTTGCGTCTCTAGCCCATCTTACGATCCAAATAAATTTACATATGGAATAAGTTATAAAGATTACGATGTATTAAAAAACAATGAAAAGAAACCACTGGTTAACAAAGCCATGACAACCACCTATCCTCCAGCATCCACATTTAAAATGATAGTGGCTTTATCAGCTCTAGAGAATAAAATTATTACTAAAAAATTTTAGACACACCTGCAAAGGAAAAGTAGATCTTTATGAGCAGAGATATCATTGCTGGAAAGATAAAGGCCACGGACGTATAAATTTAAAAAGTGCAATTAAAGAATCTTGCGATATTTATTTTTATGAAGTTGCAAGATTACTAGGAATTGACCGCTTGCAAAAAACAGCCTTTAAATTTGGATTGGGTGATTACGTATTCCAGGATTTTTTTGAAGAAGCAAAAGGTCTAGTTCCATCTACATCATGGAAGAGAGAGACTTTGGGTAAACCCTGGTATTTAGGAGAAACTATGATTTCTGGGATAGGACAGGGTTATATTAAAACTACCAATGTTCAGCTTTGTAAAATGATCGCTCAATTTGCCAATGGTGGCTATCAAATTAATGCAAGTTTTTTTGATTCAAGTGATCTAGCTTTGGGGAAAAAGATTATTGAGGATGATGAGCATATTGAGCTTATTTTAAAGAGTTTATTTGAAGCAACTAACCATCTAGGCGGAACGTCTTATCGCTCGAGAATCGCTGGAACAATGAAGCTTGCAGGAAAAACAGGTACAGCGCAGGTCAGAAAAATATCAGAATCTCAAAGAGAACAAGATTTAAAAAACAAAGACTTGCCCTGGAAATTCAGGGATCATTCATTGTTTACTGGGTATGGTCCAGCGGATAATCCCAAATATGCTATCTCAGTTGTTATTGAACACGGAGGATCAGGGTCTGCAGTCGCTGCACCTATTGCAAGGAATGTAATGAGAAAGATTTTTGAAAAAGAAAGAAAATTAAACAATGTATAGATCTATCCGAAAAAATATTTTTGAACAAGCTTGGGAAAAAATTATTCAGTTCGACTGGTTTTTTTTCTCTCTTATATGTATTCTAATTTGCGTTGGTTTGTTAACCATTCACACGGTAGACAATTCTAATAGTAATTATTTATTTAAGCACTTCTTAAGAATTTCTATTTCTCTTGCTTTATTTTTGTTTGTTGCATTTATTAATATTAAGTTTTGGTATCGGTTTGCATATGTTTTTTATATTGGGGTTGTTGGGCTACTTATCTACGTAGAGTTTTTTGGTTTGTCTGCGCTTGGAGCAAAGAGATGGATCAATGTTTATTTTTTTAATATTCAGCCTTCAGAATTAATGAAAGTAGGAGTAATTTTGGCACTAGCAAGATATTATCAATATATTAAGCTAGAAGAAATTGATAATTTTTCTAAATTAATTATCCCAGTTTTTATTATTTTTATCCCATTTTTTTTAGTAACTAGTCAGCCAGATTTAGGAACAGGACTATTTATTTTAATAGTATGCCTGGGAATGCTTTGGCTAGCAGGACTTAGTTTAAAAATTTTTATAACTGGTTTCTTTTCTTTATTAATATTAATGCCTTTTTCTATCGCTTTTTTAAAACCTTATCAGAAGGAAAGAATATTAACCTTTTTAAATCCGGAAAACGATCCTCTTGGGTCGGGCTATCATATTGTTCAATCTAAAATTGCAATTGGATCGGGAGGCTTTTGGGGAAAAGGATTTAAACAAGGAACGCAAAGTAATTTGGAGTTTTTGCCAGAAAAACATACAGACTTTATATTTACCGTCTTTTCAGAGCAATTTGGGTTTTTTGGATCTGTCTTATTGATACTGCTCTTTTTTGCTATTATTTTAAAAATTTTAAACATCTCTTTAAAATCTCAAAATAATTTTTCTAGACTGGTATGTTTTGGGGTAGGATTTAATATATTTGTTTATCTCGCAGTTAATCTTGGAATGGTCACAGGGTTACTTCCGGTAGTTGGGGTTCCATTGCCCATCATTTCTTACGGTGGTACCGCTATGCTTACTACCATGTTTGCATTAGGTCTAGTTATGAGTGCTAAAATTCACAATGATCACAATCTTTAAAATTTTATGAATAATAAGAATGAAATAAAAGCTTACATCATGCTAATTCTTGCCACTTCTTTTTGGGCGGGTAATTTCATTGTTGGGAAAGTTGCAACTCTTTTTGAAATACCTCCCATCTCTTTAAATTTTTATAGATGGTTTTTTGCCTGGATTGTATTGGCACCATTTACTATGAGACAAGTGATTTTAAGCAAATCAATCATTAAAAAAAACATATTTTCTATATTGATAATGTCTTTTACCAGTATATCTATTTTTAATTCAGCGGTTTATTATGGACTAAATTACACGCAGGTGCTTAATGGAGTTTTGATGATATCCACCATACCTATTTTAATTATCGTGATTTCGTCTATTTTTAAAACAGAAAAAATAAATATTTTTCAAATATTTGGAGTTTTGGTGTCTTTGTCAGGAGTGATAATAATAATTACCAAAATGAAGCTTCAGAAGCTTTTGCATTTTCAACTTAACAAGGGAGATCTTTGGATTTTAGTAGCGATGCTATCATGGTCTATTTATTCTATTATTATAAAAGAAAAAAAATTAATCTTAAGCCATTTGTTTTATTGCAAACTTTAATAACATTCGGTGTTATTATGTTAATTCCTTTTTATTTATTAGAAATTTCATCTGGAAAACACATTCCTCTTAACATTCCAGTTTTTTTGACAATAGCATACGTTGTTCTATTTGCGGGAATTGGAGCTTATATTTTTTGGAATAAAGCAGTGATGGCTATTGGACCAAATAGATCGGGAGTTTTTTTACACTTGATGCCAGTATTTAGTTCTATAATGGCAATTGGATTATTAGGAGAGTCTTTTGCTAAATTTCATTTTGTTGGGGCTATTTTTATAGTGATTGGAATATTTTTATCTTCTAGAAAAAAAGTTTAATGAAAAAATTATTTATCATATTTGTCTGTTTGTGTGTTTCCACAAATTCTTTTTCTGAGAATTTAAAGAAAGCATATTTTGCGGGAGGATGTTTTTGGTGTATGGAAGAATCCTTTGACAAAGTGAAGGGAGTGAAGGTAACAACCTCAGGATATTCTGGAGGTCATGTGAAAAACCCAACTTACAAACAGGTAGTTCAGGAAAATACCGGGCATCTAGAATCGGTAGAGGTAGTTTATGATTCTAATGCAATAACATACACAACATTAGTAGATGCCTATTTTAAAAGTATTGATCCCTTTGATTCTGAAGGACAGTTTTGTGATAAGGGTTACAGCTATCGTTCAGGTATTCTTTATCAAGATTTAAACCAAAAAAAAATCATTGATAGAAAAATTTTAGAAATTGAAACTAAATTTAAAAAAAAAGCTTTTGTTATTTTAAAAAAATTTAATGAATTTTACAAAGCTGAAAATTATCACCAAGATTTTTATGAGAAAAATTTTTTTCGGTATTTGGCTTATAAAAAAGCCTGCAAAAGAGAGGAAAGATTGAATGAGCTATGGAATAATTAATTTATACTATTTAATTTTATCCATTCATCAGCAAGAGATAAAAATAGTTTAATCTAGTGAAAAAATTACAGATTTTAAAAAAAGGTTTTTTAGACGTAATACCCCTTACTATTCCAGTAATACCTTTTGGAATTATTTATGGAGTGATAGCTATTGAGATTGGCTTAAGCCCCCTAGTGGCATTTTGTATGTCATTTATTATCTTTGCTGGATCCTCACAAATTGCCTTCTCTCAGCTTTTATCTGCAGGAGCTTCTCCCTTGGTTATGATTAGTTCTGTTGCAGTTATTAATTCGAGACACTTTCTTTATGGGGCAGTCCTTTCACGGTATTTGAATAAATTAAATTGTTATTGGAAGATTCTTTTGGGCTACTTAATGACTGACCAAGCTTTTAGTGTTTCTCTTTCATATTTTAAAAAGAATTATAAGAAAAAAAATGCTCATTTTCATATGCTTGGGTCTGGCTTTACCCTTTGGTTTTTATGGCAGTTATCGACTTTGGCTGGAATTATTTTAGGAAATATAGTTCCTGAGCAGCTAGGCTTAACATTTGCAATACCTTTAACTTTTTTATCATTGATTATTTCTGAATTAAGAAAAAAAGATCATTTAATTGTCATTGCAGTATCAGGCCTAGCTTCTCTTGCCCTTTATGATTTTCCTTTTAAAATTTATATTATTGTTTCTGCCTTTTTAGCTTTGGGAGTTTCTTATATTTTAATTACTAAATTTAAAAATTTTTAATATGATTTGGTTTTGGGTTTTAATAGCTGGAGTGGTTACTTTTTTAACAAGATACTCTATGATAACTTTCATAAATCCAAAAACATTAAGCAAGACATCTAAAGAAGTATTAAAGTATGTTCCTTCTGCTGTATTTCCAGCTATAATTTTTCCTGCAATTTTTTTAGATCAAGAAGGTTATTTTCTAAATAGCAATAGCCCACAAATTTGGGGATTTTTGATTGCAGTAATATTTGGGTATGTTTTCAATAATATTATTTTAACTATAGTTTCGGGTTTAGTTAGTTTCTGGATTTTTACTTTTTTATTTTGATCAGCCTAATTTTCCAAGAAATGGTAAGGCTTCTAGCAAATAAAAGCCAATAGACTGAAGTTTAGAAGTCAGGATTAAAATACCAGTAACTATTAAAATTAACCCAGAAATCTTCTGAATGTTAGAAATAAATTTTCTAGCCTTTCTAGAAAATATGAGAAAGTTTCCCATATAATATCCAGCAAGAACAAAAGGAATTCCTAGCCCAATGGAATAAGTGA
>FUWD013403109.1_pt1 | contig 18366 bp, 23 predicted proteins | sample 1063281 | NCBI WGS metagenome assembly FUWD01 (sample SAMEA79048168, study PRJEB19326) | metagenome | biome: marine | reverse complement strand
GTTTTATTTCTAGGATCGTAATGATCTGTTAGCATTCCTGCAGTAGAAACCACTTTAACATCTCTAATGCCATGATCTGCTAACATTTTTTCTGCAATTTCAGCCCCAGACATGCCATTTCTTAAGTGAACTTTGGAGTATTTTTTAAATTTGTTCTTAAGAGTATTGCTCACTGCCCAGCTTGCAAGAGCTATAGCACCGATGATAATATAAAATTCTATCATATTTTTAATATTAAAAATGAGTATTCAATTTTCTTTGATACTTTTACATCACAAAGTATTCCAATTAAATTTTTTCATAAAAATAGTGACAAAATGACAAGTAAACGAAAAATACTACTCATTTACACCGGAGGTACCATCGGGATGGTAAAAGATCATGCATCAAAAGCCTTGAAAGCATTTGATTTTAGTCAGATTTTAGAAAATATACCTGAGTTAAAACAATTAGACTGTGAAATCACCTCTATTTCATTTGATGAACCCATAGATTCCTCAAATATGAACACACAGTATTATGTTCAAATTGCAGAGATGATTGAGCAGAATTACGAACAACATGATGGATTTGTTGTTTTAACGGGGTCTGATACCATGTCTTATATCTCTTCTGCCATCAGTTTTATGTTAGAGTATTTAACAAAACCAGTAATCTTCACTGGCTCACAATTGCCTATAGGCTATTTGAGAACGGATGCAAAAGAAAATTTAATTACTTCCATAGAAATTGCAAGTGCCTACGAAGATGGTCTTCCAGTAGTAAGTGAAGTCTGTTTGTATTTTGAATACAAACTATACAGAGCCAATAGAACAACCAAGTTAAGTGCAGAACAATTTGAAGCATTTACCTCCATGAATTATCCTCCATTGGCAGAGAGTGGTGTACACCTTAATTTTAATCAAGATTTCTTAGAAGAGCCCACTTATGATAAAAAATTAATAGTTAGGAAGAACTTGTGTTCAGATATTGCTGTTTTAAAACTTTTCCCAGGAATTCCAATGGCTGTTGTAAAAAGTATTTTAACCATAAACAATCTTAAGGGAATTGTTATGGAGACCTATGGGGCAGGGAATGCTCCAAATAACAAAGAATTTATAGACTTACTTAGTGATGCAATAAGTAAAGGTCTTTACATTGTAAATGTTACCCAATGCGTTGGCGGATCTGTTTTGCCAGGTCATTATGAAACAAGTTCTTTATTAAAAAACATTGGGGTTATAGATGCTAAAGATATGACTACAGAATCTGCTATTGCCAAATTAATGTATCTTTTGGGTATAGGTGTTGAAAAAGATAAGTTTGCACATTATTTTAAGCAATCTTTACGAGGTGAAATAACAAATAAGTAGTCTTTATGTTAAATCTTTTTGTTTTTGGCATTTCGTTTGCAAAAACTTTTTAAATTTTTTTAAGAAACCAACTATTTTTTGTTACTTGGTCGTCGAAATAAAAAATAGCGAAGATTAAATAATTCTAAAACTAATTTTTCTAGCTAAAATTTTGTTTTTATGTAACAACTAGTTACGACTTGTAACACTAAAATTATTAAAAATTAATTACAAAGATGATGAAAAAAGTAGTAAATATCCTTACAGTAACAGGGTTCATGTTTTTTGGAGCTATTCAATCAGTATTTGCACAAGAGGCTGAGGTCGCTGAACAAACTTTTCACCAAGTATTAAAACAACGTTTTATTGAAGGTGGTCCATTTTTTATGGGAATTGTATTGGTAGCCCTTATCTTAGGTCTTGCAATTGCAATTGAAAGAATTATTTATTTAAACATGGCTACTACCAACACTAAGAAGTTAATGGCGAGCGTAGATGAGGCTTTAAGTTCTGGTGGTGTAGAAGCAGCAAAAGAAGTTTGTAGAAACTCCAAAGGGCCAGTAGCGTCTATTTTTTACCAAGGTTTAGACAGAGTTGATGAAGGTATCGAGTCTGCTGAAAAAGCTGTAATAGGTTATGGAGGAGTTCAAATGGGATTATTAGAAAAAAATATCTCTTGGTTATCACTTTTTATCGCTTTAGCACCGATGTTAGGATTTATGGGAACTGTAATTGGTATGATTGGAGCTTTTGATGCCATTGCTGTAGCCAATGATATTTCTCCAGGAGTTGTAGCTGTAGGTATTAAAGTTGCCTTATTAACAACTGTATTTGGATTAGTTGTAGCAATTATTCTTCAAGTTTTTTACAATTACATCATCTCTAAAGTAGATAGTATTGTAAATAATATGGAAGATGCTTCTATCACTTTAATAGATTTATTAGTTAAATATAAAAAATAAGACGCCTTATGAATAGTAAATTTTCAAAAATACTTACCATCATAGTGGCTGTTATATCTGTTATAGGTATTGCATTATTTATTAATGTTTCAATTACTGATGATGTTCCAGAATCTATAAGCGGAGCCGTTGGACCTTTAATTGGTTTCTCATTGTACTTATTTTATGCAGCAGTTATCATTACTGTAGCATTATCAATAAGAGGGTTGGTTAAAAACCCAGAGAACTTAAAGAAAACATTAATTGGTTTAGCTGCAATGGCTGTCCTATTAATTATAGCCTATATTTTAGGTGATAGTGAGGCAGTATTAGATGCTCAAGGAAATGTGTTAAAAGGAGGAGAATTAGGATCTTCTTCAAACCAATGGGTAGGTAGCTTAATATGGTATAGTTCAATCCTAGTTCTAATTGGTGGCATATTTTTTGTATATGACCTAGCTAAAGGACTTGTAAAAAATTAATATATGGCAAGAAGAGAGACACCGGAAATTAATGCAGGGTCTATGGCAGATATTGCCTTCTTGTTATTAATTTTCTTCTTAGTAACTACCACCATGAATGTAGATTCAGGTATTTCTAAGAAATTATCAGAGAAACCACCACCAGATTACAAACCACCTATTATCAAAGAGAAAAATATCTTTGAAGTAAACATCAATAGAAATAATGATTTACTTGTAGAGGGTGAAATAATGGTTATTGATGAATTAAAAGAAGCTGCTGTCAAATTTATTGACAATGGTGGAGGTGATGGAAAACCAGGTGAAGATGGAACCCCAGGAACTCCATGTGACTATTGTGAAGGTGAAAGAAGCCCGTCTTCTTCAGATCATCCTAACAAAGCAATTATTTCTGTTCAAAGTGATAGAGGTACTGAGTATGGTACGTACATTGAAGTTCAAAACGAGTTGTTAAAAGCATATACTATTTTGAGAAATAGACTATCTCAACAACGTTATGGAATTTTGTATACAGAGTTAGAAAAAAGATATAAAGATAGTAGAGGATCAGATAAGGAAGAATTTAAGAAAAAAGTAGAGGATATTAAAACTAGTTTCCCTCAAATTATTTCTGATGCTGAACCAACTTCTGCTAATTAATTTAAAAACCTTCGATAGATGTCTAAGTTTAAAAAGAAGAAAAAAGGGATGCCTGCTGTAAATACAGCTTCATTACCAGATATTGTTTTTATGTTGTTATTTTTCTTCATGGTAACTACTACAATGAGAGAAACTTCTTTACAAATTGAAGCACCAAGATTACCAAGTGCTACAGAGATAAAGAAATTAGAACATAAGAGTTTAGTGAGTACTATATATGTTGGTAAAGCTAAAGATGCAAAGTATGGTACAGCCTACAATAGAATTCAATTAAATGATAAGATAGCAACACCTGAAGATGTGCCATCATTCATTTTAAGAGCAAGAGAAGAGGTCTCAGAAGGTGAAATTCCTTTTATGACTACTTCTATTAAAGCTGATAAAGAATCTAGTGTAGGAACGATTACAGATATTAGAATAAAACTAAGAGATGTAAACGCTTTAAAACTGAGTTATTCTACCCAAACAGGAGCAGATAACTAACAGAATTAGCAAATTATATTAAAAAAGGGAATACAATTTTTTGTATTCCCTTTTTTATGTCCTAATTTTAAAAAAATTCGAATAGTTATTTTATGAGGAAACTAATTTTCTTTTTTTTTATTGGATGTTCAAGCATCGTATTTTCTCAAAAAGATTCTTTGCAACTTGGTTCTAAATATGCAGAGGATCAATTGTATTTTTTAATTTCTTATAATCAATTATTTGATCAGCCATCACTAGTCAAGGGAAGTGGTTTTTCTTATGGTTTATCTGCAGGTTTTATGAAAGACCTTATTTTAAATAAAAAAGGGAGTGTTTCTATGGCCCTTGGGTTTGGCTACAATTATGATTTATTAAATCATGGCCTTACCATTACTGAGGATAATAATGAAGTTACTTTTCAAGTAGATAATTCTGGTGCCATAAATACACTTACTATTCATAATTTAGAATTCCCATTTGAATTTAGATGGAGAAATTCGGATGCACAAACCTATAAGTTTTGGAGAGTTTATATGGGAGTAAAGGCAAGCTACAATGTGTCTAATAATTTTAAATTTACAGACCAATCAAATCTTTTTCTTATAAAAATGTGTCTAGATTTAATTCATGGCAATATGGGCTTACGCTCTCTGTTGGATATGATGTTTTTACAGCACATATGTATTATGGATTAACACCCATGTTAAAAGATACCATGCTTGGGACAACCGATATTTCCTCTAAGACAATGAGAATAGGATTGATTTTTTATTTACTCTAAGACAAAGTAATATTCTCTTTTTTATTTAGATCACTTTAGAGAAGAATAAAACAAACTGACATACAATTCCAAGCGAAAAACCTACAAGAAGTTCTACTGGTGTGTGTGCTTTCAAATACAATCTAGAACTTGCTAAAATTCCAGATAAAATAACCAATACAATTACGATAGGTAGTAAAGGTAAATTATTAAAATTTGTCATAATTAAAAAAAATCCTAGCATACTACCCATAGATACTAGATGTAAGCTAGATTTTAATTTTATACTAAAAAGGGTATAAATACATGCTAAACTTAGTGAAGTTCCAAAAAACAAGATGCCTAAATTTCTTATTGTTGGAATCTGTATGACAGTACTTCCTAAAAAATATAAAATTACAATCATAAAAATAACAGGGAAACGTCTTTCTTTTATGGTTGAAACTTCATAATCTTTTATCATCATGAATCTTTTTAAAAAAACCAATAATAACAATGGAACTAGATAGGTAAGCACAAAAACTAACCCCAATACAATTAATTGCATTCTCTTTTCAAGAGATTGTGAAATAAAAGTGAAGTATAATAAAACACCTATAGTTGGTAAGACAATAGGATGTAGAATGGTAGATATAATTTTATGTAACCTCATTTATATTTCCTTTCTCAAACGAGCTACAGGTATGTCTAATTGCTCTCTGTATTTGGCTACTGTTCTCCTGGCTATAGGATACCCTTTCTCTTTTAAAACAGCAGATAATTTATCATCTGTATAGGGTTTTCTCTTATCTTCTTTATGTATAACAGTTTCCAATATTTTTTTAATTTCTCTTGTTGAAACGTCTTCTCCTTGGTCATTTTTCATAGATTCAGAAAAGAATTCTTTTATTAATTTTGTGCCGTAAGGAGTTGAGACATATTTACTGTTGGCAACTCTAGAGATTGTAGAAACATCCATATTAATAATGTCTGCGATATCTTTCAAAATCATGGGTCTCAACTTTCGCTCATCACCAGTTAAAAAATAATCATATTGATATTGCATAATGGCGTTCATAGAAATTAATAGCGTTTGTTGACGCTGTTTAATGGCATCAATAAACCATTTAGCAGCATCTAATTTTTGTTTAATAAAAAGGACTGCATCTTTTTGAGACTTACTTTTTTCAGTAGATTCTTGATACCCTTTTAGCATATTATGGTATTCTCTAGACACATGAAGTTCTGGTGCGTTTCTTGAGTTAAGAGTCAAATCTAATTCACCATCTAAAATTTTAATGCTAAAGTCTGGAACAATTTGTTCTGCAATTTTATTGTTACCAGCATAAGAGCTACCTGGTTTTGGGTTTAATTTAGAGATTTCTGTTATCGAATCTTTAAGAGTTTCTTCATCAATATTAAATTTTTCAAGTAGTTTCTTGTAGTGTTTTTTAACGAAGTGATCAAAGGCCAATTCTAAAATTTGAATAGCTAATACTCTAGTAGTTGTTTCTTTTTTTGATTTTAATTGTATGATTAAACACTCTTTTAGGTTTCTAGCGCCAACTCCTGTGGGATCTAATGTGTGAACTACATTTAAAAGAACTTTTTCAACTTTTTCTTCTGTTGTAAATATGTTTTGAGTAAAAGCTAAATCATCTACTAAATCTGCTAAATCTCTTCGTATGTAGCCACTATCATCTATACTTCCCACTAAAAATTCTGCAATAGCATTTTCTTCATCGTTAAGTCTACATGTATTTAACTGCTCTCGTAAAGATTGATGAAATGTTTTTCCTGCCGCATAAGGAACATGTTTCTCTTCATCATCTGAAGAATAATTATTCGCTTGTGTTTTGTAGTTTGGAATTTCATCATCACTTAGATAATCATCAATATTGATGTCTTCTGTGTCTATTTTTTCTGTTCCATCATCATCAAACTCATTATCTAAATTCTCTTCAAAGTCATCAGACTCTTCTTTTCCTGTGTCTAAAGCCGGATTTTCTTCAATTTCTTGTTTAAGGCGTTCTTCAAAAGCCTGCGTTGGCAATTGAATCATTTTCATTAATTGAATCTGCTGAGGAGATAGCTTTTGGGAAAGCTTAAAGTTTAGACTTTGTTTTAGCATGATCTAAAGGTACAAAAAGAACTGAATTAAAACTCAGCATTTTGTGGAGTTCTAGGGAATGGGATTACATCTCTGATATTACCCATACCTGTAGCAAATTGCACTAATCTTTCAAATCCTAGTCCAAAACCAGAATGAACAGCTGTTCCAAATTTTCTAGTGTCTAAATACCACCATAATTCTTTTTCGTCTATGTCTAGAGCAGCCATTTTTTCTTTTAACACGTCTAAGCGTTCTTCACGTTGAGCTCCTCCAACAATTTCACCAATTCCAGGAAACAAAACGTCCATAGCTCTTACTGTTTTTCCATCCTCGTTTAAACGCATATAAAATGCTTTTATATTAGCTGGATAATCAAATAAAATTACTGGACATTTAAAATATTTTTCTACTAAAAAACGTTCGTGTTCAGATTGTAAATCTGCACCCCATTCATTTATTAAAAATTGAAATTTTTTCTTCTTGTTAGGTTTGCAGTTTCGTAGAATATCAATTGCTTCTGTATAACTAACTCGTTTGAAGTTATTCTCTACAACAAAATTTAATTTTTCTAGCAATGTCATTTCACTTCTCTGCAATTGCGGTTTTGTTTTTCTTCATCTGCAAATCGCTTATCTAAAAATGCTAAATCGTCTTTACAATGCTCTAAAACATATCTAAGTACAGATTTAATAAAATCTTCAGATAAATCCATATTACCATCTAAGTCCATAAACGCTACCTCTGGCTCAATCATCCAAAACTCCGCTAAATGACGAGTTGTGTTCGAGTTTTCTGCTCTAAAAGTAGGTCCAAAAGTATACACTTTACCTAATGCCATTGCATAGGTTTCTGCCTCAAGTTGTCCAGAAACAGTTAGGTTAGTTTCTTTTCCAAAAAAGTCTTGTTTATAATCGATACTTCCGTCTTCATTTAGAGGTGCTTTGTTTGTTTCAAAATTTGAAACACCAAACATTTCTCCAGCACCTTCTGCATCTGACCCTGTAATAATAGGTGTATTAACATAATTAAACCCATTTTCTTGAAAATACTTGTGAACAGCAAAAGATAATTTAGAACGAACTCTCATAACCGCACTAAACGTATTTGTTCTTACCCGTAAATGTGCATTTTCTCTTAAAAATTCTAAACTATGTTTTTTGGGTTGAATTGGATATTCATCTGGGTTTGAATCTCCTAATATTTGTAAAGATGAGACCTGAATTTCAACAGTTTGTCCTTTACCTTGGCTTTCTACTAGTGTACCAGAAATACATACAGCAGCACCAGTTGTAATTCTTTTTAAAGTTTCCTCCTTTGTTTTTTCAAAATCAACAACACATTGAATGTTATGAATTGTAGAACCATCATTTAGAGCAATAAATCGATTGCTTCTAAATGTTCTTACCCATCCTTTTAATGTAACTTCTTGTAAAGTTATATTTGATTGTAATAATTCGGCTACACTACTTGTTTTCATTATTCACACTAATTTTATGTTATCCTATATACAAAAAAGCAAAGATACTTTTTTGAAAAACATTGACCAATGAATACATTAGTAATCCTCCTAGTTTATTTAAGGGACTATTTTTCTTCCTGAGGAATAATTTTTATAGAGGGCTCTTTCAAAACTTCTTTGTTGGCAATTTTATCCTCAAAAGTTAGTAATAACGAGGGTAATAGTAGTAGGTTAGAAACCATTGCAAGTAGTAAAGTAATGGACACTAAACCTCCTAAAGCGATTGTTCCTCCAAAACTAGATACGGTAAATACTAAAAATCCAAAGAAAAGCACTATGGAGGTATAAAACATACTAACTCCAGTCTCTCTTAAAGCCGCATATACAGATCTTCTAATTTTCCAATTATTAGCAATTAATTCTTGTCTGTATTTTGCTAAGAAGTGAATTGTATCGTCTACTGATATCCCAAAAGCAATACTAAATACTAGAATAGTAGAGGGTTTTATTGGAATCCCAAAGAATCCCATTAAACCAGCAGTAATTAATAATGGCAGCATATTTGGAATGATAGAAATTAAAATCATTTTAAAAGATCTAAACATCCAGGCCATAAATAAAGAAATCAAAAGAATTGCTAAGGATAATGAAAAAACAAGATTACCAATTAAATAATTGGTTCCTTTTAAGAACACCAATGCTTTCCCAGTAAAAGAAACATTATAACGTTCGGCAGGAAATTCTTTTTCTACTATCTGGCTCAACCGTTCTTGTATTACATTCATTTTATCTGTACCAATGTCTTTCATAAAGGTAGTAATACGAGCAAATTGCCCTGTAGAATCTACAAAGTTGTTTAACATATTGGAATTTCCGTCAGAGTTTTTAGTGTATTCAAAGATGTAATTTTGCTCTTGAGATGTAGGTAGTTGATAGTATTTAGGTTTCCCTTTATAATATGCTTGTTTGGAGTATTTGACGAGGTTAACAATAGAAACAGGTTTAGATAATTCTGGAAAAGATTCAATTACTTCATTAATTTTATCCATCCTTTTTAGCGTAGAAAGTTTCATAACACCTTTCTCTTTTTTTGTGTCAACTAAAATCTCTAAAGGCATGATTCCTCCAAACTCATTTTCAAAAAATTTGATGTCTTTAAAGAATGCTTTTGTTTTTGGCATATCTTCTATGAGACTTCCTGAAACACGTATTTGGTATAAACCAATAATTCCAAGGATTATAATAACTACAGTTGTTATGTAGACAGCTATTCTTTGCTCTCTCACCATTTTTTCCATCCAATCCACCACATTTTCCATCCATCTTCTTTCTAAATGATTTAGATGTTTCTTTTTAGGTGGCTCCATAAAACTATAAATAATAGGGATAATTAAAAGAGCTAAAACAAAGATGCTTAAGATATTTATCGAAGCAAGAATACCAAACTCTCTTAGGAGTTGACTTTTCACAAAAACGAAAGTGGCAAAACCAGATGCGGTAGTGATATTAGTCATTAATGTGGCATTACCAATTTTAGAAATGACGCGTTGTAACGCTTTGGCTTGATGTCCATGAGATTTAATCTCTTGTTGGTATTTATTGATTAAAAACACAGCATTTGGTACTCCAATAACAATAATTAATGGTGGTATTAATGCTGTTAAAACGGTAATCTCATATCCAAATAATCCAATAAAACCAAAGGCCCATGTAACACCAATAGTTACAACTAATAGCGTAATAAATGTTGCTCTGTAAGAGCGAAAAAAGAAAAAGAAAATAATTCCTGTAATAAAAAGTGCTCCCAATACAAATAATTGTATTTCATCAATAATATTTTGAGCATTTATTGTTCTTATATACGGCATTCCAGAAACACGAACATCTAAGTTGTTTTCTTTTTCAAATCGATCAATAATGGGTATTAATTTATCAAATACAAAAGCTTTTCTAACTGGAGTATTTACAATTTCTTTATCTATGTAAATAGCCGTTTGTATGGTTCCAGTTTTTTTATTGTATAAGAGGTTGTCATAAAATGGAAGCTTTTCAAATAGCTCTTTCTTAATTGAATTTACTTTTTCTTGGGAGGTGATTTTTTCTTCATAAATAGACTCTAAAACAAACTTTCTGTTTTTTGTGTCTTTTTTTAATTTTTTCACATCGGCTATAGACAATGTAAATTCTACCTCAGGTAAAGAATCAAAAGATTTTGCAAGAGAGTTCCAGGCATTAAACTTATCAGTTGTAAAAAAAGAGGAATCTTTTACGGCAAGCAAGACTAAATTCCCTTCCTCTCCAAAAATTTCAAGAAATTTATTGTACTGTATATTTACTTCATGATTTTCGGGTAATAGGTTTGCTTCTGTATAAGAAAACCTCATGTTTTTCATTTGAAAAACTAAGAAAGTAGTAACAATAGCAATTAAAATGAGTATTAAGTATCTGTTTTTTAAGATAATTCTTGACACTCTAGTCCAGAAGTTCATTGCTATATTATGTTAAATTGAAGGTGTAATTTCATAATTATATATGCCCTTGTTTAAAATTAATTTTAAACAGTCATAATTTCTTTTTCTTTCAAAGCTAAAAGCTCTTCAGTGTTTTTTACAAAATCATCTGTAAGTTTCTGAATATCTACCTCTATATTTTTTTTTAAGTCATCAGAGATATCTAATTTTTTAATTTCGTTATTAGCTTCTTTTCTGGCATTTCTTATACCAACTTTCGAATGCTCTGCCTCTCCTTTAGCTTGTTTAGCTAAACCTCTTCTTCTTTCCTCTGTTAAAGGAGGTACGTTAATAATAATATTTTCACCATTATTCATTGGGTTAAAACCAATATTAGCTTTCATAATTGCCTTTTCAATTTCTGCTAACATTTGTTTTTCCCATGGTTGAATACTAATAGTTCTAGCATCTGGGGTGTTTACATTTGCAACTTGTCCTAAAGGTGTTTGAGAGCCATAATAATCTACCATAATATTGGATAGCATAGAAGGAGAAGCTTTTCCAGCTCTGATAGTTCTTAATTCTTTAATTAAAAAATCGATAGCTCCTTGCATTTGTTCTTTTGCAGAATCTATGATAAATTCTATTTCTTCGTTCATTTCTATATGGTTGTTTTAGTGATTGACGATGGTACCAATTTGTTCTCCTGAAATTAATTTTAGAAGATTTCCATTTGTATTCATATCAAAAACTATGATAGGGAGTTTATTTTCTTCACTTAAAGTAAATGCAGTCATATCCATTACTTTTAAGCCTTTACTGATTACATCTTTGAAAGTTATGGTATTAAATTTTACAGCAGATTTATCTTTTTCTGGATCTGTATTGTAGATGCCATCTACACGGGTCCCTTTTAAAATTGCATCAGCGTTTATTTCGATAGCTCTAAGGACAGCTGCGGTATCAGTTGTGAAATACGGATTACCTGTACCAGCGCCAAAAATCACTACTCTTCCTTTTTCTAAATGTCTAATAGCCTTTCTTTTTATGTAAGGCTCTGCAATCTCTTTTATTTGAATAGCAGTTTGTAATCTAGTATACACTCCTTCGTCTTCCAATGCACTTTGTAAAGCTAGGCCATTAATACAGGTAGCCAACATTCCCATATGATCTCCTTGAACTCGATCCATTCCATTACTAGCTCCCGAAACACCTCTGAAAATATTTCCTCCACCAATAACTATAGCTAATTCAATGCCTTTATTAGTTACTTCTTTAATTTCTTTTGCGTATTCTTTGAGGCGATTAGGATCAATACCATATTGTCTATCTCCCATAAGTGCTTCACCACTTAGTTTTAAAAGTACTCTTTTGTATTGCATATTTTGAAAGTTACACAAAATTAAGCATTTTTTTTCTTTTCTAGAATGCTTGTTAGCATGAAAAAACCTCGTTAGTATTCTGAAATTAAATCAGTCACTAACGAGGTTTATGGGTTGTATCTTTTGTATGCTAGAGAGACTCTAGTTTACAGAAAAAACATATTATCCTAAGGCAACACGTTTAAATCCTGTTACGCTTACATCTCCAATAGTTTTTACATAATCAGCAACACTTTGCTTGCTATCTTTAATGAATGCTTGATTTACTAGGGTATTGTCTTTAAAGAAACGTTTTATTTTTCCTTTAGCAATGTTTTCTAACATAGCCTCAGGTTTTCCTTCTGCTCTTAATTGGTCTTTTGCAATTTCAATTTCTTTTTCAATAATAGAAGCATCAACTTCATTTTCGTTTAAAGCAATTGGATTCATTGCAGCAGCTTGCATTGCAACATCTTTAGCAACAACGTCAGCTCCTTCAGAAGCAGCTGATAAGCCTACAATAGTAGCTATTTTGTTACCAGCATGTATGTAAGAACCAACAAATGCTGCTTCTACTTTTTCAAAAGAATTTATTTGAAGTTTTTCTCCAATAACTCCTGTTTGTTCAATCAATTTATCAGCTACGGTCATTCCATTAAAGTCTGCAGCAAGCAACTCTTCTTTAGAAGAACAGCTTAATGCCAATTCTGCAAATTCGTTAGCAAGGCTTACAAAACTGTCATTTTTACCAACAAAATCAGTTTCACATCCTAAAACAATTGAAACTCCAACAGTTTTGTTATCATTAACTTTTGCAATAGCAGCACCTTCAGTAGACTCTCTGTCTGCTCTCTTAGCAGCTACTTTTTGTCCTTTCTTTCTTAAGATGTCTATAGCTTCTTCAAAATTTCCTTCTGCTTCAACTAAAGCCTTCTTGCAGTCCATCATTCCTGCACCTGTTGTTTTCCTTAATTTATTTACCTCTGCAGCGGTTACTTTAACCATGTTCTTAGTCTTTAAAATATTTACAATTTATTTCTTTTCAGTAGTTGCTTTTTTTGGTGCTTCAACTGCAGGAGCAGCCTCTTTTACCTCTTCTTTAGCAACTTCTTTTTTCGCTGTTTTTTTAGCTTCTTTGGCAGCTGGTTTCTCAACTTCCTTTTTAGCTTCTTTAGCAGCTGGTTTTGCTTTTTCTTTCTCTGCTTTTCTTTCAGCTAAACCTTCAGCAATTCCTTCAGTAATGAATGATAATACTCTTTCAATAGATTTTGAAGCATCATCATTAGATGGGATTACATAATCTACTGGTCTAGGATCAGAGTTGGTGTCTACCATTGCAAAAATTGGAATGTTTAATTTTTGAGCCTCAGCAATAGCTATATGCTCTTTTTTAACATCAACCACAAAAATTGCTCCTGGTAAACGAGTCATGTCTACAATAGAACCTAAATTCTTGTCTAACTTTTCTCTTTGACGATTAATTTGTAATTTTTCTCTCTTAGATAAAGCATCAAAAGATCCATCTTGCTTCATTCTATCAATAGAAGTCATTTTTTTAACGGCTTTTCTGATAGTGATAAAGTTTGTTAACATTCCTCCAGGCCATCTTTCAGTAATGTAAGGCATGTTTACTGCTCCTGCTTTTTCAGAAACAATATCTTTAGCTTGCTTTTTAGTAGCTACAAATAAAATTTTTCTTCCAGAATTTGCAATTTTTTGCAATGCTAATGAAGCTTCGTCTATTTTTGCCGCTGTTTTGTATAAATCTATAATATGAACTCCGTTACGTTCTGTATAAATGTAAGGAGCCATGTTTGGATTCCATTTTCTTGTCAAGTGACCGAAATGAACTCCATTTTCTAATAATTCTTGAATGTTTGCTTTTGCCATTTTTTAAAATGTGTTTACGTTCTGTTTTTTGAAATCAATATATAAGTAGTCTTTTTATTACGAGTCTTATATATTTAGATACTAAACTGTTATTAATAATTGATAACAGTAATCTAAACCAAATATTAACGTTTAGAGAACTGGAATTTTTTACGTGCTTTTTTCTGACCAAATTTCTTACGCTCTACCATTCTTGGGTCACGCGTTAATAATCCTTCTGGCTTTAAAATAAGTCTGTATTCTTCGTTTATAGATACTAGCGCTCTAGTAATTGCTAATCTAATTGCTTCTGCTTGACCGGTTACTCCACCTCCATATACGTTTACTTTAACGTCATAAGAAGTTAAGTTGTCGGTTAGCATTAAAGCCTGTTGTACTTTATACTGTAAAGTAGCAGTAGTAAAATAGTTTTTAAAATCTTTTTTATTTACTGTAATATTTCCTTTTCCTTTAGAAAGGTAAATACGAGCTACGGCAGTTTTTCTTCTACCAATTTTGTGAACTATATCCATTATTTAAGATCGTTTAGGTTAATAGCTTTAGGATTTTGAGCATCATGTTTGTGCTCAGTTCCAGCGTATACATATAGGTTTCTGAAAAGAGCACTACCTAATATGTTTTTAGGCAACATTCCTTTTACTGCTTTCTCTACCAATCTAGTAGGATCTTTTTCAAACATTTCTGTTGCAGTTAACGATCTTTGTCCTCCTGGATACCCTGTGTGACGGATGTAACTCTTGTCAGTCCATTTTTTTCCAGTTAGATTAATTTTTTCTGCGTTGATAACAACCACGTTGTCTCCACAATCTACGTGAGGAGTAAAGTTAGGTTTGTGTTTACCTCTAATTAGCTTTGCTATCTTAGAAGCTAGACGACCCAACGTTTGCCCGTCCGCATCAACTAAAACCCATTCCTTAGAAACGGTAGCTTTGTTTGCTGATACTGTTTTGTAACTTAATGTGTTCATAATTACACTTTTAGTTTTTGTTCTATTAATAATTAATTTTTTCCTTAAAAAAGGAGTGCAAATGTACTATTAATTATTTGATTAGCAAACAGTAATCGTGTTGTTTTCTAAAGGATTAGTTGCTTTTATAAATGAGTAGTTAAATTCATGCTTTTTTGACTTAATTTCATAAAAAAAAGTAAATAATTACACTAAACTTTCTTAAATCCAAAAAGGCCATATTTATTAATTATTTATTATCTTGTAAACGATTTAGAATTGCTTTAGAACTTTAATCCCTACAAAGTTTGTTTTTTAATTGCTCCCTAACATATTAAAGCTAAAAATTAAAACTCAAATTGCTATATGAGGATTTTTTTCATCCTACTTGTATTTATATTTTTCACAATGTCCTGTACTTCAGATATAGTAGGTGTAGTGTTAAAAGATGACATATATTCTTCTAGGGTTAAACAAATAATGAGTGATCACCAAGAGGTTAAGTTTGATACATTAAAAAAATACCTTGAGGAAGATGTATCCATAGAATATTCTGGGGAAATATTCAACGGAAAACAAAATTTAATAGAGGTTTGGAAATCTGAGTTTTGGTATTTTTCAGATATTTTTTTTGACAAAAAAGACGTATTTACAACTTTTAATAAAGACAGATCCTACACCACTATTTTTAAAGCAAACTGGGAAGCTAAAGGGAATTTCACTAACAATACCTACACGGTATATTCTTTTTATGAATTTAAATGGAAATACGATAGAATAAATGAAATTCATGTACATTGGAATAATCAACCTTACTACAAAGAATGGGATAAATTAATTAAAAGTAAGAAATATGAATAGACTATACTTTTTATTCTTATTTACTCTTATCTCATGTTCTAACCCTAATCAAATTGGAGTGGTTAAAAACTCAGACGATCTTTCTCTAAAACTGACAACATTTATAAACCAGTATGTAGATGAAAGTTATGAAAGTTTGGATAGTATATTTTCAGATTCAATTCATATAAATTTAAATAACCGCACTTACAATAGTATTTCAAAACTGGAGAGCGGTCTAAAGTTATACCATAATGTATATTCTGATATTTTAATTGATAGTCAATCTTTATGTACTTTTTATTTAGATGATGGTAGTATTAAAACTTTTCAAAAAGTAAATTTTATAACAAAAAATAAAATCACTCAGAAAGTTGGCTCAATTCGAGCTCTTTTTGAATATGTATGGTCAAACAGTTATGTAGTAGAAATGAGTGTTATTTTTGATTCTGAAACACTTACTAAAGAAGTAAATTTATTCAAAAATTCATTAAAAAATCAACTAATTGGAAATTAATATTGTAATCATTTCAGCTGCTTTTGCTGCTGCATTATGCCTGGCAGTTGGAGTAATAATGTTATTAAATAACAATAATATTTTTCACAAATGGTTGCCACATGCAGTGTTGTTTTTAGGTTTTTTGAATATTATAGATTTATTAAACCTTGTAATTAATCATACCTATTTTTATGATGTTTTTAAAATATATTATTCAGATGTTCAAAATAGTATATTACGCTTAGTTTCCCTTACAACTCCAGCATTTATGCCGGTTTTATTTTTTGGTAATTTTAAGTTGAAGTTCAAATATTTTAACATTTTACTAGTATCCGGCATCTTATTTTTAAGTATTATTATATTATTTTTAGTTCTAGACACTACTTATCATAAACCGGCTTTCGTAGTTTATTATTATACTTGTTTTATGTTTTTCTTGTATTTAATTATTACAAATAAAACTTTTTTAAAAGAAAACAATGCATATATTTTTTTACTTGTAATTTTTTATTCATTCATTTTCGTCTACGTATTCTCCATTTTATACCTTTTATATACTGACACCTTTTTTAGTCAAGTTTTTTCATTACTTCCAGGGTTAGATTTTGACCTTCCAAATACATTCATTAAGTTTATTTTTAATATGCGATTAATAATAATTCCTATTTCGTTTTTTCTTTCCCCTAAACTTTTGTTCGGGAGTTATTATTTTGAATCTAAATCAAAGTTAGAGAGTTCTCAATATGTAAAAAATCATTGGTCAAACACACGATTTGGAAAGATTAATAAAATTGATTTTAAAACTTTTGAGGAATTAAATGGGAATTTACCTGAACTTATTTCAAAGCTTATTCAGATTGAAACTCAATTCATAAGAAATGAGGTGCTTTACAATAATCTTGAAGATATTTCTCAGCTTATAAATGAAAAAACACAATCAGTAGAGTTTATTTTTAAATACCATAATAGTCTAACTTTTTCTAAATACTTTATTAAAATTAAAATGTTAAGAGCTGCTTTTTTAATAGAGGATGGGTATTTAAAAAACAATACTGTAACTGAACTCTCTCAACTATCTGGCTATAATTCTAGATCTGCCTTCTTCACTAAATTTAAACAAGTAAACGGCTTTTCTCCAACTAAATATTAATATAGTTAGCTAGTAAAATTGTTCTTCTTTTATTAAAAACGTTCTTATTTATTGCAAATATCTTAATTTTTGTTCTTTTTATATTTGATTGGTTCTTATCCTAATTAGTTCTTGTAAAAAAGTAATTATAAGAATAACGGTAGATATTATTTTAGTGTGTTCGCTATAATAAAGACCGTGATTTTGATAAAAAAACACATAATAAAGAACACCCTTACCCTTAAAAAAGTACTTTTTATAGGGCTACTATCCCTTATTTTTAACTCAAATACTTACTCGCAAGATTTATCCGGTCCTTCCGGATCATCGTGGGTTAATATTCACACAACAGAACCTTTTGATGACGCTTTTGGATCTAATTCTAATTATCACGATTCACAAGATATTTTCGGTAATTCTAGTAATCCGGTTTTTCAAGTTCAAGTTGAAAATTCTAATATTTATTTTCGAATTTTATTAAATCAACGAACTAATGATGGAGAAAAAGATCTTAAATTTTTTATTGGTATAGATATAGATTTAGACGAAGATATCGACTTTTACATACATCACAAGCGTAAGAGAAATAAAAATGATAATAGTTCTAAACATGAAATTAAGTTTTATGTCACTGGTTCTGGCGCACAAACCAAACCAAGTAATTCCTCATGGGGTAGTTATTCCAAATTATCAAAATCTAACACTTTTTTTAATGATATAGATTTAAATTCTGATATTTCAAACAGTGGTAATGATGATTATTATTATGCCTTTGGATTTCCTTTAAGTGAACTTCAAGCTTGGTTAGATGACCAAAATATTTCTTCTTCCTTTAATTTTAATTCAACTTTTAATTTAGTTTTTTTTGCTGCTTATGGAGGTAGTGATTTATCGGGTGGAGACGCTATGGATATTGGTAATGTAAATGATACTACTGTTGATGATGGGGTTGATTATATTTCTTCTTATTACTGGGATTTTATTCAAAACTCATTAAATGGATTCTCAGATACTACAGACCCAACGTTTACGGTCGATGGCAACTCTTCTGATTATGCGACTAGTGTGAATTAGGCGCAAGT
>FUWD013230795.1_pt1 | contig 18367 bp, 26 predicted proteins | sample 1063281 | NCBI WGS metagenome assembly FUWD01 (sample SAMEA79048168, study PRJEB19326) | metagenome | biome: marine | reverse complement strand
ATGCTAGTTCTACATTAGTTGGTTATTATCCTGGCATTATTGATAATACTTTCTTGTTTGTGACTATTGGTATTGGCTTGGCTACTCTTGTACTGGCGGCGATGGTTAGGGTTCACCCTATTTTTATTCCTATTTTCTTTATTGGCTTGATTATTGTTATATTCTTTAGTGCAATACTTAGTAATGTTTATGCGGAGTTCGCTAGTAATCCTACTCTTGCAGCAGAAGCTAACCAGTTGGTTAAGGTTGCTTTCGTTCTTGACTTGCTTCCTTTTATTATTGGCATTTTGGGTATTCTTTTGATGATGGTTATGTATAAGTTATGGAGTGTAAGCCAGTGAAGTATAAAATAGTATTATGGATTATTGTATTGATTCTTTTAGTGACTAGTGTTCAAGCTGATGCAATAGCAGACAGTCTAGTCAGTAAAACAGTCGCATACTATAAATTCAATAATACAATTTTGGATAGTGCAAACGGTTACGACTTAACAGAAGATGGCACACTTAACGCAGATGGTATAATAAATTATAGCAGACAATGGGATGAAATCACTGATTCTTTAAGTCACAACGGATTATTAGATACCATACCAGCATCATGGACTGCAATTACAATCAGTTTTTGGGTAAAATGGACAAATTGTGATGATAATAAATACATTTATTATAAAAGCAATGTAGATGGTCACAATAGAATACTCACAAATATTAACGCGAATTGTGGGATACGGTTTCAAACTGAAGCAAACAATGGAGGGATAAAAACTACAACATCTAATAATATGAGCGTTAATAAATGGCATCATGTTATACTTGAATGGAGCGAAAGCACAGGAAAAAAAATATATGTCAATGGAAGTTTAGATGTTAGTGATGCAACAGCAACAACATTAATGGGTGATGGAACAAACACAGACTTTTTTATAGGGGGAATATCACTTCCAAGTTCGTTAAGCTTTAGAGGATACATAGATGAGTACGCATTAATCAATGAAACATTAAACGCAAGTGAAATAGCAAGACTATACAGTGGAGTAACATACCCTTACCTCAATGCAACACCACCAATAATACCATCATGCGTGAACATAACCATTAAAGCAAGAAATAATGAAACAAGCGTTGCATTAAACACTTTTAATGTTTCAATATGGAATAGTACAATAAATTATACACTATCAACAACTAATGGAACTATTAAAACTAATATAAGTAATTGTTCAAGTACTTTATTTGATTTAAGATACAGAGCAACAAACTATTTTGATTTAAACAATAATAATGTTAATATAACTACTGCGCCAGTGTGGGGTAATCTTACTCCTTACCTTCAAGTGTTTGCTCATAATAATTATACTCTTGCTAGTATTAATGTTTTTAATGTTACTTGGAATAGTAATACTTACCTTGCACTAGCAGGGGTTGCATACTTACCTATCAGGGGGGGTAATGCTAATCTTAGTGTGGATAGTGGTCTTTATGAGGTTAGTAATTATACTAACTGGAATACTAATAATGACTTAAATGCCAGTCTTATTTTTGGTATGCGAATGAAACAAGTTATTCCACTCCTGTTTTAGAATTACAAAATCAAACAATCACTTTAATAATTAATACTACAAGTAAAGTTTCTAGTGTTACTGCTAGTCTTACTTGGGATGATACTAGCAAAAGCGTTACTAAAACAGTTTATGCAAGTTATACTTTGTTTTCTAGTACTTTTTTAACTCCTAAAATGAACGCCACTCGTAATGCTACTATTAACTGGAATTTTAATGTCACTCACATTAACAGCAGCACTTTAAGTTTAGAACATAATGACACTCAACTTGTGATTATTATTGGCATTGATAATTGCAGTACTTACTCAATGATGGCTGTTAATATTACTATAAGGGATGAAAGCAATAACAGTCCTGAGATTGGTTTTATTGATGGTTACTTTCAGGCTTGGATTGATGATATTGGAGAGTATCGTAGTTTTAATTTATCTTGGAGTGGTAGTAGTACTTATGGTATTTGCATTAACCCTAACAGCAGTACTTATATTGCTTCTGCCCAAATGGGGTATGGTGCTGGTGGTTATGAAACTAAAACTTACTATTTTATTAATACTAGCTTGAATAATGTTACTGACACTCTTGACTTGTACCTTACTCTTAATACAACGGTAATAACTCTTACTGTTACTGACCAGAACGATAATCCTGTTGAGGATGCTTACATTTACATTTTATCTTATGACCTGCCTACTGATTCTTATTTGACTACTGAAATAGTGAATACTGACTTTAATGGTCAAGCTTTAGCTGAAATGATAATGTACACTCAATGGTACAAGTTTATTATAATTTATGATGGTGAAACAGTGCTTGAAACCACTGAAACCAAGATTTTAAGCACTAGCTTGAATTTTAGGATTAATTTATTAGAGAATTATTTTACTAATTATGATATTGTACAGGATATTACTTGTAGTATTGGTTTTAATACAGTTACTAACAATTTTAATTATGTGTTTAATGATCCTAGTGGTAATACGGTTAGTGCTACACTAATTATTAAAAGAGTAGAACCTTTTAGTGAAACTATCGTTAATCAAAGCACACTATCCAGTAGTGGTGGAACAATTCTCTTACATGTCACTCCTTCAAACCATACTTTCCTTGCTACTGGCAGTGTGCTTATTGATGGTGTGGAGTATGCTTGTGGTATTCCTTACAGTCACGATTTTGCCAGTACTATTACTGATTGGGGTACAGAAGGCTTGTTTCTAGCAGTACTTATTATACTAGTATTGGTCTTAGTAGGTATCTGGAATCCTATTGTGGCAATATTCCTTATGATTATTGGGGTTGTATTCACTGTAATACTCGGTAATTTTTACTTAAGTATTCCTATACTAATATCTTTTATTGTAATTGGGGGTGTGGCCATGTACAGGCTTAATAAATGAAACTTCATCAATTCGTTATCGGACTTGTGATTTTTGGGCTTATAGTTATTGTGGGTTTTAACATGATTGGTGACGTGAACACTAACTATAATTTATCCCTTAATGATAGTGAGTATGGTGATGTGTATAATACTATTGATGATACTTATGATCTTGGGCGTAGCATGGAAGATAGTAGTTTAGGCAGTGAAATTGATGATGAGGAAAGTTGGGAGAGCATGACTAAAGGAAGTTATAGTGCTGTCCGCCAGGTTACTGGCGGTTACAGTCTTGTCGGGGATATTCTGGCCACTTTATCAAGTAAACTGGGTATTCCTCAGTTTATTATTACTGCTGCTTTAACAGTGTTAATGATTAGTATTGTGTTTGGAATAATTTATATGGTGTTCAGGTTTAAACCTTAGGGGTATTAAAGAAAAATGGTGTATAATCTTACTGGAATCGCGGAAAACACAACTGGTATGCTTAGTTTCACTCAGGGCGTGAATAATGAGTTAATGGGTGGTTGGTTGGGTATTATTTTCTTGATTGGCTTGAGTGTTGTATTATTTGGTAGTTTCATGTTTACCACGAATGACACTAAAAAGAGTGTTGCTGCCACTAGCTTCTTGTGTTTTGGGATTGCTTTCTTGTTTAGAATGATTGATTTCGTTGGTGATACTACTTTGTTTGTGTGCTTGATTGGTTGTGCGGCTGCTATTGCTTTTACTTGGAAAGAATCCTGAACTGTACCATTACAGTACTAAACGCTTAAAAACTTTAAGTTCTATTATACTTTTTATTAAAAGTTGAGGTTGAATACAAAAAAAATGAAGAAAATTAATAAAAAAGGTGTATTTCAACAACTCCAAGGGTTAGGGATTGGACTGGCAGGACTTGTTATAGTTATGGCAGTTGTATTCTTGATTTTAAGTAGCGTGGGTGCTAACTCTACTGTTGCAGCAGATGCTAATGCAACAGCAGCAGTTGAAACCATTACTGGTGCAGCGGATGACATTCCTGGATGGGTTCCATTGATTGTTATTGCCGTAATAGGTGCTATCTTACTTGGATTGGTTGCGATGTACCGGAACTAGGAGAGGATTCTTTTGAAAAAATTATATAAAAAAGGATTCTTTGACAAAATGCAAGGCTTAGGGATTGCACTAGCAACACTAGCTATAATTTTTAGTGTGTTGTTTCTAGTGGGTTCACAAGTAGAGGATCAAATCAATGATATTGATGGTAATCCAGCAGCAGAAGATTATAGTACAGCACAGAACGCTACACGAACTTTAATGAGTGCTGCGGATGATGTGCCCGGCTGGTTTCCATTAATTGTTATTGCCGTGATTGGTGCCATACTGTTAGGTCTTGTTAAAATGTACAGGTAAGAAGGTTTTACTTGTGCTTTTTTTTCTTTTTTTTTTAATAATACTAAAATAGAATGAGTTTACTACTACAATTTTTTAAGAAAATAAAAATTAAAATAGATGAAGCAATACTTCTCATGGAATTAAAGGAATACAATTCCCTGGACAAGATGGAACACTCTCAATCCCATTCCCGAAACCATAATAATAACTTATAAGCCCAATCAATAACATGATTGAAAGATTAACTATAATACGCCATTTAAGCTTGGGATCATCTTTTAATTCTTGCTTGGCTTCCGCAACTTTACTGTCATAATCCATTTTTTTAACACTGAAATCATACCTTGCCTGGTCTATAAGACCTAATTCAATGTCTGTAACATCCTTTAATACTTCCTTATCACGATCATCCTGGTCTTTATCTTTCATTGTTGTACCCCACGATAAGTTAATCCTTTAATTATTCTGCCAAAAACATATATTAAACTTAAACACAATATAATAAATAAAAAAAAATGCTAGCGTAATCCTTGTTATTCCCAATTTATAATTAATTCTAATTGAATACGAAAATAGCCAATCTAGCCAATCTGTTACACTAAAAATAAAATATAATATGTTATTTATTTTATTCGTACCATTTTTCTTTTGTTTTTTGGAAACTACCTACTTTAGTGGGTAGAGGGTTTCATTTTAGCCACCAGTAACTTCTATAATCTAATTTATTGTTTGCTTCCCTTAAATCTTCTTGTTTTTCCTGCCGCCAATCTTGGCTTTGTTTTCTTCTTACAAGTGATAAACCCATAAAATAAAGGCCTTTCTTTAGTATTGCCCTGCTTGGATCCCCACTATAAAAACCGTAAAATCTTTTCTTCTCTCCTTTTCCTTGCAGTATAACAAAATATTCTTTAAGCACTCCCTTATCCGTCTTGAAAACACTAACAAAATCCTTATTATTTCCAATCCCCACAAACTTCCTCATTTTTTTAAAAGAATCCTATTACCCATTTTATTATGATTGCACCCCCTAACCATCCAATAATCCATAACCATCCAATAAAAAACCCTATTATGATTCCTTTCCAGCTAATACTCATTTTTTAGTTCCCCACCTTATGTATTTTATTACAACATAAAAATCTATCATTGTCTGCCATTTCTTCTATATCTTCTTTAAGTGTCATTGTTTTCCAGCCTCACTTTTATTTCTGAACTGTTCAATTATTTTTTTGCCCCCTTTTTAGTTTAACCACGAATAACCACCCCTTTATAAAAGAAAAAGATTAATAAGGACTAAAATACCAAGACTCACTAAGACTACCATCCTTCAACTGATAACCATGAAAACTAACACTCCCACCCCCAACCACCATAGAAACCCTATAAAGCTCATATAAACCCTTATCCTTAAAATTCCGAACCCTCATGTCAATCTTATGAGCCTCTCGCTTATCCCCCTTTCTAGCCCTCACAAGCCAAGCATGATAACCCCTCAAAGCCACACCCCTAGCAAGAGGGTCAAGACCATCCAAGAACTCCTTAGTTAAAGGCACTAACCCATAATCAACCACGCATTTCACCATAATATCCTTAGGTAAAACCCTCAAATTATATAGTGTGTCCTCGCTTTTATTATTCTCGTAATTCATTTTTTGTTTACCCTATGATCTAGTTTCCATAACCAGAAAGTACTAGCACTAATAAGTAAAGGAACATAAGCTATAAAACCCAAGAATTTTTGGTGTTGTATTTTGGCAGCAGTGGTTATTTGACTTGCGGCAGTTACTGTTATTGGATTATTAATCCAATAAATTGCTTGTTGTATTGCCATAATTCGCAGGAAGATTGTTATTATCATGGCTAACATAAGGAAGTACCTGGTGCTGCTACTGGTGCCTTGCCGAACATAATAAAGCCAGTAAATCATTCCAAACAATAAAATGTTCAGTAATATTATTGGCAGGAAACTGTGTGTTAACTGGTATAATAGGTTTGATTCTAGGTGTTCGGCCAGGCTTCCAGTAGCCAGGGTAAAAAACAAGTCTGCAAAGAATAAGATTATGCTAATCGTGTAAACTATTATAAATCCTTTATTTTTAACCATTTTGTTTGCTTAACCATGATTTCAGTAAAACACTAAGTATGAATACTGTGAGTGCTGCTATTGCCAACGGCATAATCTCCTTACCAACTATTTTACTTCACCTTCTTTAGGACTCATTCTGAGTTCTCCACTATCTTAAAATCAGGTTTATAAACTTCCCTCTCTAGCCCGAATGGTTCACCACCACTGACATCCTGTAAGATGGCTCGACCTTTAGGGTAACTAATAGTGTGCGATTGAAACACGCCTTGTAAGCTTTCATCAAAAACTCTATAAAACCTTATTCCAAGCACCCTATTATTTTCGTCAACGCTTTCAATACATTGTAAGTATTCTTTAATCACTTTTCTTTTTCCCCTTATCATCTTCTTGTGCTGGTTGTACTTGTATTGCTTCCACAGTTTGTATTATGAAATCATCCTTGTTATTCCATAATAATTGCACACTAACTGCTTGTCCTATTACTTCTCTTACTTGTTCTAATTTTTTCATTAACTCCATTTTTGTCACCTCTTTTTTAGTATTTTAAGAAATGTTTTTTGCTCTTTCACATATTGCAGGGCATCGCCATTCTCTTCGACTGCCTTCAAACATACAGCTTCACTTTGCTCTTTCACATATTGCAGGGCATCGCCATTCTTTTCGACTGCCTTCAAACATACAGCTTCACTTTGCTCTTTCACATATCGTAGGGCATCGCCATTCTTTTCGACTGCCTTCAAACATACAGCTTCACTTTGCTCTTTCACATATTGCAGGGCATCGCCATTCTTTTCGACTGCCTTCAAACATACAGCTTCACTTTGCTCTTTCACATATTGCAGGGCATAGCCATTCTTTTCGACTGCCTTCAAACATACAGCTTCACTTTGCTCTTTCACATATTGCAGGGCATTGCCATTCTCTTCGACTGCCTTCAAACATACAGCTTCACTTTGCTCTTTCACATATTGCAGGGCATCGCCATTCTTTTCGACTGCCTTCAAACATACAGCTTCACTTTGCTCTTTCACATATTGCAGGGCATAGCCATTCTTTTCGACTGCCTTCAAACATACAGCTTCACTTTGCTCTTTCACATATTGCAGGGCATAGCCATTCTTTTCGACTGCCTTCAAACATACAGCTTCACTTTGCTCTTTCACATATCGTAGGGCATAGCTATTCTTTTCGACTGCCTTCAAACATACAGCTTCACTTTGGCTCTTTCACATATTGCAGGGCATCGCCATTCTTTTCGACTGCCTTCAAACATACAGCTTCACTTTGCTCTTTCACATATTGCAGGGCATAGCCATTCTTTTCGACTGCCTTCAAACAATACTTTTTATCACTCCACTGCTCAAATTCAATCTCTTCCTTACTCCTTCTTTCAGCACCAAGAACTTTGATAACCTTATACTTAATGCCATTATGCACAATAATTTCTTCTTTAGACTTCATTTTAATCTTCTCCGAAAGGATCAGAATATTCCGAGCCTTCCCTATTCTCTCGCTTTTCACATTAACACCACCATAATACCAGGTTTGGTAAATTATTTTATGAACATTATAAAAAAAATTCATAAACCCTCGCAAGTCAGCACAATTCAAGTGGTCTGGTTAGGTCATGGGGTTTATGATAAAAGAGGTGTAAGGCAGCTTGCCTCACTATCACGCCTGCACTCAGCAGTGAATATTATTTGATCTCGTTCTTTTTGCAATCTTCTGGTTTGTGTTTTTCAAAGACTGCATCAACTTCTGCTATGGCTTTTTTATCTTCTCTTTTTTTCTTTTCTTTTTTCCAATTACTTTTATTGGTTATCTTATTAAGAGATTCAATTCTTTCAAGGGTGAACTTTTCTGGGAAACCGTAGGCTGTTTCTACTTTAAAAACTATAATTTCTTGATCTACACCTTCAGAAATAAGGTCACTAATTAACATGAAAGCTTTTGTTTTTCTGTCATAATAATCCATTTTATCACCTTCTTATTTGGTAAGTCCTTCTGATATATAAACTTGTTGTTTTTGTATTTATTTCTTTTTTTCTTTTCTTTTTTTTTTCATTAATAAATAAATAAGGGTATATGATATATTTATTTTCCATATAGTAATTAAATCATTTAGTAGTAAAAGGTAGCAATTAGTAGTAAGAAGTAGTAAGTTTAAGACACCCTCATTTATTTTTTCAAGAAGAAAAGAAAAGAAAAAAAGAGAATTATTTTATAATACTCCATGTAATACCCAACCAATACCCAAACCTATTATAATTAGTATTTATCCACTAGATCTGTAATGCTTAATCTTACATACCTTTCTGCGGGGTTTATGTTAGTCCATCCAGCAAACTTCACTAGCTGGAAAGTATCAAAATGGTATAATGTTATCATGTGAGTAAGCCTAATATCCCTTAAAAAATGTGGGTTCATGCCACACTTTGCTATGATCTTTCTTGCTTTGCCAGTGCCGAAAGGAAAAGGGGGGCATCATCTTCTAAGGTATTTAAATACTCTTTCAGCATGTTTATAAATGGTGCTTCTTTTTCTATTGGAATTGGCAAACTCTTTCTTGTGATCTTACGGTTCTTTCGGTTTTCCATGCTTACAACCATAATATTTTTCCTTTAATATTAGTAAATATAATATTCTTTTTTAGAACGCCTGGGTAATCATGCTTTATTTTTCCTTTCCTGCTATTATATAGTTGTTCCGGTGGTCTTTTTTGTGGTGTAATCATACCTGATAAGGTAAGGCAGTCTTACTAACTCACTTATACGCCCTGCTGTGAGGTAACACATTACATATAATGACCTTTCAATAAGGTCAGTGTAACCCCTAGCTACTTGTATAACCTCTGCTTGAAGGGGTATGTCTTCTTTCTTTAGCCTTCTCTGCCGCTTCCAGGGTTGGGCTTTCTCTATTGTTTGTTTCATTGTGGTTATAGTTTCGCTGTGTGACTTATAATAATAAGTCTCATTCTGTCTTAGTTTGGTAGCATAATGGCCATACTATTATGTTTTTATAATTATTGGGCAGCACGGACACTTAAAACTTTAATTCCTAAGAGATTTGCCCCTATTATACACCTCATTAATACCACCCCTAAAAGTTGAGGAACTAACCCCCAACTTACTCCCTAAAACCGTACTATTCAGCTTAGTTTCATCCTTTAACAACTTCCAAGCATCATTACGCTGATCTAAAGCGTTACGATACCCACTGGTTTCTTGTTCCTCAGGTTCACTCCTTGCTTTAAGCGTATCATTCTTTTTAAGCCTGTAAGCATCCTCATCAACAACATAACCCTTAGTAAACCGCCCATGAAAGTTGCAAGGGGGTTGCCTGTAAGAATAGAACTTCTTACCTAGCACATACAAGCTTTTCTTTCTGTCTTGACTGTAAAAACTAAAGAAACCCCTCTTAAAATCATCACCAGTATAAACATGTATTAAAGCACGGCTTCTCCATACCGCAGCATACTTATCCATCTCAAAAAAGCAAGGCATTACCACTAAAACAAACAAGTTCTTCTGCCTGATCTCTGCAAGTACACTCATTAAACTACGATTCACTTCACTCATGGCAGCACGACTGCTCATGCCACCATACGCTTCATCGTATATTACAGCTTGATACTTCCCTGCTTTATTTATGGCATCTATAAATTCTTTGGGAGTAAAAGCGATACGGCTAATATCCAGGGTAGGATCACAATATTTGGCTATTTGCTGAGCTAGAACACTTTTTCCACTGCCTTCGTATCCATCGACACAAAACACCATATCCCAATCTTTTTTAATGACCCTTTTTGCTTGGTCAAGGTTCTTTTTAAGATACCCATCAAGGTATCCAGTATATTCAGTCATTTCATCACCATTAACACATATTTTATGTACCCTAGAAAGTAGCCCATCGCTAAACTAATTAAGACCAGGATTATTAATTCTATTTTACTGGTTAAAATCCGGTCACTCACTTCTTCTACTTCTTTTTTTTGTTTACCACGCTTGATTTTATAACACCCCTCAATAACTTTTCCCGCCTAATGCGTAAGCCGGATCATCTTTATTAGGCATTAATAACCCAACATTATTCTCATCCAGCCTTAACTGTTTTTCCCAATCCCTAAACACTTGAAATATGCTGGCGTTAATGCTTTTCTTGCCTTTACTTAATGCTTCTTGGTATTCGTTAAAGGATTTTCTTGCTTTCTCATCATATTCATCATGTTTTTCTCTCATGCTTTTCTCTCCTTCTTTCTTATTATCTTTTAGTCGAGGGTATAATGTTATATAGTATGCTTCCAGGAGTTGATACCATTTTTTGATGTCATTTTCTAATCGGGCAAAGTGTAAGGCTCTCCTGAGATGGGATAGTTCCTTACAATACTCTGCCCTTGAATCAAAGGCTGCTTGTCCACTACTTTCTTCAAACTCCATTAAATATTTAAGTGTTATAGGTTTTATTTAAGAATTATGCCACTTTATCACACAAAAGCATATAAAGTAAGTGTACCATAAGTGTACCATGGGTCATTCTGCCGAATATGTAGTACAACATTATCAAGGCAAACCAGGGTATGAACTTATTGTTTCTAGAGCAGAAGCTATTGTTACAGAAAGAACAGCAGCAGAATCCGCTTGGGCTGCAAACACAAACAAAAGCAGAAGCCAAGCAAGTCCATCATGGGTGAGATTACAAAAAGCAAGAAATGCAAGAGTTAATCTTAGAGGATTCACAACAGCAAAACGGCAAAGTGAAGGATTAATTCAATCAAATAAAACAGAAGCAGCGTACAAAGCCCAAAAAGCACAAGCAAGACAGAAAGCAAGACAAGAAGGCAGTGGATTAATAGTTAAAAGTGGGCAATCACAATCAAGGGTACCTGGTCAGGTTGGCAGTCAAGAACATTTAAGAAGGCAACAAGTAGGAACAATAAGGGGAAGGGATCTTCAAATAACAACAGTTGTACAACCTGGTTTTGGCAAACCTATGCTTTCAGTTAGTGGAGAAAGTGAAACTAGAAGGATTACTTCAAGTAGAACTAATTTAGGAACTGGAAAAACAGAAGTTTTAGGGGGTACTCTTATCACACCTAGTGAGTGGGTGGAAAGAAAAGCAAAAGGTAAAAGTGCCGAGTTTTATTTAAGGAAAAGCAGAAGTGATAACTTAAACAGGGCTGCAACAAGAAACATAATTCTTTTAGATGAGGAAACTCAAGAAAAACAAGCCACGAGAGATTACTTGAATCAGCCACCTATTGAAACTAAAGAATTAAGTACTTCTGCTAAAATTAAAGCTGGTTTAACAAGTATTGGTCAGAAGATTGTAGAACCTTATAAGGCTGGTACTTTAAAGTTTGGAATGGAAGCTGCTACTTTTGCTGTAACCAAAAAAGTTCCAAGTAAAGGGTTTAGTTTTCCTAAAGAAAACGCACCTATTGATATTGCTTTAAAACAAGGCAATATTCTTGCCACTAGAAAAATGGGGAAATTAAATGTTAGGGCTTCTAAGTACACTACTAAAATTTTAACTCCCAGTAAAATAGAATTAATGAGTACTGGTAAACGATCAAGTTATGTTAGTAGGGGTAAAAAAATAACTCCTATTAAAACAAGGGGTATTAAAGCTTTTGAGAGTGTGGCTGTTAAACCTCGTGATCCTGAATTTATTTCAGCAACTAAACAAAGCCTGGAAAGGATGGCTTACAAGCCCGTTAGTACACTAGCTTATACTGGTGCTGCTTTAACTCTTGGTGCAGGGTTCGGTTATGGTGTTACTGCTTTAAGCAGTGTGGGTGTTGCTGCCGCAACAAGTGTTAGAGCTGGAACTATTGCTTTAGGTGGTTATTGGGCTTATTCTACTGGAAAAAAATTAAAGACTGCTAGTAAAGGCAAACCTGGAAGTGTGGGCAGGGTTTTCGAACAAGAATTATTTAAGGCAGCACCTTTTATTGCTGGTGCAGGTGTTGGTGCTGTTAGTGCGGTTCGTAGTGGTTATCTTCCACAACCTAGTGCATTACCTAAACTTAAAATCACCAGTACTAAAGGTACTTACTGGCTAACTGGTAAAAGTAAGCAGGTTTATACTGGTTTAGAGTATGGTTATGGGCGGCCAACAAAATTACCTACTGGATCATGGGCTACTAAATGGGGTGGGCGTTATGTTATGGGTTATGGTCAAGGTAAGATCAGGTTTGGCACTCCAAAACTTAGTGCTGGTAAACTACCTCAGTATGCTAGTATTCCTGAACCAGCTACTACCGCACAAGGTAGAATGATGGATTACTTGTATAAAACTGGTGGTGGCAGTAAAGCAAGTTTAAAATCTGCCGTTATTCCTAAGAAAGTTTTGAGAACTCCTGAGTATAAAGGAATTAAACAAATTGTCGGAAATGAAAAAGTCAAGTTTAAATTAATTAAAGAAGTTTCTAATGTTAAAATGTATGGTTCACGCATTAAAACTAAAGCAAGTGATTATACTTTAGATATTGCTCATTTTAGGAGTAAAGCTGGAGTGAAAGAAAGCTTGAAGTATTGGGGTGGCCAAAAAACTTGGGTTGGTAAACCTGCCACTGTAAGTTATGGTACTGGCTCGGATGTTCTTTATTTAAGTCCTAAAAGGGCTAAACTGGTTACTCCTAAAGATTTAGATAAAATGTTATCTTTTAGTTATGGTAAAAGTGTTAAAAAAGTTGCAGCTCACCTTCCTGGTTTAAGAAGTAAAGGAGAAAAACCTTTTGTTACTAAAGACCAGCCTTTACTTGTGCAACAACGAATTAAAGGTATGCCAGTTCATTTAGAGGATGTTCATTCTATGTTTGGGGTTAGTCAAGAACCAATGCCACCACCTGAAAGTTTTAGGGGGATTCCTTTCACTCAAAAAACAGTAGGTTTTACTGGTAAGAGTGGGTACACTGGTAAACAGCCTATTATGAGTTTTGGTGAATCTTATTTAAGGAGAATGAGTAGTATTAGCGGCACTTATACTGCTGATGGTAAAGTTTATACTAGCCCTGCTCATTACAGGCATAAGGATATTACAAGGGGGGTTCTTTTTGGTGAAGAAATCGCTGAAACAACAAGCCAATCTAAGATGATGAAAAAATTGGGTGAGTTAAAAGTTCAATACCCTAAGAGTGTTGGTGTTGCACAAGGAGAGCCTGTTAGTTTACCGCCAAGCATTAGTAAAACCTTACCTATTATTGGTGGCTTAATTCTTAGTAAACCATTCAGTATGGAAAGCGTTGGCGTTCCTGAACTTGCAGTTAGTCATTATTTATTGCCTAGACTTAGAAGCAGTAGAAGTATAACATCTAAATCAAGTAAAGGGTATAGTCCGAGTGTAAGTAAACCAAGCAAGTATAGTCCGCCTAGCATTAGTCCGAGTGTAAGTAAACCAAGCAAGTATAGTCCGCCTAGCATTAGTCCGAGTGTAAGTAAACCAAGCAAGTATAGTCCGCCTAGCATTAGTCCGAGCAAGTATAGTCCGCCTAGCATTACTCCGAGTGTAAGTAAAATTATTATTCCCCGAATGCTACCAGGTGGCGGCGGCGGTTATGCTGGTTGGTCATGGAAGAAGAAAAGCAAAAGAAGAACTAAATACCAGCCTAGTCTTGTTGCAGTAGGGCAGAAGATTAAAGGCAAGAAACCTAAAAGACTTACAGGCCTTGAAATAAGACCAATGAGGATAAAATAATATGGGCGTGTTTAGTAAGAAGGGGGATTCAGGGGAAGCTTTTGAAAGAGAACAATACGAGTTTCAAAAGAATCAAGCTATTATAGGTAGTGCTGATAATCCTGAAGCTGAACAAGTTTACCTTAACCAACAAAAAGATAAAGAGGACTTGCTACGATGGCAGCAGAGTATTATAGATGAACTTGAAGAATTAAAGCATAAGCTTAGAGGAAACAATTTTAATCCTGATAAGGGAGTTTGGGAAAAAGACCCTAACAGCATGGCTTTAATGAACGAGAAGGGTATTGCAATAGTGGATTATACTTGCAGGCCATTGCTTTCAAGAAACTTGATTAATAGTAATTTAGATGAGAGAATGATAGCGAGTATGTTAAAAAGGACTAGCGATGCTTTAGTTAATAATTTTGCTTTTTATGGAGTTAAAGAGTATGACATGGAGTTCGCTAATTTTACTATGGTACTTAGGGTTATTAAAAACACTATTATCCCCACTCCCCATCGTGCATTAAAGGGTTGGAATAAACGCCAGGATAATATGATGAGTAAGAGAGTAGAAGCTTTTAGTGAACAACCAAATCAAGCTAATCAAAAAAAAGGCTTCTGGAGTATGTTTAGTTAAAATGGATGTTAGTGGTATTGGAACGCAAGCGGCTGGAATTGGTGGTAAGCTTATTTACTGGCTTGGTTATGGATTGCTTTTAGCTGGTGTAATGGGTGTTATAGGTTTTGTTTATTATGTTAGCAATTTCAAGTACAAAATATTTTATTGGCCTGTTGTGGGCAGTGTAAAAAGTGGGGTTTTTCATTTAGACAAGCCTAAAAAGACTAGGGCGAGATGGAACGCTAGAAAAACAGCATGGAACATATTATTTAAGAAGAAAGAGATCAAACCTTTTGAGCCTGAAAATGTTTACCCTGGCAATAATGTGTTTGCTTTCAAGCTTAACGAAGATTTTATTCCTGCCGAAATAAATTTTAATTTGAAAGCAGGAGAGGTTAAGCCTATTCCTTACGAGGTTAAGAACTGGGCTGCTATGGAATTAAAACAGAATGAGATTGAGTTCGCAACTAAAAACTTTTGGGATGAGAATAAGTACTTCTTCATGGTTATCATTACTGCTGCTATATGCCTTGCCATTGTTGGGGTTACTGTATATTATACTTACAAGTTTGCGGCGGGTGGTAGGATTGACACGGCTGCCATGAATAGTTTGGCTGATACTTTAAAGAATTTCGGGAGTGCAGTAGCACCAGCATAAAATGAGGTACTAAAAATGGGATTTTGGGATAAGATTAAGGGAAAGGCTAAAGGTGTTAGTGATGATTTCAAGCACGAACACGCTTACAAGAAGGCGGCACAATCGGTTATAGATAAGAAAGCAAAAGTGGCTTATTACCAGGCTAAAGAAAAAGAAGCTATCAAGTTTGCTGAACAAAAAGCTGGTTATGAAAGAGAGGAGAAAATGAAAAGCTTGAAGCAACGAAAAACTAATTTTGGTAAAGCTTTCACTGGTTTTAGTAGTCCTAATAAAACTATTATGCCTATGGACTTGTTTGGTGGTAAGCGTAAACCACAAAATAATGGGGGGGTTGGTGGTATTAATGACATTTTTGGCAGTATCAAAACTCCAGTAAAGAAAAGAAAGAAACGTAAGAAAAGAGTTTATTATGAGTATAAATGAAAATTAAACCATTACTATTAATTATAATGCTAGTTCTTTTAAGTAGTTTGGTATTAGCAGTACCACCACAACCAGTAATATTTAGTGGAGATGAGGGTTTAGAACTTCAATACCAAAACATCCAGTTCACGCCATTAAACCAGGAAGGTTTTGCTATCGTTCATGTTTTTAATAAAAGTAATGGTGTTTTAATGCTTAATGATAGTGTAAGTTGTTACGCTGCCGTCATGGATGTTGATGGTAGTATTTTATCAGTAAGAACCGGTACTTTTGTTAATGATTACTTCTTATTTAATTTATCTAACACTACCATTAATAAAACTGGATTTTATGGTTTTACAATGCACTGTAATACTTCTAGCTTGGGTGGTTACTTAACCAGTTATTTTGAAGCTACAAGTGATGGTCTTGATCCTGAAAGGGGATGGAATGAAAGCACGGCTTTAGCAGTAATATTGTTCGTGTTATTAATTAATATTGGAGTGTTCTTGCTCGGTTTTAGAGTTGATTTCATTAAAGCAAGTGTTGGTAACTTGATTATTAAAAGGTGTTTTATTTTATTAGGTGTTTATTTGATGATGATGAATAGTGCTATAATGTTTAATCTTGCTAACCTGGCAGGATTGGGCATTAATGATTTTATGATAAGGTACATTTGGTTTTTCGGGTGGGGTGGTTATTTAATGATGGCTTATGTTGCTCTTAAAACTTTAGTTGATGCTTTAAACATGGCTAAGGATGTATCAACCCAACAAAGAATGGGTGATGATGATGAATAAGAAAGCTAAAACCATGAAAATTAATGCACCAAAAGATATAATGCTAAATTTAAGGATTAAATTTCCTGGCATTAGCGATAGTAACCTTGTTAGGGTAATGTACAATAGTAGTTTATTAAAAGTTGAGAGTAAATTAAGAAATGAGAAAAAGAAAAAGAATATTTGGGAACAAGAAAGGTAGCTTAATTGATATTATGTATTATGCTGGCTTAATTACTTTTCTTGCCGTAAGTATTCTTATTGGTTTTCATATTGCAGGACAATTTAATGCTGAAGTACAAACTAACCCTGATTTTGATAGTCATGCTCGAAATGCTAGTTCTACATTAGTTGGTTATTATCCTGGCATTATTGATAATACTTTCTTGTTTGTGACTATTGGTATTGGCTTGGCTACTCTTGTACTGGCGGCGATGGTTAGGGTTCACCCTATTTTTATTCCTATTTTCTTTATTGGCTTGATTATTGTTATATTCTTTAGTGCAATACTTAGTAATGTTTATGCGGAGTTCGCTAGTAATCCTACTCTTGCAGCAGAAGCTAACCAGTTGGTTAAAATTGCTTTCATTCTTGACTTGCTTCCTTTTATTATTGGCATTTTTGGTATTCTTTTGATGATGGTTATGTATAAGTTATGGAGTGTTAGCCAGTGAAGGGAAAGATTTTATTATGGATTATTGTAATGATTCTATTAGTCACAAGTGTAAACGCAGACGCAGTAAGCGATAGCCTAGTGAGCAAAACAGTGGCGTACTGGAAATTAAATAATACTATGACAGATAATGCTCATAATTATTGGAATCTTAATGATACTAATACAACAGATGTAGAAGGTTATTTGGGCAGGGGTAGAGAATATGATAATATAGCGGATAAAATTAGTCAAGGTACAATGTTGGATACTATTCCCGCTTCGTGGACTTCAATTACTTATTCTGCATGGATTAATATAACTTCTTGTCCTAATGTATTACAACAATTATTCTGGAAATCAAATGTTGATTTGCGTGATAGAATACAAGTATATATGGATAATACTTGTTTAATAAACTATGCAACAGAGGAACATAATGCAGGTATGAATACTATTACAGCTACCAATTCCCTTCCAACAAACGAATGGGTACATATTGTTTCACAATGGAGTGAAACAGTCGGTAAACAAATATGGATTAATGGAATATTAAATGTAAGTGATGGTGGAGAAACTACTTTAATGGCAAATGGTGCAGACCAAAACTTTAATATTGGTGCAGGAGCAGGAGTTAATTTATGGAATACATGGAACAATGGATGAAGTAGCTGTATTCAATGAAACATTAAACGCTTCTGAAATAGCAAGACTATACAGTGGAGTAACATACCCTTACCTCAATGCAACACCACCAGTAAGCCCATCATGCGTGAACATAACCATTAAAGCAAGAAATAATGAAACAAGCGTTGCATTAAACACTTTTAATGTTTCAATATGGAATAGTACAATAAATTATACACTATCAACAACTAATGGAACTATTAAAACTAATATAAGTAATTGTTCAAGTACTTTATTTGATTTAAGATACAGAGCAACAAACTATTTTGATTTAAACAATAATAATGTTAATATAACTACTGCGCCAGTGTGGGGTAATCTTACTCCTTACCTTCAAGTGTTTGCTCATAATAATTATACTCTTGCTAGTATTAATGTTTTTAATGTTACTTGGAATAGTAATACTTACCTTGCACTAGCAGGGGTTGCATACTTACCCATCAGGGGGGGTAATGCTAATCTTAGTGTGGATAGTGGTCTTTATGAGGTTAGTA
>FUWD012900679.1_pt1 | contig 18375 bp, 21 predicted proteins | sample 1063281 | NCBI WGS metagenome assembly FUWD01 (sample SAMEA79048168, study PRJEB19326) | metagenome | biome: marine | reverse complement strand
AGACACGCTGTACCTAACATAGCCATCTCGTCAGATGAGAAAATCATCTCACTAATGATTTCTAGGTCATTGACACCAGTAATTAGGTTAGGCATTGTAAACAACTTATAGCATAACCAGAAGTTAATGAGCACTAACTCAATCACAAATAGGTAAGTAACTGTAGGTCTTACTGTGCCAACATAGTTCACTACCCATGTAGAAGCTCTTTCCATAACCTTCTTGTCATGGTCTAGTGCAGCATTTTGCATCTGAGCAGCAGTCTGCATCTCTACTTGGTCTGTGCGGATTTCTTCTACTTTCTGTTGAGCAATGAAACCTCTCTCCATCATCTGAAGTTCTCTCTCAGTCTGCATCTTAGCCAACTCTAGCTCATGGGCTTTGTCAGACTTGTCTTGAAAGAATCCTAATAGGCTTGGCAGACCTGATACTAATAGACCACCAATGGTTGAAAATAATGACAGCATACTTACTCCTTGTTAGATAATGGGTTGTCTAAAGCTCTTTTAATCTTGTTGTCAGTCTCTTTTCTCATTTCTCTCAAGTCTTTGTCTACTTCTCTTGAGAACTGCTTGTTATCTCTTTCTACCTGCTCAACAATCTTTTCTAGCTTTCTGACATCATTCTTCAAGTCATTCTTGATGTCTCTGGTGTAATCATTCACCTTGTTGGTATTTTCTTCTACCGCCACAAGACGAGCATTGTAAGAAGCCATATCCTCAATAGAGTCTATCTTTTGCTGTAACTGGAACAAATACCAAAGAATACCAACAGCAGTCGATAGCACAGTCAATACTATGCCAATAGTGCCTAGGGTTATCTTTCTACCAAATACCTCAATTTCTTTTTCTTCTATATTGCTCATCTACCATTTCCTCATGCTTGATTTGACTGTTCATAATTAGATTGTACATAGCCTTATTGTTGTCTTTGATGGGCTTCTTGACCATTCTTTGATAGGCTAAATCTAGGATTATTGGAGCTTTGTACTCATATACAGGTTGCGGTATAACTTGCGTAGGAATCTCACCTTTAGCAGTTGCAGTAGGTTTAGGAGCTTGCTTTGTCTCTTGCTTCTTATCTGCTTTTGGTTCTGCTTGAGGAGTGTTGGACTGTACTGTAGGTTGTGGCGGATTCTGGACATTGGGTCTAGTGATTACTTCGTTTACGATAGGGTCAGCAACTACAGGTGTGTCTACTGAGATTACACCTGTGGTACTGATTTGAACTTGTGGGACTGCTACTTGTCTTGTAGGGCTAACAATGTTTGCTAAAGCATACGCTTCTGCATAGTTTGGACATTGGCTATCATATAGTCCATTAAGTGAGCATTGTTGAGCATAATAGGCATCCTGATAGCCACTACATTGACTATTAAAAAGTGCGTTAATACTGCATTGCTGATTAAAGTAAGCCTGTTCATAGCCTACACAGGAAGGGCTATAGAGAGCATTTAACGAGCATTGGTAGTCTTGGTATGCCTGTTCATAGTTAGGGCATTGTGGGCTATATAGAGGGCTTATAGAGCATTGTTGAGCTAGATAGGCTTCTTGGTATCCAGAACAAGTAGGGCTTGATAGTGGATTGGTAACACATAAGTTACCATTGGAAGCTATGATATTGCTAGGATTTCCCTGTAAAAAGCCAGAACCATGATAAAACTGGGAAAACTCACCTACATCCCCAGTCATACCAATAGTGACAGGTCTCCAAGGACTGATATTAACCTGCTCATAGTGCATACCGATATAACCGCTAGGTCGTATCTCTACACCAAAAGTATTTAGGTTCTGAGGAACTCCATACTCTGAGATGTTTTCCCAAGCGTATCGCTGATATTGTGGAGTGCCTTCTGTTAAGAACCGACCACTATAGTTAATCAGGTCAGTCTGTAAAGGCATGATGGCAAAGCTAAATGGAGTGCCATTGTTTGTTGTTAGGTCAAATCCTGTACAACACCAACTATTTGTCGGATTGAGGAAGCCAACAACACCATTACTGAACATATAAGATTCAGTAAAGACACGACCATAATAAGGGAATGGAAACTGTAGGGGAACTCTAACATAGCCATCATCCGATATTTGATGCTGGATTATCTGTGCCTGTGCTATGCCGATACAGGCAAGAAAGGCAACAATCCATCTCATTTAATCTTAGGTCTAGTAGGAATCATGTCAGGGTTAGCAAGCCAGTAGTTCTTAGCTTCTAAACCTACTTTACCCTCTACAGGACAATAAGTACCTGCATCCCACATACCCCACCAGTTAGCCGAGTCTTGGCACATGACAGATACAGCAGCAGTTTTCATCTGCATATTGAACAATGACTCTGCTTTGATAATCATTTCACAGTTCTTGTCAGTAACAGTAGTACCCATAGAGATACCAAAGATTTGAGTCTGAACAGCAGCAGCTACACCACTACTACACATCTTATTATTGATGGTAGTGATAGAAGGGCTAATAGCAGAAGGTGGTGGAGATTTAACTGTAGTCTCAGCCTTACTGGTTGATTCAGTTACGATAGGTTGAGCCATCGCTACTGCAATAGAGCCACCGATGAGAATACCTAAGAGGAGATATGAGATATTCTTCATGCGAATATATGTTTCACTATCCAGTCTTTAAACAGCGTCAGAGCGATGCCAAGACATGAGACTAGGAAAGCTATGCCACCGAGGAAACCTTTGTAACGAGTCATCTCATCTTTGATATCGTGCATCAATTGGAGCATCTCTTTATGGTTAGCCTCTAGGTTATCCACCTTAGTCTCTAGTACGGCAATGCGCTCTAAGTCTGACATCTATCACCCCTTATGCAAAATCAGCTTTAGTAAATCCAAATCTTTCAATCATGGATAAATCTTCAACATCAGTCCAAATAGGCTCTAGCTTTTCGCCCTGATAATCAGGCTGGTTATATCCTTTAGGATAAACTTGTATATCTTGCTTTCTAGTCATTGACCCTTTTAACAGTTGCATAAATTGCTCATGCTCAGGCGTGCCAATGATAGCGTCTAAATCTTCACGAGTATTGATAATGGTTTTCATGTTTCTTCTCCAGCCAGTTTAATAGATTATATGTGTCTGCCCATTGAGCATGACCATTCCATGAGGCAATAAACTTATCTAATGCCAAATTATCCCCATATTTTATGTATTTAGCAATTTTTCTTTTAGCAGAAATAACGCTAGTTTTTCTAAGTAGTTTATGGGTTTCCCATATTCTATACCCTAGAAAGTTAATGCCATTCTTTACACTTCTACAATGCCACTTACTAATTCTTAACTTCATATTATTTTCAGAAAATTCAGCTATTTTGTAAAAGTCTTGTCTTAATTTATCCATGTCATCACCAAGAATAATGACATCATCCATATATCTAGCCCATCTTCTATACCCTAATTCGTGATGAATATAGTTATCTAAGATTGACCCATAGACATTGGCAAATAATTGACTGGTTAAACTCCCAATCGGAATACCAACATCATCAGGTTTTACTATTTCTTTTATCAATGTTAGCGTTTGCTTACATGATATTTTTCTTTCAATTAGTGCAAGTAATATATTGTGGTCTACACTAGGAAAGAATTTACTAAAGTCGGTCTTTAAATAATAAAGTGGCTTTGGTTCTTTTCTTAACTCTGACTGGATATATTTAACCCCAGCATGAGTTCCTAAATTAACTCTACAGGCAAAAGTGTTTGGTAAAAATGTAGCTTCAAACATTGGCTCAATAATGCCGACTAAAGCGTGTTGAACTAATCTGTCTTTAAAGTCTAAAGCTGAAACCAGTCTTGGCTTTGGCTCATAGATAATAAAGTGCCTGTATTCACCTATCCTGTATGTGCCATCAAGCAACTCTTGACTAAGTAAATGTAGGTTTACATCTCTGTATTCTTTAAACTCTAAGTATCCGAATGTTTTTCTTTTAGCCCTTGCTGTTCTTTTATAAGCAAGTTTTAGGTTATCAATGTGGGCAATCTTATGTATGAGATTGTTATAAGAGTTCATGCTAGTAGCCTTGTTCTCATAGATACTAAAGGCATCCTAGACCCATCAAAGTATTCGCCTAAGCAGGTAAAAATGGCTGACCATATCTTACTAGGTCTGCATATAAAGCCGTAGCGTTTATATAGCACTTTACTAATATTGTCACAGGCAAACCGAGCACCAATGTTGTTGTTCGAATTCGATGCAGAGTTGTTCCAATTCGAGCAACGAGAACCAGCGTTAGAACCATTGTTCCAGTTACCACCAAGGATGACAGCTACCTTCCCCATTTCAACCCTTGCGCTTAGAAATCCACGACCCTAGCATACCACCTATCTCCGCAAGCATAAATAAAACCACTTGGTGCTGATGAGATGTTATGCCCCGTGTCTTTGGGTTTTCTAAGAAACGCAACCAAAATCGCAAGTGCGCCAATCCAGCATCTGCGATATAAATCTTTCCTACCTGATTACTCTTACCAGCCTCATAAAATAATTCAGCTTGCTTGAATAATGTCCTTAAAAACATATCTCGCACTACTCCATGTTTTCTTGGAATTGATTGTGCAATAGGATACAAATAGGCTATCACTTGTTCATACTTTTCCATGATAACCATTTGGTCATAACTAACCCCAGTTTCTTTAATGACATCCATAGGGTCTTTCGACCCTATCAATCAAGTAACAGGTGGTCACAGGCAAACCGAGCACCAATGTAGTAGTCCGAAAGCGATGCAGAGGCGTCCCAACCCGAGCAACGAGAACCAGCGAGAGAACCACTGGCCCAGCTACCACCAAGGAGGACAGCATTAGGCGCATTGTATTCTGAGCCTCTACCCTCTGTATTAGCGTTCCAACCACCTGTATTGTAAGCACCGCCTCTATCATCACCCCATACCCATAAAACACCACTAGACTGCATCACACCCCATTTAGATGTGTAAGCGGCATTTAGGATAGTAGAGCCTTGGTCTGTACCTACAGAGCTTGCCTCAGTCGTGCCATAAGCCATTGCCATAAACTCACGCTGAGTTAATAGACGCTTACCATAAGCACTAGCTAATTCACATGATTCAAACCATGTCAAAGAGCCATAAGTAGTTGAGCCATTGCCACCGAACTTAGTAGGGACTTTAGGTGGGCTAGAGCCATCAGCCATAGTCACATTGTATTTAGATGTGCCATTGGTATCGCAATCAGTATTGGCTAAGTAAATATCAACCCAAAAGCCATCTGCTACTAATGCCATACCTCTAGGGTCATTACAAGCTGGTTTCCACTTCAAATCCCAGAATGAGTATTCGTTAATCTGTGGAGTAGTATTACCACCTGATTGACCTGTAGCATTGCCACCAGCCGCATAATGGAATCCACCAACCTTGCGAGCATTAGCAGTAGGTGGGCTTGTATGATTAGATGTAGCCTCTAATGTGCCATCTGTCTTAGCCCAAATTGCATAGTCTGTGCCACTAGCAAAGGTAGGCATAGTAATGCTTGTACCGCTTGCAATAGTCTTAATTGAGCCATTCACTTCAATATATAAAATGCTTGAAGTTGTAGCTGTGCCAGCACCAGTTTTAGTCCATGCAGCAATTGAAGGGTCTGATTTTCTAAATAAACCTCTATTGGCTGCGCTTGTTAAGTTGGCATCATAGGCTTGAACATCAGTACCGATTGCCAAACCAAGGAATGTACGAGCAGATGAACCGCCTGCACCCAAAGTTGTCAGGTCAGCATCATAAGCCTGTACATCTGTTCCAATGGCTAGACCTAAAGCTGTTCTAGCAGCAGAAGCAGTAGAAGCTCCTGTACCGCCAGCAGCGATAGGAATAGTATCTCCGCTAGTACCAGCTTGTAAGTCCTTTAGGTCAGACATAAGCTGACGAATAGCATTGTTAATACCGCTAGGAGCACAGCCCTCTGCAATATTAATATTATTAATATCGGTATTATTGTCTGGGTTTACATCAAATTCTGAGATTTTGGTTTTTGCCATGATTTATTCCTTAGTTAATCCAAATGCTGCACCGTAGCCCATATTAATAGCTTTTCGTTGCAATTCTTTACTGAGAGGTTCTACTGTGACTACCGAAGCCTTTGTCATCATTTTAGAAGCTAATTTAGGGTCTAACATTGCTTCTACTAACAAAGCTCTGATTTGGTCATCTGTTCCATTAAATAGCCAGTTCATTGGAGCTGCTACCTTTTGAAGAACTTGTGGAACTTCTCCAAACATTTGCTTTCCAATTATCCCACCAATTAAGTTGGCTGTGGACATATTTTTGAATGTATCTGAACCAGCAGGCTTTGTAGCTCTACCCAAGACACCCTCATCCAAATCTTTACTAATCTTTTCCAATACCATTCTTTGACCTTTAGGAATATTAGTATCTTTTGGTAAATTTCTAACAGCTTTAGCAAATCCAGCCTGAGACAACATAAATAGGTCATCATTGATAGGGTCAGGAATTGTAGAGGTTACTTTAGCTCTTATTCCTTGTAATTCATTCATTCTATCTAGCTCTCGGCTGATAGAAGCATACTTTTTCAAGTAATCTTTATAACCCTTTGCAGATGCTTCAATAGTATCGTCTACTGCTCTAATTACATCATTTAGCTCATTTCTAGCAGCTTTAAATGAGCTGGCACTAGCTCCGCCTTTATCAGCTCTATCTAAAAATCCTTGCTCTGCTGCTCTCAAGTCTTTACGAATCTCATAAAGTTCTTGAGGAGTATTAGCTCTACGAATCATCTTACGAGCATCTTCCATAGCAGACATTACTGTATCTCTTTTGCCAGAAGGTGTTTTTAGAATGTCATTAATCTTCTTTTCAGCTATCAAAGTAATTGCTGATTGGAATTGTTCTGGAGTTGTTGTAGAACTAGCAAAAGCTCTTTCTCTGATAGGAGCTGTTAGCTCATCTCTCTTTAGAACAACATTAGCAACAGTTTCTTTATCTTTTGCAATCTTGTCTAAAATAACATTTCTAGCTTTATTTGCTTGAGATGCTTGTTTAGCAAACATACCTTCTACATCAAGACCACGAATACCCTGTTCAGCAGAAATAAGACCAATGTCTCTAGATGCTTGTGCAGTAGTAGGTGTGTATCCGCCTACAGGAGCTTTATAGGTAGACATCTTAGATACAGCCAACTCAGGATTCTGAGCCAATTGATTAAGAATCTTCCCTGTAATTACCTCTCTACCGCTTTGAGTAAATGGTCTTACCACATTAGCTACAGTTCTACCTGCTGCTGGAACTCCAACTGCTACTGTTGATGGAGCTACCATTCCACCCAATAAACTTAAACCAATTTGACCGCCCATTCCTGCATCAGCATATTCTCTGCCAGCACCAGCAGCACCTGCACCACCAACACCACCAACAACTTGTAGTGGGATATTAGATGTAAGCATCTTAGTACCTACAGCACTTGGTGCTAATGTCTGTGCTAATTTAGCAGTTCCACCAATACCAGATATAGCAGAAGTAATATCTTGAACAATTCTTTCTTGCTTTGTTTCTGGTTCTGGCAATCCTGCCTGAGTCATTAATGTTTGAGCAGACCTAGAAGCCATTGGCAATTGACTTGGTGTTGCAGACTGCTCTACTCCTACTAAGCCACGAACATAGTTTTCTGCTGCTGTATTGCCTTTAGACAACATATTGTACAAAGTATTTAAAGCATCACCTGCCAACAATGGCAAGCCAGCAACGCCTGTAACGCCAGCTCTAGTAGTTAATCCTAACTGTCTGCTTAATTCTTCCGTAGTGCTTCTTGGTGTTGTCATCTTGACAATAGCTGCTTCAATCTCAGCGTTTGTCATATCAGAAGGAAACTCAACGATTCCAATGTCAGGAATGTCTACAGTAACAGGTTCTTTACTTTGCTTTCCGCCAACTACTACCGCAGGAAGTTCAATTTCTTTTTCAGCCATTATTTAGACTCCACTAATTTTCCTGCTTTAGAATCCCATACAAACATTGGTTTTGGAGTAGTAGTTGCAGCTTTTGCACCATCTACAGCTTTTGCTCTTTCTGGAGCAGCTCTACCAGAAGCAACATAAGCAGAATCTAATAATGTAGCCAATCGTTGTTGTTTAGCTTTAATTTGCTCTGGTTTATCACCGATTTGTGGGAAATATGATTCTCTGTAGGCTAATAACTGCTCTCTAGTATATGCAGCACCAGTTCTTAATGTTAAAGCAGCATCTAGAATGTCTAACTGAGCCGATTCAACAATCTGTCTTTGGTCTGGAGTTAATTCTTTTGACAAATACTCTGAACCTGTAATCCCTTTAACAACACTTGCTGCCACATTAGGTTTAACAGCAGAAGGGTCTTTACCAACAGCAGCTTGTAATTGTGCAATATTGGCATCAAGAATAGTGGTTAAAACAGCACTCTTTCTTTCGCCTTCTGATGGCAAATTAACTGTTGTTGCTTTAGCTTTGTTTTGAGTAGCAATAGCGTTTGAGATTTCTTGGAAAGCACCTTGTGGCAACTTAGATACATCAGTAGTGCCATATAGACCTAGTGCCACATTGCCATATTCGCCTGTAAGTTCACCTTTGCCATCAATTGATTTTTGAGCTTCAGCAATAGATTTAACTAACTCAGGTTTACCCATAGCATACAAAGCAGGTGCAATTTTACCCACATCATAAGAATATCCAGTTAGAGTCTTTTGCTCTGGTGTTGTACCTAATGTTGGAACTCCTTGGTCATCTAACATTGTTTGACCTTGAGGAACTACAGCAGGAGTTGTTTTATATTGAGGTGTTGCAGCAGAAGCCATCAATTGTTTAATCTGTTGAGCTTCTTTTTGCTTACGAACCATCTCTTGCATCTGCAAGCCTTTAGCAATATCAGACAAAGTTCTATCCATTGCACCTTGATAGCCTTGTAATCCTGCTGTGCCTGCTTGAGATATTACTTGACCTACATTGCCACGACCACCAAGAGCAGCTAAAGATGCTTGCAAAATACCTTGGTTCAAGGCTTGCTCTCTGCTACGAGCAAATTGTTCTTCACCAATTAACTGTTTTAGAAAGTCTGGTGAACCTAGTAAATCATCAATAGTTGCCATGTCTTTATCCTAACAAAGAAAGAATGTTTGGTCTCTTAGCTCTTTGTTCTAAAAGAGTCAGAATACCTGAGTAGTCTACAGCTCCAGCAGGTCTTACTTGTTGTCTCATACCACCAGCACCTGTGGGCTGTTGTTGTCCTAATAAACTGTTAATTTGATTAGCACCTCTAAGTGCATCTTGAATAGAAATACTTGATGGAGCTGTAACACCTGTTATCCCTGCTGTGCCACTTGGCAATGATTCTGCACCACCTAAGTATCCTAGACCGCTAGAAGCATTAGAGCCTACTTGACCTGCTAGTTCAGCTTGTGCAATCTGTTCAGCAGTTAATCCTGCTGTGCCTGCTGATAATGAGCCTGCACCACCTAAATACTCCATACCAGTCAAAGCACCTGTGCTAAGACCAGTTCCAGCAGCAGCTCCGCCTGATGCAGTACCAGCACTTAATCCAACTCCTGTCGCACCAGAGCCTACTGCACCAGTTGATGCACTTCCTAGAGCTTGTGAGCCTAAGTAATCTGTAGCAGCAACTTCAGCAGCAGTTGCAGTTGTAGCTGAAGCAGCCGCAGCTTCCGCAGCCGCAGCACCAGCTTGTGCAGCTTCAGCAGCAGTAGCACCTTCAGCCAATGCAGCAGCTTCCGCACCTTCCGCAATAGCAGCAATCTCAGGTGCATAGTACATACCTGTAGCAGCAGCTACTGTATACCAACCACCCGGAATTTCCTCATTAACTTTATCGTCAATCCAAGAGCCTGCATCCTTAACTGGGTCTACTACAGCATCTACCACATTGTCTATAAATCCACCGCCACTCATAGAGTATTCTCCACAATTACATACTTCTCAGTAAATCCTAATCTTCTCCAAAGTCTAGCTATTGATTCTCTAGCTGCACCTTGAACCTTTGTAGCTCCTTGAGTCTTTAATAACTCTGTGAACTCTCTATATATCTCTTTGTCACTTATGAACTTACCACCAATTGTAGTAATAAAAGCCACTCTATCATTCGGATAGTTTAAGAAAGATACTGTGCAACATCCTTTAATCTTTCCTAAATCATCTAAAGCTACTACTAACTGCCATTGTCCACTTGTTAAATAAACCTTAACTTGGTCTAGTGAGTAGTCATCAGAGTAATCTAAAGCATCCCCAATGAAGCCACTTACTAGATTCCAAGTTTGTGAAACGAAGTTCTTATGAACTAGTTTAAGCATTAAAACCCTGCTAACAATCCACCGCCTAAAGCACCTAAACCTGCACCTAAATAAGCATTGCTAATACCGCCTGTTGTTCCACCTAACAAGCTACCGCCTAGATAACCAAGACCAGCACCGCCCAAAGCAGAGCCAATATAGTTGCTAGGAGCTTGAGTTGATTGTGTTCCATAGTTACCCATAGGTGTACCATAAACAGACGATAAGTAGCCCTGTAACTGTTGGTATGGCAACTGCTGACCAAATTGGAAACGAGCCATCTGTTCTTGCAATGGTTGTGCTGCAATTGCTTCTTGAGCTGCACCGACTTGTGCCAATTGCTGAGAAGGAATGTATTGTTGCTGATAGATAGAAGGAGCTGCTGCTGCTAATCCAGCCAATCCTAATTGAGCCTGTTGTTGCAATCCTCTTTCTTGCTGATACTGTTGTCCTGCAATGTTAGATGTAATGTCACCTAATGCACGACCATAACCTTCTGTAGCTTGACCCAAAGCATTTTGCATTGCACCAGAACCATAACGACCTGCCTTTGAATAAAGACTAGCAATCTGTGGCAATACTTGGTTTGAGAATTGTTGCTCTAGTGGGCGAGTAGCAGCTTGCATCATCTGGGCTTGGTAAGGGTTACTACCTAGGAATGAACCACCAGCAGTAGCACCAATACCACCCAAAGACTGTGTATAAGCCTGTTGAGCTTGTTGCAGAACAGGGCTTGCTTGACGAGCTAGAGCTTCTTGTTGAGCCAGAGCTTCAGTAGTCTGAGTAGAAGGACTAACATAAGTCTGACCTTGAAAGAACTCAGGTTGCTTACCTGTTAAGAATAGACTTCTAGCTCTCTCTAAGCCTTCTGTAAGGAATGGTCTAAGAGCTGGGTCTATAGATGATGTGGTTACGGTTTCTGCCATAATGTTTTCCTTTATCCTACTACTATGTATTTGTAAGTTTTATTTGCTGTGTCGTTAGCAAAATGACTAACTACTGCACTACCATTCGTTTGTGAACTGATATATACATTACCTGATGACAATGGTGCTATATATTGAACCGTTGTTATTGCTGCTGGGATAGCAGGTCTTGGAATACCAGTATCTGCTACATAATGCTCTAAAGTTACATCTGTGCTAGATGTTGTACCTGCAATCTCGACATAATCTCCAGCTTGCATCTCTATAAAAGTATTAACTGTTCCGATTACATGGCTTGGACTTCCTACTGCTTTACGAGCAGGAATATCAAATCTGCTTGCACTTCTAGCTATATCTGTGCCATTGACTCTAAACCATACATCTGCATATTCAGCAGTATTAGCATTATTCACAAACTGTAGAGAAAACTGCACATTGTAGATGCCGTAATTTCTAACATTCAATCTAGAGCTATTAGATAAAAATACCCCACTTGCTTCTTCTGTAGAGTCATAGACCACCACAGCAGTAGAACCTACACTTGGTGCTAATTGGTCTGAGTTATTAGTAAAGCACCCATAAGGAGCTGCATCTTGTTCAGCAGCATCACTTGATGGAATCAATAAAATGACTGAATCAATACCGATTCGTGCATCTGTAATAGTTGTTGTAGTAGCCCATCCTGTAGCAAGAGTGACAGAGCCAGTATTATTGGTCTTGCCATTCATAATGCCATTGACAATCTCGGCTGTTGCCCGAGGGTCACCACCAAAAGGCGGTAAGACTCTAAACATTATCTGCCACCCATAGGTACAATTTCCACATCAGCACCGATAATGGAATCCCAGTTAGCACCAGTTGGATTAAATTGTAGGCGGTGGTATCTTCCCATACTTCTTAATGAAACCCTATTCTCTGAATCGGCTGAAGTTGCTGAACCAAATACTACTTGAGTTGTGAGTAAATCTCTTGAGAATACTGCCACATCACATGAACCATTATCAACAATTGGCTGAACTAAAGTAACCGCAGTTTTACGATTTTCAAGCGACAGTTCTCCTGTTTGAATTGTAGCAGTAGAATTAGCTCCTGTAAATGTCACAACTTTATTACCTCGGACACCAGCAAATAGTAGTTTTCCACCTAGCCAGATACGAGAATCCAAGCTAGTTCCCAAGGCATCAATAGAGTTATTAATAACATCCAAGCCTTCTAAAGTGGTAGATGGGCTAGAGCTTGAAGCCACCTTGTCCACATCTGTAGTACCGCTAGACCATTTCTTAGTCTGGAAGTTATAAATCAACAGCTTATTGACATTACCGCCTTGACCTTTTGATGGGTAAGCCCAAATCACTAGGTTTTTGATAGGGTCGATAGCAGCAGACATATTAAACAAGTATTCCTCATCCACCTCTGCAAAGAAATGTCTATCTACCTTTTCACCACCAATTGACACCACATTCTGACCATCACAGGCATAGAAACCATCATCTGCTAGGAAGAAAGTCATGCCCTGATACTGAATAACTGAGTTAGCTTCATAACATCCTAGGTTTCTAGAGATGTTGTCGAACTGAAACACCAATGGACTGCCGACATAAGTCATTCGGTAGATTGACCTGTCCATAAGGATTAAGCCAAATTCTCCGCCTGTTACACCGACAATTGAGCCACCATCAGGGATTTCTTGGTAGTCAGACTGAGTTGTAGCTGAATCAGTCCAGCTTGTCTCATCATTCAATGCTGACCACTTAACCCTAAATGGGTAAGTTGTGCCAATATGACCAGACACCACAAAGTCACGAACTACTGTTACATAACGAGCTTCTGGAGCATCAGCAGACAAATCTGCCCATGCTGAAGATGTGCCTAGTAACCATCCTTGTAGCTTGTCATAACCATTAGCTGCAATAATTCTGTTACCAAACTGAGTAAATCTCCATCTTTGGTCTACAGGAGTAGCATAAGTCGCACCAGATACATCATCCAATGACATATCAGCAGAATCTAGCTTGTAAAGGTTTGTCTGGCTACCTGCAAAGATTGTTGTGCTTCCATCAGGATTCTTGCCTGCCACCACATTGTTCAATGGTTCTGAAGCATTTTGAGTATAGTCCACAGCCAATGGAATACCGCCATAGCCAATAGCTCTTGAGTAGACATTCTCTGCCTTCACCAATGCACCTGTGACTGAAGGTTGGTCAGGTAACCATTCTCCGAAACTTATTCGCTGATTTGCCATTGTTCTGTTCCATTTGATACAGCAGTCCATGTATTAGAACTTGCTGATGTGTCTGTCCAAGATTCGTTATTTGCTGATACTGTAGTCCAGTTAGGGTTCTCAGGTGTCTCAGGAGTCCAAGACTCATTACCAATACTATCTAAACTCCAATTATCTCCAAGTCTATTGCCTAAACAACTAACAATAGCTGAGTTACTAATTGAGCCTGATGAGCTAAATACTGCATTTGCTGTAACTGATACTGTTGCAATGCCTTGAATCTCTGCAATGCCTGAGTATTCAACACCACCCAATCCTGTAACTGTAGATAATCCATTGATTGCTCCAGTAGATGTTCTTACCCTGATAGAGTCAGCAGAAACTGTGGCTGAACCACTAATTGCACCAGAACTCTCTAAAATCCTAGCACCATTACAAGAAACTACCGCAGAACCAGTAACTGCACCTACACCGCTATAGATTCTGAATCCGCTTGCTAAAACAGTCGCTGTTGAGTTTACTGAGCCTGAACTAGTCCTAATCCTAAATGAGCTACTTGATACTGTTGCAGAGCCTGTAATCGAGCCAGAACCACCATATACAGCATAAGCATTAGCTTCTAGTGTTCCATTTCCTGTGATTGAGCCACTAAAGAACATAATTCTTGTAGGGCTTGCAGTAACTGTAGCTTCTGAGCTAACTGCTCCTGTTGCTAGTCTTTCTCTGTATGCACTTGCAGATACTGTTGCATCTCCAGTAACACTTGCAGGGTTTACAAAATAAACTGTGACAGAGCCATTCCATAGCTCACTATCTAAAGACAGGTTAAGGCTATCTATAGACCCAATGCCATCTAAGGCTTCTAGAGTCCAAGTGCCTGTAACCCTGTCATCATACCAGTCTAAGTCTAGAGAATAAGGTAAATCATCTAGACTTCCGAACTGGTCTAACTGCTCTAGAGTTAGCATTAAGCCAATGTGACTGACAAGTTACCAGAAGCAATCTTGAAGATGTCTCCTGTAGCAATTGCTTTAGATGTGTCCAAGGCTGTATGGAACAATAGGTTGCCAGAGCTAGAAGCATCATGGATACCAATGTGAGTTACAGTACCCCAATCAGCAGTAGCTTGTGGGAACTCTACAGCAGCAGAGTTAGTAGACACTCCGTTAGAAGGAGCACCAAAGGTTACTGATGTACGAGCATAAGAACCACCTGATACTTCAGTACCAGAGCCAGCATCTGTAGGGTCAGAAGTAAACAAGCCTACATAAACTGTAGCAGGGCTTGTATAAGATGTATTGCGGAGAACTGCATTAATTACTGCGTTTTCCAAGTAGTTTGACATTTCAGCCATGATATTTCCTTATCTAGATGTTACTTTCATTTGTAAAGGCACTCCAGAATACTCTGAGCCTTCGTCTGATTCGTTGATGTTGTTTACTGCTCGGTCATACATACTAATCCACATCTGCACTCTGGCATCATTGATTAGGTATGGTTCTGCTTCAGCTAATGAGCCATATAGTAAGGCATCAAAGTAATTAGCTAAGAATACATTGCTTGTATTACTGTCTGAAAGCACAGTAGGCTTGGCATAGTAAAGAATCTCTAAGGTGTAGCTACCATCTGCCACAGGAGCAAACATGAACTCAGAAGCCAATACTGTGTAATAGACTGGCTTGCCAGACTCATCTGCCCTAGCATCTCTTGTGAAGGCACTAGGGGACAGATAAGATACAGGCACTCGTGGGTTACCTCGAATGTATAAATCTCTTACTTCTAGAAAATCTGTAGGCAAAGCAATCTTGGCATCACCACCGACCAATGGAGTCGTGGCAGACTTCAACATCTGACGAGTTCTCAACTCTCTTGCAAGACGAGTCTCAGCCAAACGGATAAAGTCAGGAATCTGAGTAGTCAAATCTGACCGACCTAAGTAGTTAGCTACTGTGGTCTTTAAATCCGAATATGATGTAAAAGCCATAATTAATCCATTTCTATATTGTGCCATCCATACTGATAAGTACCAATATGCTTAATTTCTTGTGATAGTTCGTGGTCTACATAAGTCTTAAAGCCAATATCAGAAGCCTTGATACAGAAGTAAATGTCCTCTCCTAGTATCTTGCCCTGTGGTAATTGCTCAAAGTAAAACCAAGGTTTCTCTAAATCTTTAAATACACAGGCATCAATTAGCATTACTCCACAGCCAATGCCATCAACTACTTCAATGCCCTTCTTGCCCTTAGAAAACACAGGATGCCATACTACATGGTCATCATGGACTTCTAATGTCTTAGCTGTAGGCTTTACTGGTTCGCTTCTAGTTGTTGCATTGACTCCGACTATCGCCTTGTTGTGGTCGATTAATCTAATCAATGAGTTCTTAGGGAATCTCATGTCTGCATCAATAAACAAGACATGGGTGCATCCATCATCTAAAGCTGATTGAACCATATTGTTTCTTTGGTCAAATATCAAAGTACCCATAGATGTATAGAGATTTACCTCTATCTTTGAGTTCTTGTTTGTATAGTTCACCAAAGCTGCCAAATCAAAGGCAGTTCCTACTTCCATCTGTCCCCTTGCAGGGATACATATACCAACTTTAAACATCTCCACCCCTTGTTCTCCAGACCTTATTGTCTGGGTCATTTAAGAATCGTCTAAAGGCTTGCTTATCGAGAACTGCATATCCTCTCATAATGCCTTGTTTATTCAATTCGTCAATAACAATGTCAGGGATAGTAGCAATATGATTTCTAGGGTCTAGTACATCTGAACCCCATCCAGTCTTACCGCTTCTTTCATTAAACTTCTGTTTGTTTATATCAATGATTTGGCTTAAATCGACTTTGGTCTCAATGACTAGTCCGCCATCACCATCTGCATAAACATTCTGATTTTGCTTGAGTTTGCCTAATAAAGACAATTTGCTCTCCTAAGAAATTAGGGGTGAGTTTCCCCACCCCCAATTCTACCAACTATTTTGCAATAGTCAATTAAGCTGCATTAAGGTCGAATACACCACCATGAGCTGCTTCGTTCTTAACTTCAAGAGTCAATTCAGCCAAGATTTGTGTCTTGTCGCTGTCACCAGCTTTTGCCAATTCGATAGTCTGGAATGGGCGAAGGTATGCAAGAGCTGCATATTCTGGGTCTAACAACAAAGCATCACGAGTTCTCATGAAGCGGTTAGGAACAATGCTGATTTGACCGAAGTCTGACTGATAGATGTCAGCACCAGCCAAGATTGTTGCTTGACCACTTACAGGAGCTTGGTAACGAGTAGCTGCCAAACCTGTGAAGCCAGAAACAGTCTGCTTCAATGCTGGAGATACGAACAATACTGAAGGTGTGCCACCTGAAGTAAATACTTCACGAACTACCTCTTTCAACATTGTTTCTGTGAAAGTACGAGTTGTGTCAGCATCTACACGAGCAGATACACCGATAGTTGTAGGGTCAGCACCAGCAGTAGTTGTACCAGAACCTACTGAAGTATTTGTCTTGATGAAAGACAACAATGATGACATCTTACGAGCTGTTGAAGAACCATCACCAGCAACTTTAGCTTGGTTAGCAGTAATGATTGTCTCAATGTCTCGCTTGATTTCAGCAGAGCCTTTAGCCAACTGATAAGCCTTCTCAGACTTACGACCAGCCTTGTCTACTGACTCCAATGTGCCAGAAACTTGGATTGTCTTACCAACGATTTGTGTCAAGTTACCATAACGAGTTGTTGGAGACAAAGTAGCAGAAGTAGCATCAGCACCTTCAACTAAAGCATTAGCAGTAGTTGCAGCAGCCAAGCTGTCAGTTTGCCATTCGTGGTTTACAGCAGTAGCCTTAGTCTTACCAATAGAACTCATAATTGGAGTATCGGTTGGTGAGATGTTGTAGATTACATCAGATAAATCTTCTCGTTGTCCAACTGCATCATATTTTGTATATGTAGCCATTTTTAATTTCCTTTAAATAAATTTTTCAAATAGTTTTGCAGCATCCTGTTTCTTGCCAGATTGGCGAAGTTTCTGGAACTGCTTTTTAATTGCTTCTTGTTCTGATGTTCCCTGTGGTTGAGATGCACCAGACTTGAGAGTCTTAGGAGCTTCACTAACTTTCTTTGTAGCTACTGACTTGCCCTTCATTAACTTCTCATATTGCATAGCTTTGTAAAGAGTTTGGACTGCTCTAGCATCATAGACATTTGCAAGCTCTTGGTCTGTAAAGCCAATTGACTTTGCATAAGACCTAATTTCCTTACGAGCCAAATCTGCTTTCACTTCGTCTCTAAACTCAGGAATCCACTCCTTGAGCTTGTCCGCTTCACTAGCTAAATGTTTCTTTAGGTGTTCTTGCTGTTCTGCTTGTTGCTGTTGAGCAATTCGCTGTTTCTCAGCTTGAACCGCCTGCAATTGCTTTTCTCTCTCTGCTCTCTCTGCTACCTTAATAGCATAACCAATAGGGTCTGACTCTCGTAACTCGGCTAGATTCTCATTGTCAGCAGGCTGATTGAGCATCTGTTCAATTACTTGTAGTCTTTGAGCATAGGTGTCTCGCAACTGTTTAGCTTCTTCGATTCTCGCCTTCTCTGCTTCCACAGCCTTACGAGTCTCAGCCAAAGCCTGAGTTTTCTTTGTGTAATCTTTTGTGCGACTGTAACCTTGCTGAAGTTCCTCTAAGGTGACCTCAATCTCCTCATTGTCTACTTTGACTTTGAATCGCTGTGGTTCTTGGGTTTCTTCTTCTTGGTATTCAGTTTCTTCTGCATTTTCATCTGTGTAGTCCTCTGAACCCTCGTCTGATTCTGCTGAATACTCAACTTCCTCAGATTCCTGTTCTTGTTGGTCTACCTCTGGTTGAGCTTGAGCTTCCTCAGTAGGTGAGTCCATCAAAGACAAAAATGCACTAGCTGCTTCGTTTACACTAACACTTCCATTC
>FUWD013229972.1_pt1 | contig 18380 bp, 9 predicted proteins | sample 1063281 | NCBI WGS metagenome assembly FUWD01 (sample SAMEA79048168, study PRJEB19326) | metagenome | biome: marine | reverse complement strand
TAATTTTTTTCAATCCGTACATGAGTAGTTACCATTAATAATTCTGGTATTTTGTCATGTATTCTATTATTATATATATATAAATATAATAGTTATAGTATAGTATAGTAGTAGGTGAGCACTGATTTTTAGACATGACATTTTTGACCCGAAACATGACATTTTTGACCCGAAACATGACATTTATGGGTCAAAACATGACAGAATGATATTTCCTAGTCACCTTCCTATTACTGGGTTAATATATAATATATTATGCAAATTGACAACAAATCTTGAACGTGATAGAATTAGAGAAATCGGTTATGAAGGGGACACAACGTTCATGTATAATATAAAAAGTGCCAAGGAATTTAACGATAGACTCGCTGAGGTATTTGAGAAATACAAGGAAGCAGCGTTCCCAATAACGGACGGTAGCAGATCACTCTCACTAGACAAGCTAAGTATTAATACAAACAACGCGGATGTAATAAACCCTGAAAAATTCAGGAAACTCCTGGAAAGCGATAAGTCCCTGACTGTACCTATTTACGGAACCTTTTCCTTTAGGGTTGGTACTGAGCTAATTGATAAGGCTAAGGTCAAGATTGGGGATATGCCCGTTAGAACAGCTGCTGGCACATATATCGTGGGTGGTACCGAATTCAAGGTAACCAAAATGCTCAGGCTGCGGTCTGGAGTATACACCGAAGTGAAGAAAAACGGGGAGATCGAGGCCAAGTTGAACCTCCAAAAAGGACACAACCTAACAATGTCTCTTGACCCTGTAAAGAAGATATTCACTGTTGTACTTAAAGGCAGAAAATATCCGGTGTACTCGATACTTACACACCTGGATATACCTGATTCTGATATGCGAGAAGCATGGGGGCCAGAACTTTTTGAAGCGAACTCTTCTAGGGGTAGCAAGCATGAGTCTGACTTTTTAAACTTTGCAACAAACTATACATACAAAGCATACAAAGATATAGACGCCGCCGAGGGAGCTGTGGAGGACAGGTTTAACGACACAGTCCTCGACAAAAAAACAACTGAGAAAACTCTCGGAACATCCTTCGAAAAGATGGATGCCAAAACCCTGTTAGCTACGTCATCAAGGATACTCGAGGTTTTCAAGGACAACGGGAAACAGGATAACAAGGATGACTCGTATTTTGCAAAGGCAGTTGATGAGGTAGCCATGTTATCGGACGATTATATACTAAATCCACGCAAGGTCAAGAGTAGCCAGGGTGCGTTAAAAGTTCGTATGAGAACTCGTAAAACTATTAAAGAGATTGTCCCAACTAACTACCTTAATGGGAATATAACACCGCTATTTAACCAGTCGTCGCTTGCAGCCCCTATAGATTTTGTAAATCCGCTAAATTTTATAGATGAGGATATACACTACACCAGGAAAGGTGAGGGTGGTATTGAGTCAGACCATGCTATAACCGAAAAAGCCATGATGGTTTACGGCTCTTCTGCAGGGGTACTGGATCCACTCCATACACCGGATGACGCTGCTGGTATTTCTGTCAAACTTCCTGTTGGAACTATGCAGAAGGGCGATGCGTTTTCTAAGAAATTATATAATCCAAAAACAGGCCAGGAAGAGAGTGTATCTAATGATGACATGTACAAGTACACGATCGCATTTGCAGGCCAATATGACTACAATAAGAAACAATGGCGTGATGACGAGGTATATGCCGTTAGTAAGGGGAGTGAGGATAAAGTTCCTTCTAGCGAGGTGGATTATATATTCAGGTATGCTACTGAGCTATACTCACCATCAACAAACCTAACTCCGTTTTTAAGCAGTAATATGGGTAACAGGGTTAATATGTCCGCCAAGATGGCAGGGCAGACATTACTACTAAAGAACCCAGAAGCCCCCCTTATACAGACACTTGATGACAGAACAGGAACCTCCTTCGAGAAGATTATGGCACGGGATTCTGTCCCTACCGCACAAGGAGCTGGGAAGGTTACTTCGGTTGGAAAGAAGAGCATGACCGTCGAGTATGAGAATGGTGAAACGGAGAAACTACCCTTCTACCAGAATTACAAGATAGGGGATAGTTCTTACGTTACTACAGAAGCATCTGTATCAGAAGGTAGCACCGTTAAGAAAGGCGATAAACTTATGAGGTCAAACTATGAAAAAGACGATACACTGGCTCTTGGCGTTAATCTTAATGTGGCTTATATGCCGTATCATTCTATGAATTCAGAGGATGCTATCGTGCTGTTTGAATCTGGTGCCAAGAAGATGACGTCAGAGCATATGTACAAGATGGAGATTTCAAAAAAGGGAGCTCACTTCGATTTCACACGTTTTAAGAACGTTGCGATGGGTAAGTTATCCTCCCTGGAGACAAGTAACTTGGATCAGGATGGTATTGTTAAGAAAGGGTCGAAGGTTCACGACGGAAGTGTGATCGCCGCATACCTTGTAGAAAAGTCGTTGTCCGAGGAAGACAAGCTTTTGGCAAAAGTGCATTCTACATTGTCTAGTCCTTTCAGGGAAAAGATAGTTAGATGGGAGCATGGAGCTTCCGGTGAAGTTATATCAGTACGCGATACTGGTAAGGCTATTTTCATAGAGGTAAAAACATCCGAGCAAGCAAAGAAGGGTGATAAGGTTTCCGGACGATACGGTAACAAGGGTATAATTTCTGCAGTATTCCCAGATGAGAAAGCCCCGACGGCTCCTAATGGTGAGAAGATAGGGTTGATCATGTCACCTCTACCAGTACAGAAGAGATTGAACGTTGGACAGGAGCACGAAGTTGTTCTCGGCAGGGTTGCGGATGCGCAAGGTGCGCCTATAATGGTTCCAGGGTTTAGCGATGAAAGTTATTATACTTCGGTTAAAAAAAAGCTGATGAACTAGGAATAAAGCCCAATGAGAAACTCATGGTAGAGGGGGAAGAGACTACCGACAAGGTTCTTTGGGGAAAGCAATATATTTATAAACTAAAATACAAAGAGGATAAGGGGTTCTCTGCTAGAAGTTATTATGGGCCGACAGGATTCGATAAGACTCCTACTGCTGGTGGTAAGTCTGGGGGGAAGACCGTAGGGATGTTGCCGATGTATTCTCTAATGGCACACGGTGCTAAGGCCAACCTCCGAGACATAGCCATATATAAATCACAGGACAACCCTGAATTTTGGAGATCGTATATCACAGGATCACAACTACCTACACCGAGCCCAACTTTTTCATACCATATGTTTATGGACTATTTAAAGGGCGCCGGGATAAAGCCTAAGAAGAGTGGCGATCAGATAAAACTTGTACCACTTACCGACAGGGATATTTTAGGGCAGTCTAAGGGAGAGGTTACTGAGGCAAAAGTGGTAATTGCAAAAACATTGCTACCGGAAAAAAACGGGTTATTTGATATTAAGATAACTGGCGGCACCGACGGAGAGAATTGGTCACACATAGCACTTACACGTAAGATACCTAACCCAGTATTTGAGCCAGCTATTAAGAATATATTGGATATAACCCAAACGCAGTACGACGACTTAGTAGCGGGCAGAACTGAGGTTGATGGTAAAAAATTTGGGGACGCTATGCAGGCCATGCTATCCAAAATATCTCCGGAGGAGGAGCTTGCTAACCTAAAAAAAGAAGCGGCTACTGCAGAAGGTAGTGCGCTGAATAAATTGAACAAGAAGATGAGGTTTCTCAAGAACATGATAGACGGGAAACTCACAGCTAGATCATTCTTTTTACACAATGTGCCGGTTGTACCACCTAAGATTAGGCCCGTGTATCCAGATGATACTGGGAATTTAATTAACTCACCTTTAAATGATCTATATAAAGATTTAATACTATTAAATAATGCATCGAAAAGTAAGTTTGTTCCTCAGCGTGAGCAGGAAAATATAGCTAAGGATATCTACGATCAAACTAAGAGGCTTATGGGATACGCGACTGCCTCAGATAAAGCTAGACTCAACCCAAAGAAAGCTAACCAGAAAGGACTTGTAGAACTAATCGCAGGGGACAGCCCAAAAGAGGGATACTTCCAAAAGAAGATGGTCAAGAAAAGACAGAACCTAACTGGTGCTGGCGTGGTATCGATTGACACTAAGATGGATATAGATGAGATAGGTATTCCGGAAGAGATGGCATATAAGATGTTCGAACCAATGATCAAAAGAAAGATGCTATCTGCAGGTATGACTCCGTTCGAGGCTATGGCTGAAGTGGATAACAAGACCCCGGTAGCAGCCAGGATTCTGGGAAAGGTTATGGACGAAAAACATGTTATAGTTAATAGAGCCCCGACGTTACACAAGTATGGGGTTATGGCATTTAAGCCTAAGCTGGTACAGGGAAAATCTATACGTGTACCTTTGATGGTTGTTAAAGGGTTTAACATGGACTTCGACGGTGACAAGGTACTGGTACATACTCCCGTAACTGCTAAGGCTGAGGCCGAGGCGCACCTCATGCTTCCAAGTAATAACGTAATTCACCCAACTAAGGGGGAGGTTATGAACATGCCTAGCTGGGACGACCTAACAGGGCTGTATGCTATGACTAAGGATGGTAAGAGTACTGACAAGAAATATAAAACGACTACGGATGCTCTCGAAGCATACCTTGCCGGCGATATTTCCGAAAATGATATGATAAAAGTTAAACGCAAAATGACTAATATAGGACGTATCATGGTGAATAACGCGCTCCCAGATGGTGTTGATATTAACGAAGCAGTTACTGACGGATCATTGTCCGCTGCTGTAAAGAGCGTGGTGAAGAATACTCCCGACCAAATAGGGAAGGTTCTAAAAGACGTCAAACTAATTGGAGATACGTATGCAACAAGACGTGGCATGTCTTTGAATTACGATGATTTAGCACCAATAAAAGAAGTCGACGACCTTATAAAGACGGTTACTGGCGTAGAGAACGCTGCTGAGATCCAAGGTAAGATACAAGACGTTATCAAAGATAGAATGAAAGACACATATTACGACTATGTAGACGCGTCGGGGGCAAAAGGACAGTGGGCACCGGTTACACAGATAATCGGTTCACCTATTATGTTCCAGGGTCCTGGTGGATCCGTTCCTCCGATAATATCAAAGGATTCATACGCATCGGGACTCAGCCCATCTGCCTTTTGGGGTATGGGTTATGCTGCCAGGATGGGTGGTGTGTCCAAAGCTAAGTCGGTTGTAGAGCCGGGTGCATTCAGTAAAGAGATACTCGCTGCTTCGTCTGGAATAACTATTACAACCGAGGACTGTAAAACATCAGAAGGTAAAATGTTCCCTGTATCATCACCAGAGGTGCTTAATAGATTTGCAGTACGTAACATCCGGGTGGGTGGTAAGGTTATTCACCCAAAAGATCAGCACCTTGACGCTAACGCAATTAAAAACTTAAAGAATCATGGTATTAGGGAAGTATACGCACGATCTCCTCTTAAGTGCAAAGCTATAAAGGGTATCTGCAGAAGATGCCATGGCTATCTGGCAAACGGGATTCTTCCTGGAAAAGGTGATAACGTAGGAACGTTGGCAGCCCAGACATTAGGAGAGCCTCTTGTTCAAATGGCTATGAGGGTGTTCCATACTGGTTCTACAGTAGGATCAAGTGTTGGGGCTATCGGGTCTTTAGACAGAATAAGGCAGATAACCCAACTACCTAAGAAGATTAAAGATAGAGCTATCCTAGCCCCTAAGGATGGGTTTGTTACGGATATTAATGAATCATCTATAGGCGGCTGGGACGTCAATATAGGAACTAAAAAATTATATGTGCCAGCGGCCGTAGGTCTTAAAGTAAAAAGGGGGACATGATACATGCTGGGGATTCTGTTAGCTATGGAAATATACATCCAATGGATATTAAGGACATTAAAGGTGCAGACGCGGCGCTAGATTTTATAGCTGATGAGTTAACAAGTCTGTACCAATCTGCAGGAGTTGGGATTAAGAGATCTACTGCAGAAGTAGTTACGAGGTCAATGGGTAAATTTTCCAGGGTGACAGATGCAGGAACATCATCATCAGTAGTTCCTGGAGACATAGTTGACACATCGTTTGTAAACCATTATAATGAGAACTCAGTTAAAGAAATGGATGTAGAATTTTCTGTTGGGAAACGTCTGGCTGAAAGTGTGTCAGGATTTCCTATCAGGTCAATGATAGATGATAAGATGATGGAAGCTCTTCTAAACGAGGGTGTGGAAACAGTTAGAGTGTTTACAACTCCGATAAAGGCCGACAAGGTTATAATTGGAACTAACAGGTCTCCACTTATGAACCAGGACTGGTTACAGCGTCTTGGGTACAGAGAGCTCAAAGGATCGTTACAGAAGGGAGTAGCGTTTGGAGATAGTACTCACATAGCTGGACCAGAATCATCTATGTTTACTAGATATGTTTACGGCCCGTCCGTTATAGAATAAATTTGGAGGAATCATGGGACTATATTATTCAGAAGATAGAAAGCCAGCACCAGCTATGAACTATAAGGTACCGGCGGTACTTATTGCTGTAGGTTCTGCTATAGCTTTGATGGGTGCAGGCGCAAGGCACAAGTTAAAAAAACTTATGCCAGAGCTTAAGAAACGAAGAGAAGACCTTGCAGACATAGGGGCTGAGTTCCTTGAGGCAACATCACGTAATGCAGATGCTCAGAAGATATTTCAAAATGGTCCTGAGGTTATGGCCGATCTTGCTAGCAGGACAGATAAGGCACTCAGAGCGGAGGGTATATTTAAGCAGAATGTGGCTGACATAGAGGATCTGAAAAGTAAAATAATGGCACTTAAGCAGGACGCCGAGCGCCTTCCAACAGAGTCCTATTCACGAGCACGGAGTATGATAAAAGATCTTTCTGACCAAGTTCATGCTAAACAGAATGATATGGCAGATTCGGCCATAAACCTGAAAGCAGCTAGGGGACACCTCGACGATTTACAGGGCACGATGGCCAGAAAGCCCGATTATATGGGGCATGTTAATAAAACTAAAACAGATATGATCAATACACTGAATGAATTTAAACGTAAGGGTTCCGAGCTACAGGAGCTAAGTGACGTCGGAGAATACACATACGATAGAGCAAGATTTAGCGGATTAGTTGGGGGCGGTATGCTGGCCTCTGGGACTATTCTTGGGTCTAGAATGTACTCAGAAGAGCAGAATAACAAGAACTACAAATTAGCTGAGGACACAACAATCAACCAAGCCATGAGGATTATACTTGCAGGAGTAGGGACAACCATTGCTGCTGGGGGGCTATCTATGCTTATTTAAAAGGTAGGAAGATCAAGGGGTTAGAGAAAGTTCTTAAGGATGGCGCTGCTAGGTACAAAGGCCTCGATGACCAGGTAGTTAAAACTAGGAATATGTGGAAATCAGAACAATGGAAGGCGGAAAAGCTTAATAATAGTAGGGTTAAGGCCGACGACGCTTTTGATAGTGCTAAAAATACCATGCGCAACCTTTCCGACACAACACCTTCGATGGAACAAGGTGTTGCCCACAAGAACCTTGGGACTGCCAGTGATAATGCAGTTGCCGCGCGAAAGGCGATTAAAAGCCACGCTGACGGTGATCTTTCGAGTTCCCGGAAGAACTATATCGACGCAACCGACGAACACTTGCCGGCATTTACTGACCGTGACCGCACTGAGGAGTTGCTGGAGAAAGCTCGGGGTGGCATGGGGTACCCAGCCGCTGCAATAGTAGGCGGTGCGGGGATAGCTGGCTCGGGAGGTTTCTTCCCGGATACTTACGAAGAGATAGAAAAGAAGAAAAACAAAATGAGAGTAGATCAGCTATTCTCACAACCATTAAACTTAACTAACGCTAGCGTAAGACCGATGGTCCGGCGCCGAGTTAGATTTTAAAAAAGGAAGGTATGTATTATGACTAGTAAGATTAAGAAGGCAGAATGGGTTGTTGGGGATTATGCAGCAGCGGGACTTGGCGTAGCGGCTATGGCATCACCGCTATTGGTTGCTGGCAGGTACAGCGCATTGCAGAAGTATTTAAAGAAAACCATCCGAATGACGTCTCATAATTTAAGCGGGTTAGGAGATGAGGGCAACAGTCTTAAGAAAATGATAAGTGGCGTAGAGAATCGACGAGCAACTATGCACACAGCGGCGGAAGGCGCAGCTATGAAAAGTATGGGTTTGAGCCCAACCACAAAGACTATAATCGATCCGAATAGCAGGCTTGTACACCACGGGTTGGGACGTGAAAGAGAGCGAAAGCTGTATGATAAAACCAAAGGTATCTTGGATAACAATCCAGAAAGTCGGAACGCTGGCGAGGTTGGAAATTATCTCCAGGGACGTCTAGACGTTAATCAAATAAGGCAGGACGACGCCACGAGTTTAATAGGTAAGTCTACTAAGCGACTTGATGATTCAGATGCTTCGTTAGAGATGGACCTGATTAAAACAACCGGAGGACTTACAGGTGCAGCTGCACTTACTAATATTCTGTTCGGCAGTTCCGATGAAAAGAAAACAGCTGAAAGATCTCAGGGAGATAACGATAGATATCGTGATGATAGAACATTCACTGATAGAGCTCTTTCTATGATTATCCCAATAGGTGCTCTTGTGGGTGGAGTTGCGTTTAGAAAGTGGTATGCTAAGCAAGAACCTGCTAGGCTTCAGAAGTTAATGGGTCTTGCTGAAGATGTGGGTACCGCTGATAGAAACTTTAGGAAAGGTACAGGAAAATTGGATGGTTTCTCAAAAACAAGAGCTAGCATAACTAAAAAATTGGATCCTGAGAATCTGACACTTAATAGAGGCGTATATACCGATGCGCTAAAAGCTAATGAGTCCCGAATAGACTCCCAGATATCAAAAAACGAAGCGCTAGGATCTAAATTCACAACTGCCAAAAAAAATCTCGGTACCCAGGCGATTACGAACAAAATAACCGACGTAGCTAGTTACGCACCCGGAACATTCGGCGGGATAATGGCCGCTTCTTCTGGATATGGTGCACTTACGGATCGTAGGTAATACTGATGGTTAATAGCAGATAAGCACAGGAGACAAGCACGGGAATTAAGATAGCAGAGATACTTACCAAAAATACTACCGAGGTAACAATGGGTCCTCCTCCGAAAAGAAATCGGAAGGAGTACCCATTTATCGGTACGGTAAAACGACATGGCATTACTATCCACGTAGAAAATAAGCCCGGTTCGAAAAGACATTGGAAAGGGGGCTTCACCATGATGCGTAATCATTATGGTGAGATTCTCGGAAGCAGGGGTACCGATGGCGACAAGCTTGACGTATACGTCGGACCTGTTGAAGAGCCTAAGGAAGTCTACGTGGTTCATCAGAACTTTCCAAAGACTGGTAAGTACGATGAGGATAAGGTGATGCTTGGGTTCAGCACACCTATCTCCGCCAAGAATGCGTACCTTAAGCATTATGATTCACCTAAATTCTTTGGGTCGATGACTATCATGTCTATCGAAGATTTCAAGAAGAAGATATTCGGATCGCTTAAGGGTGAGAAGGTTGCGGAGGCCCTTCCCGTGGAAGAGAAGGTAGCCAGCATCCAGACATTCATAGATAAGATGTCGGTAGACGATGCCGGGCGTTATACTAAGTACTCGAACTCTTACGCAAAACAAGTAATGCCAGGAATAACTAAGACAGTAGACGAGACAGTTGCAAGCTCTAGGGGTGACGCATATACACGCCAGAACATATATGATATACTAGGAAGATTAATAAAACGAACGGAAAATACTACACATAAATTACCAGGACATGCAAACCCACATTCACATATACATAAGGTTTCGAGTGTATCTCGGGAGGGGTTAGAGACAACGGCAATTGAGAAGATTGCAGCGCTAACAATTGAATCCCCAACAGCACTAATTACCATGTACAAAAAACTGGTAAAAAAACAGTTCTCAAGAAAGGCGATATTTGACGGTGGTACTATCGAGCCGTCTAATTGGCAAGAACGGATGGCTAACGAGTTGAAATTTTATGCAATGTCAAAGGGGGACACACTTACGCCAGAGATACACTCTAAGGGAAAAGATTGGTTTAAAATGACCAGGGCTCCCGGGATGAGTGTTGCGGACATAATTCAGGGGAAGGAGGAAAAGATGTACGAGCCTGCGATAAAAGGTCTTGAGGATTTGCGAGGGTTCTTAAAAAAGAAACAAATAAGTCACAATGATATTCACGGCGGGAACATATTTATATCCGACAAGGCAAAACCCACCGTAATCGACTGGGAGTCATGGTCTCCAGAATATGACAGGTTTCATTTCGATAGTGATCAAATAGACTCTAATATATCTACGTTAAGAAAGTTAACGAAACAGTCTTCGAAGGATAGCACTGTTATCGAAGGTCTAAACGACGTACTATCACACAACAAGGTTGCTGCTGAGATAAAAGCTGCTGGAAATATGACACTCCCAATTACCCCTATCGGCAATGCCGGCATTGGTAATATTGGAAACAGCACCGGGAACACTTTCAGAAACATATCTAAGCTCGTGACTGCACCAAAGGAAGGGCTACGTCTATGAGTGATATGGCCAAAGTACCAATCACACCTGCGACAATAACAACGCCTGGAGCACCCTCTACCATGAATAACAATATCGCCCAGGGCGTGCATGGCATAGGTGCTAATCTTCATAAGATGTCGATGGTTTCAACTCCATCAGGAACAAGTAGTAGTACAAAGAAGATAAAAGGTGTAGTAAAACCAAACACCGATACCAAGGTTCCACTGGAGAAGGTGCCGGAACCGATAACACAGGCTAAGGCATTGAAACCGTTTGCTCCAGGACCTACCTCCGTAACTAAGGATACTTGGAACGCTAAGAATAAGATGGCTTCGGTGTATAAGTTGTTGAGTATGTGTGGTAGACAGTCATGATACCCAATACAACCAAAATAGCCGCGAGTCGATTGTCAAAAGTTGTACGGTTAATGTAATAAGGAGAGTTTACGAAGTTAGACATACAGACATGTCTACGTAATAAAAAAGAGGCCCCCGGGCCTCTTTCTTAGTTTAATCGTATTGTTTTCTCGGTGTTATCTCTGAAAAAAGTCCAACCAGCAACAATAAACAAAGATAGCATAGCACCACACAAAAGATATCTCATGATTCACCTTCCTTATTTTTTATCTATCTTTTTATACCCCAAACAAGGTATATATCTATTCTCAGCTTGTAGGGTATCTTCGAGAAACCCTTTACTTATGTTGGTCATACCTATCAAGCATATTCCACTCTGCATGTTGGCACATTTCCAACATCTCTTAGGCATAACCGTCTTAGTTTCTCCCCAGGACGGACCAATCTTACTATCAGCTATCATAGGCACAACCATTCCTGGAAAGGAACTGGCACCGAAACACATCTCCATCAGCCCAATAACTTCCTCCGCATATTTTGCGTCGTGTAGATCTATTATGCAGGAGTCATGTACCTCATTAATAAGGGAGCATGGTAGATCCTGATCTTCGATCAACTTCGTAATTTTGTTTACGGTCATTATCTTAAGGTCGCTTGCTAGAACTTGTATGGGTGTGTTGATAGCTTTGTTCATGGCACCTTTATGCTTTGGAGAATTCTTGTCAGTAGCCCCCATAAGAACTCTCTTCCTACCCATTGGTGATAGAACGTAACCGTTGTTTTTCGCAAACGCACGGTATTTTTTCATGTACCTATCTACTCCGGGGAATCCTTTGAAATACTTAGTGAGGAGAACTATGCAGTCCTCAACTTCATGCGGTACATCTATCCCTTTTTCAGCACATACTTTCCGTAGATTGTAATGTAGGCCATACTCTGTCATACCATAGAACAAACCGAAGTTGATGACTTTACCGAACTGGCGTAGTGCCTTGGTTATCTCCGACACGGGCAAGTCCAGCATATAAGATGCAGCAAGTTTATGTAGGTCGGGGGAATAGCCAGCATCTGCCATCTGCTGCAAGTACTCGCGAATCATGTTTCTATCACTCGACACAGATGCAAGACATCTAAGCTCGGCCTGGCTAAAGTCGCTCTCTATTATGAGACCGCCTCTGTATCTCGACACCACCATCTTTTTTACCAGGGCAGCAACCGGAGAATCTCCACGCGGGAGGTTCTGAAAGTTTGGGTTACTTGACGCTGTTCTTCCAGACGCTGTTCGGTACAAGGAGTAATTTGTGTGTACAATATAGTCCTTAGTGGACTTTTTTGTTGGGATGGATAGGTAGGTGCTTTTTATCTTCGTGAGAGCTCGCCATTCAAGTACCGCCTCTGCAAAATCACTACCGAGCTTTGTTGAGAAGATATGCAATGACTCTTTATTGAGAGATGGCATTCCCGAATCCGTTTCCTCTACGGGGGAGAAGCCAGACAATTCAAACAACACATGCGCTAGGTCTTTGTTTGACCCTGGGTTGATCCTTGGTTTCTTGCTGCCAACCAGCTTCGCTTCTTTCTGAATACGCATGTAACTACTTTGTATTTTCTTGTCTATGCCGCTACCAGATGCTGGTATAAGCTTCATACCTCTGTTTTGCATCTTGGCGTATGAAACCACCGCTGTTGTAAGAACATCGTTGTAGAACTCCCACGCATGTTGTATTCTTGGTGGGTAGTACCTAGCGTTCATCCGTGTTGCATTTATGTCATGTGCGAGGTACTCCTCGAGTCTAGGCCATGGTATTAATTCATAGCTTGGGTAAAGATGTATATCTGATTCCCAGTCAGGGTAATAGAAATTTCTTCTAGTGTTCTCTTTCAAACCACCATGTCCGGGGAGTTGTCTTTCAAGAAAATCCTCTAACAAAATATCCCTGGCTTTTTCCGGGAAAGGCATGTTGAGTGCTCTATTTAACCATTGCAGATCAAACCCTATGTTTGCCCCCACTACCTCCCTACTTAGTACTGTTGGCAGAATCACGTCATACAGCATTGTCCCTACGTATTCTCTCTGGAAATGCTTGACAGGGAAGATGTATATGTTATCATCTGTCCCTATCCCTATGGCTGTTATTATAGGTTTCTTTATGTCAGCTTTGAACATCTCCTGTTCGAGGTATACTTCTTTATCTGTTATTCCGTACAGGACGTCCTTTAGACCGTTAGTTTCAATATCGAGCGCCACTATCTCTGATGTAAGAATGTCATTCATTACATCAAGGATTATTGGCTCCAGCTCCGAATCGGATGATATCACAGTATATTTTAGTTCTATGGGCTTCATCTTACTAGGGTCTTTTTTAACTACCATATCGGATATCTCGGGGGAGCTCATCAGCATAGCAAGACCAAGCTCCACAATTGCGGGTGTTCCGTTATAATCGTATATTATACCATGATTCTTAAGGTCGCCTCCGATAGTACCTATGAATTGGCTAACAGCTTTTGAGCCGCTAACGATTATTTTCTTGTAATTAAACTTTTCTATGTACTTGTTTATTAGTCTCTTGCAGTGAGACATGGCACCTTGTTTTGGTATCTCCCCTGGATATTTGAGACCGCACATAATATGTGGAATTACCATAGCCCCGGGGTAGAATTTTTTAATGTATCTGTCATATTTGAAACCACCCATTTCGTGGTCCGTCCTAGCGTCTACGATTACCAGAGTATCTGAGCATTTAATCTCCCGCTCTTCGTAAAACCGCACCCTATGGTGCTTGTTGTACGGGCAACCGTTGCAGGCTACAGGAGAAGATTCCTCAATACTCTCAAATAAACTTCGTTGTATCTCCATTTATGGCTCCTAAGTATAATGTTATGCTTTTATACCACCTTAGCCACTAGGCGGTTTAGGAGGTGTACTGGAAGAAAGAGTGTTCTCGGATAAAAGCTGCTCACGGGACTTCCGTACCATCGCATCAGCTAACGTTACCGCCATTCTTTTAAACTCTCCAACGAATATATCATCTTCCCCAAGCCTAAAAAATTCATCCCACAAGGTGCGCTCTGCCTCAGCCGAACTATAGAACTTCTTTCCTTTTACAGCACGTATAACCCGTGGAAGGATGCTTTCACGATAGTGGAAATTAAAAAAATGTATTCCATCGATGGTTGCCAGGGTATGCCGGGGCACGGTGGCCCCAGCATCTTTCGCATTATCGTGCACTTCGACGTACATGGAAATATATTTCACGTACTCCGGAGCACTGATAATCCTGACAACTTCACCATGGTGTCTTGCGTATTTTATGTACCGCATGGTTTCTCCTACTTAAGTATTTCTCTGATTGTCTTTTCAAACTCTTTTGTTTCTGATGCACCGATAAATTCTTTTGTGTACGCCAGCTTAGCTGCGTCCCCAACACTAATGCTGAGTATATTTGCTATTTCATCTTTGTCGGCGTACTTCAGTACAGCTGCTATAGCGGCGGGTTTATCCGTAATAACTCTCTTCTGAGATGTTACATATGTGAGATCCCCGGCGTCAGCTCTTGCATTCAATGCAACTGCTAATCGTGACTTTAATCTGTCAGCCGCGGCCTTATGAACTGTGTAGGCACGGCATAGTGATTCGTAATCTGCTATATCTTCCATTAAACCACAAGCCTCTGCGCAATCCTCAAGAACTGGGCAGTACACACACGTATTAGGATTAGGAGTCTTCGGGAAATCTATCGCATTTTCTATTATTTTATAGTAATTCAGATATTTGCGATGTAAGTCGGGAAGCTGCTCTCTCGAATACGTCTTGCTTGGAGTTACAATGTTTCGCCCAATCAACCATAGCTCTACATCTACATACTGAGCCCATGGGTATTTTGCGAGTGCCATCATAGCATACATCTCAAGTTGGATACCAGAGTCGTAACCGAGTTTCCACGTGACCTTATAATCACGTATTTTAATTCTTTCATCATCAACTTTGGTAACGATATCGATAATCCCCCTACACATAACGGTGTTATCAGCCTTCCCGTTCTCAAGGAAGTACGGGACAACCTCTAGCCTGTGATTAAGCGCTATCCGAAGTTCCTGTCCTACAAGAGAACCAGGTTCTAAATAGCACTTCGAAGCAATAGTATCGTAGAAGTCCTCGGCGTATTCAAAGTCCATTGGCCCATACTGTGTTATTACCTCATTATATATCTTTCGAAGCATTAACATATCCGATCCGATACCTTCAGCAAGCAGATAGGCTACGTATAGTTCAAGAACCTTATGCCACATTCTACCTACCGCAGCAAACATAGAAGATCCTGAGTCTAAACCCAGGACCTTCTTAACAAACCACGCATAGGGGCACCAAAGGAATGTATTCAGTGCCGAAGGAGATAGCGGGTATGCTATCATATGGTTACCTTAGCCACCTTCAAACCATTCTTAAGTGCGTTCTCCGCGCCTTCTATCTTGGAAATGGTAACTGCTTTTTCCGCAACTCCCTTGACAAATGATACTATTGTTTTGAGCTTAGGTTGATCCTCGTATTTAGCTACAAGTGCTAACAGGGCTGCCCGTCTAGTCTCAAGTTCTGCGTCACCGCCTGCGGGGGCTCCTGCTGCACCGGTCGGAGGAGTTACTTCTTCCTTAACAGGAGGAGTTACTTCTTCCTTAACAGGATGAGTTACTTCTTCCTTAACAGGAGGAATTACTTCTTCCTTAACAGGAGGAGTTACTTCTTCCTTAACAGGGGGTGTTTCGACAGGTTTATCGACAGGTTTATCGACAGGTTTATCGACAGGTTTATCGACAGGTTATCGACGGGTTTGTCAGCAGGTTTTGCTGTTCGTTTTCTTATCTCACCGATAACAGTCTGCAGTTCGTCCACAGTCCAATCCACCGCCGTGCCTTCGAGGCCGTACTGAGCTTTTATCTGCTTAGCTATTTCGATGTTCTTGGCTCCCCAAGCTTGAACTTTTGCACATAGTGTGTCGACAAGGGCAACACTCGGACCTTCTGCGACGGGTTCTTTTGGAGCCTCTTCATTACCAGTCTCAACTTTATCGCCCGTAGTTGCTGGGTCGATAACGGGTTCGCTAGTTGTCGCTGCAACTTCCTTTTTAGCCTCAGGTTCTCCCTTCTTCTCGTCAGCATCTACCGCCCCTTCTTTCTCTGGAAATAGTTTGTCTCCCAAAGCTTTTATAGCCATGGGCTTATCCATCTTAGATGTATTACGGAATCCTTCGCGTGTAGCTAGCTTACGCAACGCTTTTACAGGCATCCCCCCTAGTTCGGCGAGCGACGTTGGGATCGGTGGTATAGCGCTTTCTTTTTCAACGGGTGGGGTATTCTCTCCCTTAAGTGCAGCAAGGTTATCAAGACCTTTCTTCTTAGTGGGGTCTACTATTTCAGAGTCTATAGTTTCGACTTCAACCTCAGGTGCATTATCTATTGGACCTTCCATGGGAGTGCTTGCCGCTTCGTCAGTATCTTCGAGGATATAATCATCCTCATCTGCCTCATTAACAATGTTAATATGAGCTTCCTGAGAACTATCGAGCGAATATTTTGCAATCATATTATCCATGCTTTCTGGATACTTGATGCGCATTACGTTCACAGCCATTTTTGATCTGCATACGCGACCTGTCTTTGGGTCGGGCATTATGGGATGCTCTTTGCCCATGTACATTACGAGGGGGATCCCCCAATACCTGCCCAATTGGCTCTGTACCATATGCAGCTGGTCGAGAAGAGCTGTGTAGCTCATCACACCAGTATCAATCTGGTAGTATCCAATTCTGTCAGAGGCGGGCACTAACACCCGTATGATGGCTTTCTTAGCGCATCCACCATTCTGCTGCTTATAATACTTACAGTCGTAGTACTGGCAGTCAATTTCTTTCCAAGTACCATCCTCCAATTTCCAACGAGCGTCCACCCCGTTTCCCCAGCATCTCTTCTCCCCGTTGCCCTTGTAGAATTTAAGGTGCAGTGAAAGAAGATCTTCCAATGGTACATTCGGGAACATGATTGGAATCTCTTTTACATTCACCGGGCCTTCACTATCGATACCTTTCATAGAGAAAAGTTTCTCTAATTCCGGACACCCATTCAGTACGAAATAATCGAGGGCCACCGGTCTATTACCCCTCTTTTCACCCATTCGTATCTTCCCGAGCATCTTAAGTCCAGTTGTGTTCACTTCCAAATTTTTCATTCGCAATCCTCCTAATTTGATGATTATATCCTAGCTTATTCTACGATGATAATCAAGGTATTTAATATTTTTTTATACCATGTTTATGAGTTTAACACGGCCTATTGAGTGGACATCTTTGTTCATATTAACTCTCTGCAGACAAACCTTGGAAAACTTCTCTTCAAAAGTTCCACGACTAAATAATGTATATATGTGACATTCTTTTGTCTGGCCAGTACGATGTATTCTACCATCACTTTGGTAACTATTTTTAGCTTCTATGGGTATAGTAAACTTTATACTAATATTGGCGAACTGCAAGTTTAACCCGGAGGATATTGTTCCATAAGTTGCGACTATTATCCGAGCATCTCCGTCTCTGAATTCTGCAATGGCCGCTGAATGATCCATACCACCGTGTGTAAATGTATATTTCTCACCCTTGGACGCCAAGTATTCGCACACCATTCTGACGTTCTCCTTGAAGTGACACCATATTATAACCTTGCTGTCAGGATGCCTGTCAAGAATATACTGCAGAGCCTCAAACCTAAATGGGGTAGGGTATCTAGTTATCTCGCCGGTTACCCCGTCAGATAAAAACCCAGTAGCTATCCTGAATAAATAAGATGTCTGCTGTAGGGAATTGACCAAAAGAGCATTTCTTGATGGGAGTTCAGCTATCATCTCTTCCTTTGCCTGATTATATGCTCTCTCCTGAGCAGCACTCATTTCAACTGGTATATCGTGGTAGTGTAGCGCTGGCAAGTTAGCTGGTTTTTCTCCAACTGCTGCAAAAGGGGCTATAAATCTGGTCCGGAAGTCGTTACTTAGTTCTAGCTTAGGTAGGTGCACTTCCCGATCTTCTACATTTATTTTGAAATAGTACCTCTGATATATTTGATCCAAGTATTTTATCGGGTATCCATAGTAAGCTAAAAAATACTGGGTATACACGTCCAAATACTCTCTTGGCATCGGGGTTGCGGTTGCCATGTAGAAAACAGCGCGGGGATAAAACATCTCTTTCATTCGAATATACCTTGTTTGGGCAAGTCTATTCTTTATGTTGTGAGACTCGTCACATATAACAACATCCGGGGAGTAATCATTTATCCACTCACCAAAGAACTTCTGACTAAGGGCATTATAACTGACTACTATGTTCCTGTGTTCCTTTACTTGGTTGATCCTGGTTTTACCAGGTTTGGATCTATCCTTGTATGTCCCCAAATCCAACTCTGGGAAGAACTTGTCTCGCTCATATAGC